>TARA_Y100000385_G_scaffold279059_1_pt1 | contig 22150 bp, 15 predicted proteins | sample TARA_Y100000385 | Tara Oceans TARA_Y100000385 (sample SAMEA2620980) | marine metagenome | biome: marine biome (ENVO:00000447); feature: surface water layer (ENVO:00002042); material: "saline water (ENVO:00002010), including plankton (ENVO:xxxxxxxx)" | depth 5 m
ATTTCGCTTGATATTTTCGAGAAATAGAATCCACGCAAAAAATCAAGACCCGATTTGTTGAATATTTAAGTTTTTCTCTGCATCGCTAGTATTTTGTCGAGTACGGGTGCCCTCCTGAGGAATCGACAAATGGACGACGACCCTTCTCCGGTAGATGGACTAGCGCGTCGTGGACCCTGTCTCCCGTATTTCGGTCATGGCCTTGTCGTGAAAATACTGCAAAAGCATGATGTTCTAGGGTAGCTCCGTGGTACTGTCCTCTGCGTACCGAGGTAGAAAATAAGGCATGACTATCTCGTTGAATAGCTTATGTAACTCGGCAGCATTCTGAATGGTGCTCGTTCGTGCAAGCTCGATTTTGTTGAATGTTTCGTCGGACTTGGTTATAGTCCTTTCAGACCTGTCCGTAGGTAATGGCGGTCATAACCACTTGGTTCCCTAGGTTCACCACAGGGGGTGTGAGAAATCGTTTCCTTTGTCTTCTGAGCGTTTGAATACCCACCCATGAGCGGACAAGAAGATGATTTTGTCATTCGGGAAATGTTGAGTAAAACGACGATGGCAATCTTGATTCATTTCTTTGTAATATGTATAGAAAAACGATTGCTTTTTCCATATCGACAGTCTATCTCTTGACTGAAGTTAAAAGTACGGACTATGGTTCCATCCTTTCTCTTCGAATAGAACCTTACATATCTCATCGTGAAAAAATTTGCGATCTATGGTCTTGAGAATGATGAACTCTTCCTTATTGCACTCATGGCGGTGTCTGCGGAGAAGCTGATAGAGCACATACTGCGTGTTGATGAAATTCTTTCGTTTGATATGCTTGAAACGTTTGTGATAAAGGTCGATAAGTTGATCGAAATCATCCAGGAGCTGATCTTCAAGATGACTGATGTCGTCTGGTTTTTTACCCGTGATGGTGTAGTGAATGAGGTGAACATTCTCGTAGTGTTTAGAATAACCAAGCTCTTTGAGGAACATCATAATATGGTTCTTCGTGACATTCGCAAACCGTTCTCGTTGCGGTGTGTCTTCGTCCCCACAAAGAAGGTGATGTCGAGAGAACTCTTGTTCGAGCTCTTCGTATACTTTTGAGGGTATGGTACAGTTCTGTTTCCCTTGGTATTGTTTGATACAGTCTCTGAAGTGTATTTTGGGGTCGTACATGTACTTGCTTGATATGTTGACCCGGTCGATATCATTGTAAGAGGAGTTGTACTTAACAACAATCTGGGTGGCGTAACACCGTGTACACACATACGTGTTCGTCTCGATGATCTCAAAGTCCTTCTTGTTTCCACAGTTCTGACAGGAGACACGCTGTGGGTTGGTTGGTCTGATATCGATATCGACGTACCTGCTGGCAACCTTTAGATACTGGTTGATCACGGAGCGCTTCTTTCGGTCGTCGTTACCCAGCTTTCCCATAAACTTAACTTTGATGGGCGTTTTGAGGATGTCTTTGTACTGTTCGATATACTGAAGTGTTTCCATTATATAGAAGTTAAGATTCTCCTTGGTTTCGAGCTGGGCGATGTATACCATCAGTTCGTCCCTCGCGGATTCGAGTCTTGTGCGGATTCGACGTACGAGATCTTCGTTTCTGAGCGAGTCTTCGATCTGCAGAAACCTTTCTTTGTGGTCCTGCAGTTTTCCAAACTCCTCTTCGAAGCTTTTGCGTATGTTGGTGTCTATAGCCAGAATATCTAGTTCTGACATAACTTTATCAAGGTTAAGTGTGTTATTTAAGCCCATTTTTGTAATTTTGTTGATAGAATCTGAGGACCGCAATTTATGAAAAAACATTTTAAAATATGTTGCGCTAATATAAAACAATGGCACTGTGCACATCAAACGTAACCTCCGGCTTTATTGATCTGGCCACCTTCGACGAAATCGAGAAGTACCTCTACGGAGGGAGTGATGCCACCGCATACTTCGTGCGTGAGACAAGGAAGTCCACGTGGTTCACACAGGTTCCTGTGGTGCTTTCCCGCGCCGCCGGTTCCCCCGCTTTCGGTCAGGAATGGTCGGTCGCGATTTCCCGCGCAGGTGATTACATGCTCCAGACATGGCTTCGCCTGACTCTTCCCAGTGTTGAGTTGCTTAACACCAACCAGGCAGGACAGAATGGACGTATCCGCTGGACTCGTAATCTGATGCATAACTTGATTCGTGAGTGTTGCATCACTTTCAACGACCTCGTCGCTGCCCGCTTTGACAACTTCCAGCTTGACTTCTGGTCTGCCTTTACTACACCGGCCAGCAAGAGGCAGGGTTACGCCAACATGATCGGTAACATCCCACCCCTGACACAGCTCGTCCCTCAGGGCCAACCCGGTCTCCCGGTTCGCATTCTTAACCTCCCACTGCCGTTCTTCTACAGCCGTGACAGTGGTGTTGCTCTTCCGACCGCAGCACTCCCATACAACGAGATGCGTATTAACTTCGCCTTCCGTGACTGGGATCAGCTTCTCATCCTGCAGGACATCTCCCAGCCCCAAGAGCAGCGTCGGGTGATCAACGTTGGAACAGATATTGCCGCAGCTCCTGTGCTTGGCAACACCCAGGTGTGGGCAAACTATGCCATTGTGTCCAATGACGAACGTAAGCGTATGGCCTGTGCTCCTCGCGACATCCTGATCGAGCAGGTTCAGACCGCACCCCGCCAGTCGTACACCCCTAACACCAACCCACAGCAGTCCTTCGACATCCGTTTCTCACATGCGATTAAGGTTCTCTTCTTCGCTGTGCGCAACACTACCTGGAGGTCCGAGTGGTCCAATTACATGACTGCATCCCCCGTCGCTCAAGGTGGTAACCTTAACTTAACACCACCATTGTCTGCTGACCCGATCAACCTGACTTCGCTCATCTACGAGAACACCAACCGTCTGGCACAGATGGGTTCGGACTACTTCATGCTTGTTAACCCGTATTTCGCCGCCCCCACCATTCCTCAGGAGACTGGATACCACATGTACTCGTACTCGCTGGATTTCATCTGCCTCGATCCAATGGGCTCTACTAACTACGGTAAGCTGACTAACGTGTCGATCGTCCCCGAGGCTTCCACCCAGGCAGTCACAGCCGCAAACGGTGGGGGTGTCGCGAACTCCGGCGCCAACTACGCACAGACCTACGAGTTCATCATCACTGCCGTCAACAACAATATTATCCGAATCTCGGGTGGTGCTCTTGGTTTCCCAGTTTTATAAAGAGGGTGGAATTTTTGGTTTATAGATTTGATTTTATATGTACAATAACATATAAAACATAAACAATGCCTGTAGGTACATCACAAAAAGTTCAAGATAGAATAATCGCTAATTTGACCAAGAACGGAGCTGAACTCATTTCGTTTGAGAAAGGTCGCAAGGTGCGTTACAGATGCTGGTGTGGTAACGAAACAGAATCATACACCTCCAATGTAAACAAACCTACGTGGGGAGGATGTGCTAAGTGTTCCAACCAACGTCGTGGAAACAAGAATGATTACGAATTTGCCCGTAAAGTATGGGAGGAAGGAGGTGAAGTACTTCCAAAACAAGAATACAAGGGGAACAAGGATAAATTATATTACACTTGTTCTAACTGTGGAGAAGAAGCTCATATTTCTCTCAATGAGTTCCGACGCGGCAGAAGATGTGAGAACTGTGCTAAATCAAGAGCAAAGGAAACCAATCTGGAACGGTATGGGGTGGAGAATGTGTTTCAGTCAGAAGAGATTAAGCAACGTATCAAGGACTCTAATATGGAGAAGTACGGTGTTGATCATCATATGAAAGTACCAGAGATCCTACAGAAAGCAATAGACACCAATATTGACAAATATGGTCTTGCATTTGCGTTCCATTCTGAAGAATCATTCGATAAGATCCATGCTACCTGTATGGAACGCTACGGTGTAGAATACCCACTTCAGAACGAGTACATCCAAGAGAAGGTGATTGAAAGTTGCCGTGAATCACTGGGAGTTGACTATCCTTTTCAGTCTGAAGAAATTCAGAAACAGATTGAACAAACGTTTCAAGACCGATACGGTATGGGAAAGTATGAGTATCTCCAAATGCTTTATCAGGATCATAAGGAAGAATACAGACAAAAAGCTGATGAAACGTGTATGAAACGTTATGGTATGACTTTACACGAATATCTTGCTCTACCCGAACATCGTGAAAAAGCACGTCTAACCTGTTTGGAACGATATGGAGTAGAGTATCCAGCACAATCTGATGAAATCTTTTACAAGATGATGGTTTCAGGATATCAACGTAAAGAATACACGTTTCCTAGCGGTAGAGTTGAATATTGTCAAGGTTACGAACCACTTTGTCTTGAACATTTGCTTGAAACATATGAAGAAGATGACATTGTAGTTGGATACAAGGGTCGTGAAGCTATTTGGTATCCAAATCCTGACAAGGATGGCAAACTATCTAGATACTTTCCAGATGGTTTTATCAAGTCGGAGAACGCAATAATAGAAGTCAAGAGTGATTACTATTACGAGAAAGACATAGCTAAGAACCACGCCAAGTTCAAAGCTGTTACTGGTATGGGAATGAAAGTATTTCTCTACGTCTTTGACAAAAAGGATCTCCTGTACACTAAGATCTACACAAAAGATCGTACTGTCGTGTGTCCGTATCCACCGGCGAATATTGTTATTGTGGACGATTCAGATGATGAGGAATGATTTTATACAAGAAACTGTATAAAATTTATAGCATCATATTATGTACCTCTTCAATGATATGGATACCGAGCGTAAGGATCACATTTCTGATGACTGGAAAGTTGAGGACTGGGCGGATTCAAGACGTTTCGAGTTATATGTGATCGGACGTGGTAATTGAGATGCCTGACTTAAGTGCTCATCACGGTTCTTATCACAGCAGAACCGCAAGGTTTTCGTAAACTTCGATCCCATGTCTCTATTATCAGGACACTATTTTAAAAAGTTTAGTCGGAGTCGCTGAAACTTTCATCGGATGAAACCGCGTACTCCGATTCCCTCCTGGGTGGTTTGCGCGCGGGGGCCTTTTTCTGTGTGACCTTAGTACTTGCCATACTCTCGCGTGAGGTCAAGGAAGACGACGTCTTCGCGGCACGCGCAGTTTCTTTCTGGGAAGCGACGTACTGCTTCAGGATAATCTTTTCTCCCCGTTCTACGAGTTTTTTGATACGCGCCTTGAGTTGCTCAGCGAACTTATCGACCACCTTATCAATCTCTTCATCAATGATGAATGTGCTCATTTTTGACATTCCGATACAACTCTTTATATTAATTAGCGATGGTACGTGTAGGTACCAGGTCAGTAAAACCAAAGTGTTTCGCGATCTTATCGTGAATTGCAACGAATTCTTCCTCCGAGATTGGCTCTCTACTACCATCAGGCTTAACGCCTTCCAAATCTTTCATCCATGGGTAGTAGTACTGTGTGCGGGGGTTTGAAGTGTAAGAGTGGACGTACAACTCGTCTGGGTTCAAGCTACCGACTATGTGCGTGTACCCAAGAAGCTCAGCATACTTGGTGTTCGGGATTTGGTAGAAAGCGCCGTACGGATCGGTCTCGGAGGGGTCAAGCTTGTTAAGCACCACATTTTCCACCATTAGGTAGAACCTTCCTCTTTCATCAACTGCATACGGATAGGGCACATCATTGTTACCCACTTCGGACACATACTTAACAATTGGGCTGTCAGTCTCGAACAAATGGAATTTACTACCTATGTACGCGTACTCACAGCCTTTGATATGCACAAGTATAGAGTTACTATCGAACTCTGGTCCGTACCCCTGTGAGAAAACGGTTATCCGAGTCTTTGGACTCTCTCCAACGAAGACTCTTTCTGGGTCATCGAAAACATACAGCGTGCTTCCTGTGAGATTATCATACACATGTACACCATCGCTAGTCACCACGACCATGTATGGTCGTCCTCCGTTGTTATGTGTATAGTACGTTTTTGCATCCAACCACTCATCGGGAAAGGTGTTGTCAGCCGCTTCTCCACCAGTCATTGCCAACCTGGCGGTCCCGGGACAATGCTAAACAATAGTCATATTTGTGCTGTAGCATACTAATCTTAAATCAAAAAGGGGATCGACAACGAAAAAAGAAATCGAAAATCCTCGATCTAAAAACAACGAAAGTAGCAAATAAATGAGCGAAGCAAAACGGAAAATTGTCCTCAAGAAACTAGCTGCACACAAAACCATCTGGCATCCAGAGTCGACCTTGGTTTTCAAGTCTCAAAAGGAACGCCTGATTATAGGCCGTCTAGAGGAAGGAGAGCTCATCGCTCTAGATGACCAGTGTGTCAGCCTGGCTGAAGAATGGTCCTTCAGCATAGACGAAACACTACTACAAGATGACTCCGACGGTGACAACCAAGCGGAGTCTGGCAAGGAAGAAGACGCAGAGGAGTCCGAAGGAGCCGAGGAACTTCCTTTTGATGACAAGCCAATCGAAGAAGGTCAACAAGATCCTGACGATGAACAAGATCCTGACGATGAACAAGATCCTGACGATGAAAAAGAGCCTGACGATGAAAAAGAGCAACCAGGGGGCGCTTGTGAAGAAGAATCGGTCCCTCTGACTAGGACCAATACTTCGACAGTCAAGATTACACCAGAGAAACCAATTTCTCCGGTGGATGCTGTTGGAGCTATCAGTGGGATTACTGATGGGTTTCAAGAGTCTCTCACGGCTTTGGTGTCTGAGATGTCTGCTGGTGTTGCTGCTCATACCAACGAGTTGGTCGGTCAACTTTCCGCCCGGGACGCCGAATTGGCTAGTGCTCTTCAGGATAACCAAACGCTTCGGGATCAGTTGGCAGAAGCCCAGAAGAAATACGATGCTATTAATAGTAAGTTCGAGGCGATGAAGTCACTATTCAATTAATTCTCTGATGGAGATTTTGAGATCTTGTATGCATTCCAAATATACAAGACTCCAATATTTAACCCTTTACTTAAGATCAAGGTACTTATCAGCCGGACAATCCCATTTACCGTCATTATACTCTAGCGTTCCGGCAACCCAATCCGTAGTGAAGGAGTCACCAGACTGGGACAAAGCAGTTTGCCCAAGGCATGGAACATTTACCTGATAGCTGTTTTTATACCCTCCTGGTTCTAATATTTCACCATCGTTCTGAATGCGCGACTGACATATGGATCCCGCTGGTAACGAGGGTGTGATAGTGCTATCCGGAAAGTTCGCCAACTCAGGTTTTGTTTTCGCGCTATCCCGAGACCCATACTTGAAGTTGTGCAGCCACCCGGAATATCCTGACATATCCTCTATACAGAAGGGTACTTTGAATATGTACTTTTTTGCTTTTTCCGCGGTCAGGTTATTTGAGGCAGCTGCAACTACCCCGGCAACCCAGTCTAGTGTTGATTGAGAGTGCAGATACTGCTCAATCGACTCGTCAGTCAAGCCACCACCAAGAAGCCATGATTCTTTGTTGATGAAATCACAAGACTTCCACGATATCCCGGCCACCGTGCACGTTGGAGTACCGGATTTACCCACGGGTTCGGGATCTGCCTTAGATCCATTCGAAACCACACCCCCCAATGCGTTACAGGCATAGGTCCTGTACTTTCCAACGGGTGGAGTCTTCCAGGTAGGAATGAAGGGATATCCGTAAACAGGTGCGTAATCGTGTTGACTCCCAGTGAACTTGAGTGTGTTCCAATACTCTGCCTTCGAATCTTGTGTCATTTTTGTCTTGAACGCTGGATTACCATTCGCGAGTTTGGCGTCCTTATTATTACATGAATACCCGATGTTGTCGTCAACGAATAGTATTCCTTGCTGTCCACGATAACACGGAGCTGGGGCTGGGCTGGTCGAGGTCCCACAGCTGGCGGGACATGGCGTCGGTTGTGAGACAGGAACGTATGCCAGGAAATCGACCTCACCGGTACATTCCATGCCGAATTGTAGGTAGCAACCATTCTTTATCGCGTCAGAGACAGGGGTATCAGTGACTCCACCAGCCTGCGTTTCTAACTGGGACTGTAGATGACTCTTACCCGTTGATCCTTTCGAGTCCACCGCGGTCCACCAATACATCAATTCGATGACACGGAAACCCCTCTCAGCTCCAGATGAACTATTCCAATTGGCCTTCATAAGCTTAGTCCATGCATCGTGAGCAAGTTTGCTCTGGTATGGGTTCTTATTGATTGCCATTCCATAGTACACGTCCTTGCCTTTGTGTGTATTGATTTTATTCGCCACCTGGGGGAAGATGCTATCGTACCAATTGTAATCACCCGTCATGCTCGTGCTATCTAAAATATTATCTGCTGGCTCGATATCGAGAGCGATATACACTTTGTCACCAAGCTTATTGCTATCTATCCAGTCTGTCGCCTTGTCGATTTGCATCTCCATGTATGCGTAAGGAATGCCATGATACGCCGTACCGTCCGCGTACGGTTTTCCTCCGATAAGAATAGCAACCAGCAGCCCCTCACCGAGGAGATTTTTTATTAGGTCTATGTACCTTTTGGTCATATCCATATGGGTGTCGGCATCGTACTGTATCTTGATTGCATCCATAGATCTCCGACCATACTCATTCAGGTATGAACCCTGTTTAGAGATGAGGTCCCAAAACTGTGAACCAGAGTCCACGATGTTCAGATCCGTGGCTTTTGTGTATGTAGCCCTGGTGTTCTGAAACTGTGAGTCCCACTTGACACCCTTGTCCGCATTACCGTTGCCAATCGCAGCCCCATTGGCTTTGTTCTCCCACGTGTAACCGCCTGATTTATTAGCGAAAATGCCAAATCCCATGAACCCTCCCGTCACAAGACTATTCCACGCCCAACACGCGATCGTCGGTGGTTTACTTCCGACAGCTAGGCCCGTGTCCTGTACGTCTGGAGCGCTGGCCTTACACGAGGAACTGCACTCCGACTTGGACTGAGTGCCTTCGCTGCTCAATTCGCATGCACCGGTGACTTGATTACAGACGTACGTAACGGGGGTTTTACAGCTAGCCTCACACTCGCTCTTCGAACTATACGTACCCCCTACTTGTTTTGTACAGGACCAAGTGTCGTTGTCGCACGTGTAACCCGTGGGTGCGCCATTATCCCCACCACCTGAGCGCCAGGGTTTCAGTATGATCAATATGATCACAGCAAGAACAACCGCACCAAATGCGGCTCCACCAATAATCCATTTCGTCTTCATTTATGACATGCAATTATTTTAAATGTTAGCGGACAAACATTGGGTACTGCGTTTTGTTTTGTATGCAGGTCTAGCATAAAAAACGGTACATTCACATACTCCTCCATCCGTTTCTCGACGTATTCTTCAACAGTGTAGTTCACTGTAGATTTAACTACAAGATCGTAATATTTACGCCGAGCTTTTATCCTAACGTACTCCTTATATTTTTCAAGGAGAATATACATCATATGGGGATGTGGTTGAAGCAAACTGAACATATTGTTTCTCAATATCAGTAGTAAGCAAACTCTCGAAAATTACTGGGTCTAATGCACCATAACTGTCATTTCCGGGGTTTGATTGGTATGTGTCGGTAGTGCTCCATAAATCAGAGAAACTTACATATGTTGAATTTTCTTTAGATTTAATACGACATACAATATCAGAACCAACTGATACTGTTTCTATATCAAAATATTTATTGGTAATTGAACTTAACGCCAAAGGTATACCAGTGCTAGGAATGGCGGTTAAGTAAAATTGAGCTAAACTGTAATTATTATTATCTATATTTATAATATCATATGCCTGTTCGCTTTCTATCCAAGTAATACGCCAGTCAAATGTTTGGTATCTTAAATCATCGGGGTCTACTGCCCATATACTATCTTTATGAACTGATGTGAGGTAATTAGTTTCCGATGCTACTATAAACCGATGTGGTGTATATTGTGTAAATACCATTCTTACATCTACATATTCAGAACCTGTTGGTCCTTGCGGTATTATTCCGGGGGCGAAAGCATACCGGTTAATTGGTGGTGGGAATGTCGTGTCAATAACATTCCGCATCCTGTCAAGGGTGTCCCTCGACTGGGAAAGAGTGTTAGTAATGCTCGAATCCGCGTCTTTATAATCTTGAATCAAGGTCGCGAGATTCTTGAGTCGCTCCTCCGGGATGTTAAGGAAGAGGTTCGCGAGCTGCTGTGTCACGGTATCGACTCGCCCTTTTTGTACTCCGATGGCTGTGTCTGCGGCAGACTTTGCAGCATTAATTGCCTTTTGCCGGTCCCCTTGCTCTGACGCAGTTTCGCTTTCCTTAGTCTCCTGGTCGATCCTGCCCCTTTCGGTCAACATCTCAGCGTTCAGGGTATGGAGAAGACCCGCGGCGGCGTCTCCGCTACCCGCAAAGTCCTTAGAAAACTTATTATCCAGAGATGACAGGGCCGTTTGACGGGCACTCTCCTCGTCCGCGATCCGCTGTTGATTGGCTTGAAACTTGGTATCGGCTGCGGTATTCTTGGCGGCCAGATCATCCTCCGCTTCCCCCAGTTCCGTGTTGGCATCGCTGATGTCAGTGTTAAGCGCGTCGATGGCGTCGCTATTCGACCCCAAGTTTTGACCGATGGTCTCTTCCACCGCCGCAATCTTGGCAAAAAGGTCCGTGTCTTGTGTCTGACCTTGCTGCCTGAACTTGAAGGCCGAGGCAGTGAATGTCATAGACTTCGTACCATCATAAGTCATTGAGGCTCCGGCATCTGTGACGATGACGTCCAGTTTGTCATCGGCTCCGTCTTGAAGGTGTAATTGTTTTCGTTTTGATGTCATGTTTACTATTAGCCAAGAAATTTAAATTTTTGAAAAACATAACGCGAGTTCTACTCGAGATAACCCTCACCACCGTGCGTTCTGGACGGAATACTTGGTCGTTAGATTATTCGACACAATAAGTAAATGGAGGACGATCCAAACGACTTCGTCCACTATCTGATGCTGGCCTACCACGTGTACTGCACGACACCCAGAGATGCGTCCTTGGTGCTCAAGCTTTTTCATCATCGACTCACGTGTGATTTGAAAGGTGTTTACACAGTCATATCGTCTGGAAGTCCAGATTTATCGGGTGAGGATAACAAACCAATGACCCCAAGAAGCCCGATGGGCATCGATTCGGCATGTGCACAAGGCTCGGGAGATAACTCACGGCGTAGCCTTGCCTTGTATGCCTCGTGTGCTAGCTACCCACACACTGATGTATCGGAGAACGAGCAGTACGCATTTATAATAATTCGAAGTTTGTACAAGCAGTTGGCTCGACGTACCCATCCTGATAGATGTACCGTCGGTGAAGAAAATGGTGCCATTTTCGCAGTAGCCAGCGAATTCCACAGAAGACGAGAACTCGCTGGAATGATCTATTGCGCACTGAGCACTGGTATCGATGTATCCATTGACTTTGATCTTGTATATGATCAACTACACCGTGAACTGCGGCGTTTGGTCCACCATGTTGAAAAGGGCACAGGACCGTTCTGCTGTTACTAACGGGTAATCGAAAGAGTAAATAAACCGAAAATTATTTTCTTGCGTATCTGTAAATATTACAACATGTCACAAACACAACAAAACAGATTACAACTTGGCAACCAAGAGGTTGTATTTGCGGTAACCCGCACCGGTGGTGCTACCGTTTCCACAGCTGAAGGGAAGGAACTAGCTATAAATGTCCAAGGTGGCGGTATCACGATGGTCCAAAAAGACCCCAGCAGTGGTGCCGAGACAAGTATTGATATGAAGGCAAAATTTGAGAGCATTGACAATGCCGTAGCGGCCAACCAGGGTGACGGCACGGCCGGTATTTCAAAGGATATTGACGATGCTACGACCGCGCGAACTGCGGTCGAGCAGAGACTGGACGATTTTGAGACAGATATCACCACCTTCCACAAGAAATACAATACACAAACCGATAGCACGGCAAATCCTCCCACAGTCGCTGACCCCACCAGTGTGCATATAACACAACATGCCGCCATCGACCAGCTGGTAGAAGACAGAACTACTAACGTAGAGGAGCTCGACACCAAGCTAGGGGATCATGTTGATTTCACACGCGATGCTGGTCAAGATGCCGATGACAATCCGGTGAACTCCAATAGTCGCGTCGAGCTTACGAAAGCTGTAGATGCTATGAGACAAGAACGTATTGCCGATGTCGCCGAACTGACAGGAAGCACCGCTGACAAACTGAAAACCGACGTCACCGACGTCGTGCAAGCTGCCGAGGACCACCTTACAGAGCTTTTCAGGGCTTGTGAGGGTATCCTTTGCCGAGAAGACTCAAGTGAGATCTTGAAAAACATAATTAATGACATCAACACAGCCGATGTCGCCCTTCGCGAAGAGATCACTAACTTCTCTCGGGAAACATATGCCCTAGCCGGCGATCTTAAGGGCGTTGTCTCGACCACCGCGGGTGTAACGGCTACTATCGACAGTCCTTCTCTGCAAGGAACTGCCACGCCACGCCTTGAAGGCACGCTTCAGATGGAGACAGGCAGGTCCTTCTACCTATTCTTTAACAGCGTCGCCTTCGACATCACCCCTGCTGACAGCACAGCCGGACCTCGTAATTGGGTTCTTGACTTCAGCGACGAACAAAATCCACCCTCGCAGAAGCAGGTCCACCCTGATGAAGTGCTCGTCGTCCGGGCCGGTGTCAATCGACTCGGGGACAGGAACGATATTGCCATCATAGAGTACGCGGGAGACGAGAAGGCTCTCACTCAGATAGCCGTCGTTCAAAAGCTAGTCGTCGATACTTTGGGCCCTGCGATCTCAATAGGCGCTATCGTGCCTCCAGCCAGGCTTCAGGATATGGACGCTTTCACGATCAGCGGTAGTGTAGGTGAAGTCGGAGTAAAGGTCGAGATGATTCACGAAGATGGTCAGAAGTGGGAGGTTACCACAGGTCAGGACGGTGAGTACAGCTTCTCACCGTATGTCGATGTTCCCGCGTCGGGGGGAACAGTGCTCCCTAAGGTCGCACAGAATCTCGTGTACCAGTTTAGATTGGAATCGACGGATGCATTAGGTAACAAGAGCGTCACAGGCGATCTGACCTGGACCGTAAACTTAGATGTCGCTGTCGAAGAATTCACGTTCACAACTGGACCAAAGTATACCAGTGTTCGGCCGACTTTCTCGGGGACTGCAGATGCTGGTTCGACCGTGAGTTTACCATATCCCGGACCATATTCCGGACAAACACTGGAAGCTACGGCTGGTTCAGATAAGACCTGGTCCATCACAATCCCAGAGGATGAACCTGCCTTGGATGAAGGGCAAGTTCACACTTTGCGATTCACGGCCACAGACCCTGCAGGAAACTCACGCAGCGAAGATCACACCGTCAAGGTGTGGGCGCAGGCCCCAGCGTTCGGTTCCACATCCGCCGTCATCACATCCTCGCGGGGTTACTCATTTACAGGAGAGGTCACTCCAGCAGCTGGTCAGGAATTCGGTGGTGTGTCCAGCGTGGAACTCATCGTGGAGGATTCTAATGGTACGGTTTTGTCTGACGCCGGTTCCCTGACTCACAGCGGTGTCACCTTGAGTGGAATGCTCTCACTGCCAGAAACAGACGGAGACTATGTGATGAAGTGGGTAGCGACAAACAATTTCGGCCTTTCAGCGACAGTCAGTACCGCTGTGACACTTGACACAACGGCGCCCAGCTTGGTCATGACGGCACAACCGCAACTCGATAAAACCAAACGTATCAAGGTTGGTGGCACATGGTCTAACCCAGGTTCTACCGAGATTCCCGCAATTACGGTCGAGATCGAAGGTGTGATCTACAAAGCCGGTACTGTCGCGAAGCATACCGGTGGTGACAGCACAGGAGTCTGGGAATGCGTCCTTCAGACCGATAGCGGCGAAGCCGGTACGGTAGATAACGGGGCAACTCCCATCTCTTTTGTGGATAAGACATACTCCGTTACAGCAACTGTCACCGACGGTGCAGATAACACGGGGAGCACTGCGGGCAGTATGGTGGTCGATTCGACAGCTCCTACACTCAGTCTTGATTCGACTCCCGGACTCCAGAACGACGGGACCCAATACGAGGTGCGTATCAGCCTAACGGAAGCCGCGCTCAAGAGCCTAACACTCGGGGTTTCAGACCAAGTGCTTAATCTGCTTAACCCATCGGTTCACTCAGGTCTCTCGGTGTCACCTGCAGTTCAGACAAACTCCGCTTCTACACAGACGATTGTTGTGAAGCCTAATGTCGCTCTGGCGGATCAACAGTATCAGGTTACCGTGTCGGCAACGGATATCTACGACCGGACCACAACCAGGACGACACCTATTAATATCGACACGACAGCTCCACATGTGACTCTCGACGGCTTATTGTCGTTCACCACCAACGATGCAATTATCGACTTTTCAGGAACTGTTTCGAGTGCGAGCGATACTGTGGAGATCTCGTACCCACAGGGTGATCCTAAGGTCAACAGCGCCTTCATCGGTGTAACAGTAAATAGCGCCGGATCGTGGTCTCTGCGGGCAACCAATGTCTCACATGGCACTAGCTTCTTGCGCATAAGGGCCACAGATTCACTGGGTAACACGGACACGACTTTACACAATTTCATTCATACTGCGGCAGCACCTCTCTCAGTGAAAGGGATATTTGCTCCGGCTGGCTTCAATGCCTTCAATAATCCCGAGCAGCTCATTTTTGACGCTGGACTGACAACAATACAGGGCGTTGTGAGTGAGTTTGATAATATAGAATACATTGAGGCCAGTCTAAATGGCGAGTCGCATAGGCTAGAAGGATCGGTCCTCACGAGTGCTCTGGGCACAGTTCCACAGGGCTGGGCTCCTTACAACACACCAGCATACAGGACACTTACAATCCAGTCGGGAACAACCCAACCTAGCTATCAAAGCGGGTTCCGGTACTTGTTTGTAAGCACAGCACCAATTAATATAGTCTCGCTCACAGTCAAATGGAAGGATCACCCTGCCGGGCTCGAGGACGGCTCTCCGAACTGGATCGTGCGACAAAGCTATCAGCCATATGATTCCAACACTGGAAACGGCTTCTAAGAAGCTTATCTTCGTCTCGTAATAAGGATTTTCCTTTATTATGAGCATAATACACCCCAGCTTTTCTATACGGACCACTCTTTTGGTGCACCAATCATATCATTGTTGTATGTTTATCGATGCTACAGCGCACTTTAGCATTTGTTCGCCGTGCGCATGACGAGAGCGATCTGGGCGTAACCCCACTGCCCGTCGGTCGTGACCCTGATCTCATAGAATGGGAACGTTCTGTCGTCGTCTGAGTTTAACCATACAGTGCAGCGGTTCCATGTAGAAGACCATTTCCAGTCTTCGCTAAAGACATCCCCGGGATAGAAAAAATGCGCGTTCAGCGTGGAAGGATTTACGTGCTTGAATACAGTTCGTATGTCGATAGCTTGACTCCGTACTTCGTGTCCACCGGAGATACTCTGAATTGGTCCCCGTAAAAAGAATTGTGGTTGGTGGTAGCCTGGGTTCCACTCAATAATTAGGCGTTCGTCCTGATAGATCACGGCTCGCTCAAACAAGTCAAAATCCTGGGAGTGTGAGTCGGCCGCCTGTTTGGCCTGGAGTATTTGCAATATAGAAATTTGGTCTTGGACGGCTTCGAGCGGCGTATCCAATGCGAAACTCATTTTGTAGTAAGGACGCGATGCGTTTAAACAATTTTAAAGAATTTATGTTCCTCTTAACAAAAGTATGGCTGAGAAAACTCACTGGTATATCTTCAATGAAGAGAAAAAGCTGTTGTATTTCACCACAAAACGAGAAGACTCTATTCTAGACAAGATAGATCCTGCCCTCAAAGCCAGGCACGTGGTCGCAGTTCTTGGAAAAATTCATATACCCGACGACCATTATCTGGAATACAACCCGTTGGACAATAAGATTACTCCACGACCACTGGTCGTTCCGGAAACACCACCCACGGTCAATGTGTCAGGGGCTGTACAGGATGCCGCCATCCAAAGCAATCAAGGGCAAATCAAAGTGATTGTCGACAAACTTACTGCCCTCGAAAACATGATCTTGCATGTTGCTTCAACCTTCAACACTGTCTTTCCACGCGACACGGCCGTTTTCGGGGGAAATCAGGCGGATTACACGTTACAGCCGTCTGCGGACTCAAGGACGATTGTGGTCACGAGTATCTCTACTTCAGCCGTAGACATCGTCACCGATGTCAGCACTCTCAAATTTGCAGATGGTGATGTTTACGTTTCTCTGAATGCAGGAGGCCTTGTGTTGACGTGTTCATCGGGGGCAGATAGCATCAATATTGTCGGTGATGTTGCTGTCGAGGTATTGGGTCAATCCGGCGATGACACGCTTGTGGGTGGCACTGGGGCTGACACGATTGATGGTGGTGTCGGAGATGATATGATCAGTGGTGGTGCTGGTGATGATACCCTCATAGGTGCTGGTGGTAGTGACACGGTCGACGGTGGAACTGGTAATGACGTGTCTGTATTTACCGGTTCGCAAGCGGATTACACGTTCGAATCTTCGGTGGATGGTCTGACCACCACGATAACGAATCGCTCTACGGGCGATGTTGATACGGTCACGAATGTAGAGACACTTAGCTTTGCTGACGGAGAGATTCATGTATCTGTGAATCCACTCAGCGGTGTAGTTCTAACGGGACAGGCTTCAGACAGTATAGAGGTTACTGGTTCCGTAGGTGTGACGGTGATCGGCAATGAGGGTGATGACGTCATCACTGGCGGCGATGGTGGCGATACTATCGATGGCGGTGATGGTGACGATACTATCGCTGGTGGTACTGGTGATGACACGATTGATGGCGGTGGTGGTGACGACATCATCGCTGGTGGTACTGGTGATGACAGGATTGATGGCGGTGAAGGTGACGACATTGTGACTTTTGCCGGGTCCGTTCAGGATTACACGTTCGAATCTTCGTTTGACGGAAGAAAAATCACGATCACGCATGTGAGTGATGGTGGTGTTGATACGGTAACTGGTGTTGAAACGCTTCGCTTCGACGATGGAGACATCCGTGTATCTCTGAATGAGGATGGTCTGGTTTTAACTGGAGACGCCGCGAGCAACGTTAAGATTGTTGGGCGGTTTCCAGTGACAGTCAATACTGCTTAACCAGAGTCGGTTCGATCTAATGAGCCAAAAAACCAAATCTGGATTTAGCGGGCTAACCTAATAACTAAGGTAAATCATGGCAGTACAACTCACGGAAGATCAGTCAGCGACTTTCGCATCCGCAAAGCGATTCTTCACAGATGATGAGAACCCAGCTCTAGTTATCGTGGGTTCGGCCGGGACTGGTAAAACGTTCTTGACTAAGCACATTGTTGAGTACGCTGTCGATACACGCAAATTATCGGTCGTTGCTGTTGCTCCGACCCACAAAGCCCGGCGCGTTCTGAGTAAAAAATTGAACGAAGGACGATTTTTCGATGTCCCGAGCTTGACGGTCGCATCCATCCTAGGAAAGATGCGCGAGCACACGTATATCGGTTCCCACAAGTACTCGAACGGAAGCAAACAAAAGATGGATCGGTTCGATTGCTTTGTTCTTGACGAGGTATCGATGGTTCCAGACAAGGATTTAGATGAAATTATAGAATACATTTGTAACAATGACAAGAAGCTGATCCTCATTGGGGACAATTGCCAGATCCCGGCTCCAAATCAAGAGTTGGTTAAAGAAGAAAGCATCTGTTATAAGCCGGATAGCTCGGCATTTGAGATCGAGAACATGTGTCGAATGCGCGAGATCGTAAGACAAGCTGCGGATTCTCCGATCATAACGATCGCGACTTACCTACGTGACAATCTTTTGGAGGACCATGAATTACTTGATGTACTGCACGGCTGTGGTATACCAATGGAAGAGATCTGCGTGAGTCATGAAGATCTATACCCCATGTTCGCAGAAGACTTCGAACGCGGTTCCGATTCGCGGGTGATTGCGTACACGAACGTCGCCGTGCGCTCACACAACGAACATATCCGTAAGGCACTTGGTCATACTGCGTCGTTGGTAAAGAATGAGCTGCTAACGGGTTACGACAACGTCGGATGGCCCGTACCACTAATTGAAAATGGAACAGACTATCGCGTGACGGCGATCCGAAGGACAACAAGGCATCAAATTGATAGATTCTGCGGCTTGGTGGGGGACCTGGTCGATATTGTTGACGTTGATGACCCTAGTCACGTGTCTCGTGAGCTTTTCTTCATCGATATTCAACACGCTGCGAATCTCCGTTTCATGATGGAACTGGTCTACCGTGCAGAAAAGGTAAATCAACGATATTCAAAGAAGAACGATTACAAAGAATATTGCGCGCTCAAGAATCGTGCTATCTTCCTGGAGGATGTATACAAGTACAGTAACAAGATAATGACGGAAACAACTCTCAAGCATTTACACCCTTTGCTTTTCACGAAGGTTGGTGAAGTTATCGATACTCGTCGGAAAGCAATCGCAATCTCGGAGCTAACAGGAAAGTTGGAGGAGCAATACGGAGACATTATTGAAGGTCGTCTGATCGACAATAAGCCTTTTGCTGATGCTGAGGTGTTTGCTGACCAGTACATGGTTGTCGAGAAGGATATATATTACGGCTATGCTGTGACTTCCCATAAGTCACAGGGTTCAACGTACGACAATGTTTATGTCGATGAGAATGATTTCAAGAAAATCGCGAATAAGTGGAACTACCGATTACACGCTGTCGAGAACCGTTCCAAGGAGCGAAACCAGCTAAAGTACGTTGCTTACACCCGTGCAGCATCAACCCTGAGAATCGTAGTCTGAATGCCATATAAGAATTTATTACCCGTTGTTGTGTAATAAATCTTGAGATCGGGGCTCGATGTCGTCACGCGTATACTCTAGAAAACTGTTCTCCGTGACTGAGGATCCTGTGTAGGATCTCTGATCAGAAGCAGTCAAGCTCTTCACACGGGATTCAGTCGAGCAAGGGGACGCGGCTATCCCCACATATTCGTCTGCCGCTTCATATTCTTATTAGGTACTGTGTCAACTTTAAATAACTTAAGGGAACGCAGTGATTTGGACGGTTGAGAGGGCCTGTGTAGTCTCTCCTTGGGAAAGAGAAGCCATCGTAGGATCATTGGGTATGTCCTGAATATCGACACCGGCAACAGTGAAGTCTGCTGCTGTTCCGGCAATGAGCTTGGTGAGGGCCTGCGTGGTCTCATTGGTGACACCTCCCATGACATTCATGGCACCTACTTGCAAGTCAATATTGGGATGGACCGAGGGGCGGAACCATCCAGTCTGACAAGGAACGATTGGAAGGTCCCCGCGGATTGGGTCTCCTTGTCCTCGGTTACGGCTATTCCTATTAGCGTAAATGAATCGATCATACACGATGGGTTGGACAGTCTCACCTGCCGCGTTGATAGTTGTCATATCACCGACCGGCATCAAGGATGATGTCTCTGGGTACATCTCCCCACGAGCCTTTGCAGTCTCATCGTGAAAACTCTGACTTGCAAAGTTTGCATCCATTACGGGAGGACCACCGTACGAGGCCGAGGGGGTACCGCCCTTACCACAACTCTGCACTGTGTTGCAGCAACCACCACCGGCGTAGTTCTCTTGGTAATTCTCCTGGTAGCCTTCCTGGGCCATCAAACCAAAATCGAGAGGTTCGCGCGGCACGGCCTGATGCTTTAGCGCCGGCTGATTGTACCTAATGTTAGCACCGTAGCCCACACCACCGCTATTCCTTGGGGATAGGATCGACTGGAAAGTTCCCGGGGCAGTAAACATTTCCCCTTTGCTGTATCCGTATGTCTCTCCCCTAGAAGGGTCGTAGTTCTCGGAGATGGCGGCGAGCGCCACATCCTGTTGCCTACCGTACGAGTTTGGTAGCGACTGGACGGTACCATCTTTGCCAATTGTCTCTTTCTGCACCTTCCATGTCCTACCGGGGTTCATCCAGAAGTTTTCACAGCTTGTGACCTTCTTACTGGTATCAAGCTTCACGATTGCAAGTACCGCAACTGCAAGAGCAGCCAGTGTAGCGACGAATTTACTATCAAACATTTTAATTTATACTATACTGGGAAATAAATTAAAAAAACCAAAACACTGAGTGTTGACCCCAGATGAAATGCTCTGACCTAAATCGAAGGTCTAGGAAAAGCCTGGTCAACAGACCATATGGAAGTTTGATCAGGAAAGTCGTTTGTACAGATCCATGTAGTGTCTCACAGCTGGGGTCTCTCCTGTCTCCTCGTCGATGAACTTCTTGAGGGCCCTCAGGTCCGAGCTGTAGATCCTTTTGGCGAGCAGAGACAGTGTTTCTCTATTGGCGTTGTTATTTTTCATGAACAAACCCCTCTTGGTCAAAAGACCTGCAAATTGGGTTCTGTACAGACTCTTCTCCGTCTCTGTCAGAGCAAATGCACCCGTATCCAGGAGAGTCATAACGATGATCTCTTTGCAATCGGAGTAGTCAGGATTATCATGCTCTTTTCCCTGTGCCAGGAGTTCGGCCACGTGGGAAGGATCTAGAAACGTCTCGGTGGAGTATGGTGCTGATATCAAGTCGGAAGACGTTTCCGATATCGAGACATCTCTTTGTTCCTCAGGTACTGAATACCCAAGCCCTTCGAGAGCTGCGGTTGCTTCATCGAAAAGCTTTTTATGGAGAGGAACATGGGTGTCGCATTGACGTGCAAAAGCCTGTGCATCGTCCCACAGAGAAGTAATGTTCAGTGCCAGCTGTTGGACACCATAACGAGCGAAGAAAGGATTCACTGGTTGAGGTACATCACAGTTCACGAATCTGGTAAGAGCGTCCGTGTACGTCTTGATGCGATCTTCCCGGGTACGTGAGAATATGTACTCAAACACCTGCCTCTTGTTTTCCCGATTCATCACAGGCTTGTAGGTATTAGAAAGGCCTATGCGAAACTGGTAGGTTTTCCTGAGTTTCATAATGTGGTTAATGAGATCGTAGGGCTCTTTATTTTTGAGCTCGCACTTATTGTCTCTGATGATCTCCGTGTACTTGCTCTCCCGTTTGAAGAAAGCGCGAATGTCCTTAGTTGTCTCGAATAATCCATGACGGTAGCCCGTACCAGAAACAAAGTTCGCTAGATGGAACAGTCCTTTTAGATCCGACTTCACGAGGTGCTTTTGGTGTGCAATTTGGTCGATCGAAACGACAAGGAAGGTAGCGATATCTTGGATCTGACAAACCCGAAACATCTCCACAAACCCGTGGTGTATATCATCGTGGACAACATGGGCTTTTCCGTAGTCGATTATGACGGGGATTATAGAAGTCTGAATCCGTACAATTTTGTCATCTCCGAGTACGTAGTCAAACTGCTGGCTTTCATCTAGTCGTCGCAAGACAATGTTCCAGGGAGTCAGGTCATAATGGACTAACCCGACGAGATCCTGAGCGGTCTGCACCGCGAGGCAAATTTGGACGGTGATGAAAAGAAACTCTCCGAAGTCGAATCGGTCGCTTGCGATATAGTCGAATAAGTTCTGACCTTGGATATGCTCGCTGACGACATTGAACGTACCGCCCTTACGGTAAAGACCGAAGGTGTAAGCAAAATTCGGAATATGTTTGATTACGTCGTTGATGCTTTTTGTTCCGACAAATGCCTCATGGATATGCTCTTTGCTTTTCTTGTCGTTTTCTGTGGTCTTGACAGCGAACGAGAAACCAGCAAGCGAGAAGCATCTTACGCGTCCTAGCTTATTACGAAATATTTCTTCGTGTTCTACTGCTAAAGACTCAAAGTCCCCCTCCTTGATAATTTTCCGGATCATCCATTCTACACCACCTAGGAGCCCCCATGATCGTTCTACTGAGGGTACAGCTAAGACCTCGCCCGGGGAACTGAGTGGAAGCGGTGGGTAAGAGAAATCAAGCTGCGAGTACTCTAGAGAGATCATCGAATCTAGGGGCGTTACGCTATTGTAGAAATATGTTCCAGTTTCTCTCCGCATAGTGACCAAGAGCTTTTGCATGTAGTCTATGACTCCTTCCTTTTGGAGATATGTTCTG
>TARA_Y100000385_G_scaffold291598_2_pt1 | contig 22059 bp, 19 predicted proteins | sample TARA_Y100000385 | Tara Oceans TARA_Y100000385 (sample SAMEA2620980) | marine metagenome | biome: marine biome (ENVO:00000447); feature: surface water layer (ENVO:00002042); material: "saline water (ENVO:00002010), including plankton (ENVO:xxxxxxxx)" | depth 5 m
ATATGTGACAAAACTTTTATTTGTTCGTGGCTGATGCATAAATCTAAAGCAATCGTTTTGCACCAGTTAAAATATTCAGAGACTAGTCTGATTGTTAAAATGTTTACAGAGAAAGAAGGCCTTTTATCGTTTATTGTAAAAGGAGTTCGAGGCAAAAAAGGTAAGATGCGAACCGCTCAATTTCAAGCCCTAAACTTGTTAGAAATCAGTTATAACAGTACGAAAAAATCTAATTTAAGATACCTTACAGAATTGCGCATAGCAGAGCCTTTTACCTCTCTTTTATTTAACCCTGTAAAACGCTCAATGGCAATGTTTATTTCAGAGCTTATTCAAAAATGCATCAAAGAAGAGGAGGCCAACTGCGAGCTATTTCGTTTTTTATTTAATTCTATTCAGTGGCTCGATCTTAGTAAAGTAAATAGTAGTCATTTTCATCTTTATTTTATGATGAAATTCACAAAGTATTTAGGTTTTTTCCCCATGTTAGAGGGGTTTCGACCAGAAGGCTTCTTTGATTTAGAGCAAGGAACCTTTTTGCCTTACGTCCCAGTTCACCAGAATTTTATTTCTGGTAACGAACTTTTAGCCTGGAAGGAGTTAGCTTTTGCTAGCCCGAAACAGGTTTCTACAATTCAGATATCTCAACAGATAAAAAGATGCCTTCTCGATACTTTGATGATTTACTACCAACTACACATGATTCATTTTAAAGAATTAAATTCGCATCATGTTATGCAAACCATTTTTGAAGATGATTAGTTCAAATCAGCTTTTACTCTTGTTTTTTTTTGTTACTCACATTATTTGGGCACAAAATCAGATTCAGCAATCACGGTGGGTCGACGAACTTGGAAGCCCAATTAAGGAAGTCCAATTAGTTAGTAATAAAGGAACGCGACATGTTTTTTCTAACAAAGAAGGGTTCGCGGACTTATCATCTTTCGAAATACAAGACTTAATTATTGTCTCGCACCCGGGTTTTGTATCACTTTCTCTAACCAAAGAACAAATTCTAAAGGCGCCCTCTCCAATTGTTTTAGACTTTAATTCTATGACGATCGGAGAAGTTATTCTGATGACTCGTATAAACGATGAAAACATAAAAACGACTCCTGATCGAAGGCTTATTATTCATAGCAAGGAGATCGAGCGCTTAAATACTCAGACTACAGCCGACCTACTCGAAAAAAGAGCGGGAATCAATGTACAGAAAAGCCAGATGGGTGGAGGGAGCCCAGTCATTAGAGGTTTTGAAGCCAATAGAGTTTTGCTTATGGTTGACGGAGTTAGGCTTAATAACGCTATATACAGAGGTGGTCACCTGCAAAGCATTATATCTATTGATAACGCTACCCTAGATAAAGTTGATATTGTTTTTGGCCCTAGCAGTTCAGATTATGGTAGTGATGCTTTAGGCGGACTGATACATCTGCAGACCAAACGACCACGGTTTAGCGAAGAAAATCAATTTTTACATAATTATTCTAGCCGTTATGCTACAGCCAACAAGGGGACAAGCAGGCATTACGATTTTACCTATACAGGGAAAAACTTCGCTCTATTTAGCTCATTTTCGCAGAATAATTTTGGAGACTTGAGAATGGGAGCCAATAGATCTCACGGTTTCCAAGACTGGGGAAAGGTATTCCATTTTATTGAGGAAGGTGTGCAGGTTGAGAATGATAATGTCAACATACAGAGAAACACAGCCTATCAGCAAACTGATATGATGCAAAAAGTCATATTAGAACTCGATGATAATTGGATATTGACAGGAAACTTTCAGTTGTCAAATAGTACTGATGTGCCAAGGTTTGACCGGCTAAACGATTATAACGCCATTTCTTATAACCCAGATTTAGATGAAGTGGTTTATGGAACATTAAAGTATTCTAAGTGGGCTTATGGCCCTCAAAAAAGAACACTCTCTTCCTTCCAGCTAGATCATTCATTGGAAAACTCTCTGATGGACTCTGCACAGATTATTTTTGCTTATCAGGATGTTTATGAGTCAAGGCACGTTGAAAATCTTGGGGTTTCCGAACGATATGACCGGTATGAAAACGTAGACATTTATAGTATCAACCTGAATTTGAGAAAGAAAAGAATTCATTATGGTCTAGAATATTTTTACAATAATGTGGCTTCTAGCGCATACTATACCAATGAAAATAGAACAAGTCCTAGTGTTCAAACGAGATATCCAAATGGAGGTTCCGCAATGAGTTCCCTAGCAGTATACCTGTCATATCGAAAAAAGTTCAATGAACGCTTCACCATAAACACAGGGCTTCGACAAACATCAAATTATTTAAAAGCAGTATTTTTCAGCATACCCGGTCAGTGGGATTTGCCATTCGATAAAATATCGTATGCATATAAAGCACTGACAGGCAATTTAAGTCTAGCTTTTCACCCTAATGATTCTTGGAAGATAGCTGGTATTATTTCCACAGGTTTTCATGCTCCCAACATTGATGATACTGGAAAGTTGTTTTATAAAAGTGATATTTTGACCATTCCTAATTTTAATTTAGAGCCTGAACACACGAAAACAACTGAGTTAAACATTACTAAAAACATCGACAACACTATACTTTTTAACACGAATATTTATTATACACATATTGATGACGTGATCATGAAAGTTAATACAGATCAAGAATGGCAGATAAACCCCGAACAGTCATTCACAGACATCAGAACTAATGAAAATGTTGGAAATGCAGAAATCTACGGAGTCACTTTTAGTTTGTCTGCTAGAGTAGCAAGTAATTATACTATAGAATCAGATTATACGCTTATTAAGGGACGAAATATCGACACAAACCTACCATTTACTCATATTCCTCCAAGTTTTGGAAAGACAGCATTTTATGCAGATTTTGAAGATTGGAGAGCCTCGTTTTTTGTGCTTTATAATGGGAAGAAATCCATAGATGAATACGACATAGCCTCCGGAACAGACAATGAGGAAGAATCTCCTATAGAGTGGGTAATGACTGAGGAAGGAAATCACATCATAGAATATAAAGGAACACCATCCTGGTTCACGTTTAATATGAGTGCCATGCATCGAATTTCAAAATACTTAACCCTACAAGTAGCTTTAGAAAATGTTTTGGATCAGCATTACAAAACATTTTCTTCTGGACTCTCTGGCCCCGGCAGGAACTTTATCTTAACCTTAAGAGCAAATTTTTAATGAACCCATATTTAACCCTAAAAGAATTTAGTCATTTTAGACTCCCCACGGGTTTTCATTTTAAAGATAGAAGAATATTGTTTAATTCGTTGAAATAAATGCGTTGTTTTCCTTAGAAGACAAATAAGAATGCATTATAATGCTATTTGGGTCGGAGCCAAAGTCAAATCCTTCGATTGCTGACAATTTAGATACATTTTAAGATATTGTTTAGATTTAAATTCTGATAGAACGGTATCCTTTTCCATTATAGGGAGCGCGACATTAAACTAGGCAGATTTTGAGCTTACGACCACGTACACCATTACAGGTAGGACTTATATATAAACAGACCCATTGAATATCCCAGATAAATAATCCAATAATTATCTCTAAGGACTTTAGAGCAGTTTTATAAAGATTATATAGGCATCAAAGAGGATTGGAGAGCCCTCACAAAAAAGGCATATAGGCTTTGATAAACCGTTGAATGGCATATATCGATGTTTTTACTCAAACACAAGAGTAGAAAGTATCGCATCCAACTCTAGTATGCGTTCTCGCTTTTTTTGGTTGGGAGAATAGAGGAAGCCCTCCGCATAAATAAGAGAATTGTTTTTTTGATCTAAAAAAATTTTAGAAGTAAAACCGCCCCCCAAAAAATCATTTTCCATCGTCCAAAGCCCTTTCATCGAAAGAGTATACGGATCTGTATTGAGCAGGATTATGCTTGGATCGTATAGCATCTCTGTCGCCATATATGAGTCACGTCTTCCTCCTTTTATAAATGTTTTTCCTATAGAATCTCTTAAACCTATTAGGGAACTTTTATTCATTTGACTTTTGTTTTTATAAGCTTGTCGGTGTACCCAGATATTAGCAATCACATTCAATCTAGAAATATCCCTTCGAAGCCACAAAAAATCTTTTTCAGCATGGGCGACTTCGAAACCTTCAGGAATTAAAAAAGATAAGTTATAGCTTTTTTTAATTTCTTTTTCAATAGCTAGATTTCTGTTTTTTTGAAGAGCACAGACTCTTCGGATTTGATTTTTTTCAAGAAATGCTTTTCTGATTTCAGTCCCCCGGCGAACTAAAAGAGCCATTAGTTGTTTTTCGTTTTGGAAGTATACACAGAAATAAAGTTGGTCATTTGACCATTTAGATCTGCCAGATTCTAAATATGTGCTGTCAGATGAAATAAACTGTAAAATATTTTTATGCGATTTAAAAATCGATGAAAATTGGGATACATTTATATCGAAAATATTAAAAAGAGATTCTTTTTGAGGCAACCCTTTCAATGGGCTATGAAAACATTCTCGGGTAATCTCTCCTACGCTAGAGGTCCAGAGGTGGTCTGGTAAAACTAAAATTAATTCAGTTAAACTTCCTGTGCTAGGAGGTAAAAAAGGATTTTGTTTTGTTGATTTATTCGCTCCAGAGGATCCGTTTCTGCAGGCATAAAACCCAGAAGTAATCAGCAAATAGTAGATCAGAAATAGAAACTTCTTCATGGCTATACGAAGTCTGGACGGACATATAAGATGAGTTTTTGACCTACTTGAATCCCATCGTTTTTTAGATTATTCCATTGTTGTATTTTTTTAACAGAACAGCCGTAGCGTTTTGCAATTTTACCAAGATATTCGCCACTTTTTACTCGATAAATAATTCGCTCGTCTTGCTCAGAGTATTTGGGATATTTATTACTTTTTTCTTGGTCTAATCGAATAAAGTGGCTATATATTTCCTCTTCATTTGCGACAAACACTCCTGTTTTGTCTTGAGGTAGTCTCAGATAATAATTTCTACCTTCGATATTTGGAATGATATTTATTTTGTAAGCTGGATTAAGAAACTCTAGCTCTGCTAGTGGAATATTTAGTGTTGTCGAAACATAGTCAAGATTTATTTGATAATGCACTCTAAGTGTATCTGTTGGGCCATCAGACAATGAGGGCTTTGTCATATAAATTTTGTGTTCTGACGCGTAATTCATAGCATAGCAAACTGCAATAAATGCAGGGACATAACTTCTTGTTTCTTTTGGTAAAAATCGTCTAATACGCCAGTAATTTTTCTCACCTCCCGCCCTGCGGATAGCTTTGTTTACATTTCCTCTACCAGAATTGTAAGAAGCTAAGACCAAAGACCAGTCTCTATATACGGCATAAGATTTTTCAAAAAACTTACAAGCCGCGACGGTAGACTTGTATGGATCCATTCTTTCGTCTACATAGGAGCTTACTTTTAGATCATACTCTTTTCCAGTTGCATACATAAATTGCCACAACCCAGTTGCACCAGCCCAAGACTTTGCTTTTGGGTTTAATGCAGACTCCACAATGGTTAGGTATTTGAGCTCTATTGGCAAGTCAAATTGGTCAAGAACCTCTTCAAAGAGGGGAAAGTAGTAGGCGCCTAGACCCATCATTCTCGATAACTGATCGCGCCTTCTTGTCGTATAAACGTTTATATATTGTTTTACGTAAGGATTAAAGACCAAGTCTAACGGTGTGTTTTTGTTTAGAGCCTCTATTCGGGCGGCGAATATACTATCAGAAAAGGACGGAAGACTCTCTGTTTCATTAGAGTTTGGGGTATCAAAGAGGGCCTCTACATACAAGTAGTTTGACATGAAAGCACTGTCATAAGACACTACCAAGGGGTTGTCAGCATAAGTTTTAATGCTATCTTTGTTTTCGAGAGAAAAGCTTAACCCAAGGCAATTGAAACAAAGCAGAAGAGCCTGAAGGAATATAAGTCGAGTCAATAACGTCATTTTATTTGTTGAGGTTAATCAAAACTTTTGAAGATGAAAAAAGGGTTTCTTCTTCAAAAGCAGAAGCCATAAGTTGAACCCCAATTGGCATATTTTCTTTTGATACCCACAAAGGCAATGAGATAGCGGGAAGCCCCGAAAGGTTTGCATGAACAGTGTAAATATCTTCAAGATATGTGATCGTTGGGTCGTTGTTTTTTCTGCCAATTTTAAAAGCGGTGGTTGGAGTGGTTGGCATCAAAATAACATCTGCATCCTTAAGAATAGCATTTGTATAGTCCAGAATCAGACGACGTACTTTTTGTGCCTTGGTATAATAAGCATCGTAATAACCAGAACTTAAGACGAAGGTCCCCAACATAATTCGTCGTTTTACCTCATCTCCAAAGCCTTCACTTCTAGATAGTTTATATGTTGATTCTAGATTATGAGCTTTTTTACTACGTTGACCGAAATGAACGCCATCAAATCTGGCAAGATTTGAGGAAGCTTCGGCGGTAGTGAGAACATAGTAACAAGGTACAATTTCTTTTAGAAAAGGAAAATTCTTTTCTTCCACAACATGCCCTTGGGACCTTAAATCATTAATAAGCCGAATGAATTTTTCTTTTATTTCAGGCTGAAGCCCGGGGCTTTCAATATACTCTTTGAGGTAAGCAAATTTCTTTTTCCCCTCATTGGGCTCTATGGAAGAAAAAGAGGGGACAGCTCTAGATGAACTAGTCGAATCATAAGGGTCTTGTCCAGAGATAATTTCTGATATAATTTCAGAGTCTTCAATAGATTTAGTCAATGGGCCAATTTGATCGAAGGAAGAAGCGTAAGCAATTAGTCCATGTCTAGATACACGAGCATAAGTGGGTTTTAATCCGTAGACTCCACAAAAGGCCGCAGGTTGACGTATAGACCCACCTGTATCACTTCCCAAAGCTACTTGGCACAAATTAGCCGCTACTGCAGCAGCGGAACCCCCAGAAGAACCTCCGGGAACCATTGCTGGGTTTTTTGGGTTTTTGACCGGTCCGTAACATGAGTTTTCATTAGAAGAGCCCATAGCAAATTCATCGCAGGCGACTCGACCAATTATAATAGCATCCTCCTTTAAAAGGCGCTCAACTACCGTTGCACTGAATAGGGACTCAAAACCGGATAAAATTTTTGAAGAAGCAGTGACTTTTTGTCCTTCAAAGCAAAGATTATCTTTCAATGCAATAACTACGCCAGCCAATTTCCCCGCATTCCCAAATTTTATTTTATTATCAATTCTAAGAGCTTCTGCGCGCGCGTACTCAGAAAAAATTTCAATAAAAATATTTAGATCTTTGTGCGCTTCTATTCGGTCCAAATAGTAATTGACCAAAGAGACGCAATTTGTTTGGTTTGAAGCCAGCGCTTTTTGAATTTCGTTAATTGAGGTATAGTTCTTCAAGTTAGATGACTTTATGGCTTAATCTTTTTTGCGATTAATGGCTTCATTATCGTCATTGGTCGCGTCTTTAAATTCTTTGATTCCACTGCCGATGCCCCGCATTAGTTCAGGAATTTTTTTTCCACCGAATAACAAAAGGACGGCAAGAAGGATTAAAACCCATTCGTAGCCACCCATGAATCCAAAAAAAATAGATAAAAGTGTCATAATCTTTATTTTTTATTCCCCTTAGGGAGTGTTATGCAAATGTAAGAATTGAATTTATAAGATTGTAAGGTACAGATTAAAACTTCAAATAGAATTATTTTTTCATCAGCCAAGATTCGGGATTTACTTTCTGATCTCCTTGCCAAAGTTGAAAATCAATGACCGTAGTTCCTCCAGACTTTGAAGTAAAGACTACACCCAAGTGGTCTTTGGTTTTTACAAGGTCTCCCTTTTCAACATAGGATTCACTCAAATTAGAGTACACACTAATGTACTCACCATGCCTAACCATAATCACTTTAGTTCCGTTTGGCATAGTAAGAATACTACTTACCGCCCCGTCGAATATACTTCTACAAACACTGTTTGTCTCAGTAGCAATTTCTATTCCGTTATTTTCAATTGAAACGTTTTTTAATATAGGGTGTTTTTGTTTTCCAAACTTAGAGATAACGAAACCTTTAGAAACGGGCCAAGGAAGAATCGCTTTGTTCGAGGTAAAGCTTTTTGAAAGCGCGCGAGCTTCCGGAGTATTTGTAAAATTTGTTTTTTTGTTGTTGTTTTTCTTTTTTTTAAGTTCTTCAGTAATAATTCGTTGAATTTCGTTTTGAATTTTTTCTTTTTTTAAATTTTTTTCAGCTACATCCTGTCTCAATTGCTTTTCTTTATTGGACAACGCATTTAAACCAATCGATTTTGCAACCTGTTCTTCATCAAAAAGCATTTTTTCATATTTTGTATTTTTTATTAATTGCTCTTTTATTTTTGTAAACTTTTTAAGTTGACCCAAGTTCTGCTTAATCTCGTTTTGTTTAAATTCGATTTTTGTCGCACGACTCTTCCTGTATTCCGATATTTGTTTAATCATAGCAAATCTTTTGTAGGCTTGCTGAAAGTCACGAGAGGAGAATAAAAAAAGTAGCCGATTAAAGTGTCGTGAGCTTCTGTAAGACTGCTCTATCATAAGTGCATAACCGTCTTTTAAGGCTTCTAAATCTAATTCTAACAGTTTTATTTGCCTGAGACATAAAGATCTTTCATCTTTGATAAAGTCAAGTTCTTTTTGCATTGTTCGGATCAGTTGTGATCTAATCTCAATTTTTTGTTTCAAAGTTTTTAATTGATTTAAAGAAAATGATTTTTCTTTTTTTGTTTGTTCTAACATTTGGTTGGTCAGCTGAATTTCTTCCAAAAGCTTTTTTTTACGCTTTTGTAACTCCATTCGATTTTGGCCCATCAAAGATCCACAAAAAAAGAAAAAACAGCAGATTTTAGTGAATAATTTCATAAGAACTCGGAATAGAAAATGGGAATTTGAGTCCCTTATTTAAATTAATTTTAGAATAGGATAAACTCAGCGTTATACTCTGGCTAGTTTCAAGGATTAATTCCACAGATTCCGCAAGCCATTTTTTGTTGTATGATTCGAAATCTTGGTAATTTATCTTAAGAGATTGATTTAGGCCATAATTCGTAAATTCTTGAGATATAATTTTATATTTCTCAGGATTTACAGTCGTTGAGAATACCTCTTGTTTAGGTTTTCTTCTACTTCGCTCAATTTTTTTTAATTGTTTAGGACTTATGGAGCGCAATACGAACTTCTGATCTTCGATGGTTGAGTAATATTTCTTTAACCCCAAATCACTCATCACATTTCCAATCAAAAGAGCTTGAATACGGGCATAATTTAACGGACTTTTTATCCGTGTAGTTAAATCATCATAACTACTCCTAAAATAAGTTTTATCAAATCGATTTATAAAATGAACACTATCTTCGCCGATCAGAACCCTTCCCAATTCGAGGCCTAGACCGGGACTTATCGTTAGCCATATAATGCTGTCTTTTTGTATTTTAATGTTTCCTTTAAAGGAAAAGCTTTGGTCTTCTCCGGTATATTTCCCGGAAATTTTAGCACTCATGGAGACAAAGTCAAAACTTTCAGTATTAAGGTCTTCAATGATGGCTTCTGCTTTTGGAGCTTTTGTATATAAGGGTTTTGTAACCTTAGCAGAACCACAACTCCAAAGAAGAGTAACAAAAAATAAGACTATAAGCATTTTATTCATACAAAGTGCCTTCACGAACTTTTTGGTTTAGCCATTTTGACTCTCCTCCCTTCTCTTGTGCTTTCTTCCAGAGTGAAAGAGCTTCTTTTTTTTCATTAAGTTTAAACAAAAGATCCCCATAATGTTCTAAAATTACTGAGCTATTCGGGAGAAGCATCACAGCTTTTTCTAGCCATATTTTAGCTTCGGAATAGCGTTCTAATTTGTATAGAATCCATCCATACGTGTCAAAATAATTCGGTTCGTTTGGACTCAGTTCAATTGATTTTTTAGAGTAGCTTTCAGCTAATTCTAATTTAGTAGAGCGTAAAGACAAGTAATAGCTGAAATTGTTTAAGACTAACGGATTATCGGGTATCAATCTCAAGGATTTTTCATAATTTTCATCTGACTTTTCATGCTCGCCAAGTTCGTGAAATGAGTTTCCTAGGTAACTATAAAAGTCTGCCTTTAGCCTCGAGTTATTTACCACATAGTTGAGACCTTTTTGGAAGATTTCTATCGCTTTTAGGTATTGTTTTGTAAAAGAAAAGGAGATCCCTGTAATCAGATATAGAGTGGGTTGTATCGGATACAGCTCGATGGATTTTAATCCATTTTCGCCCACAGAGGCGTGTTTTTTTAATTCTAATCCTAACATGAGGTATCTGTTCCAAATAGAAAATTCTGTAAGGCCAAGTTCAAGAGCTTTTTCATAGGAAATAAAGGCTTCGGAGGTCATATTTTTCTGGTAAGAGAGGTCAGCCGAAAGAAGATGTAGCTGGGCTTCGTTGGGATGCCTAGAGAGTGCTTTTTTGAGAAGCGCTTCAAGCGTTAGGCCATATTTTTTTTCTTTAAAGGATAGTTCTGCATAAGTACTAAGAATTTGTAGAATGGATTCTATTTTAATTTCAGGGCTGTCAAAGCAAACGTTAATGTGATCAAGAGCCATGTCGAAGTCATTATTCACTCGATAGTATTCAGCTAAAGCCATATTTGCATAAGGATTTCGGCTGTCTATTTCAATGATTTCTTTATAGACTTTAATTGCACGAATATTTAAATCGTTGGCTTTATATAATTCCGCAAGCATTCTCCTGTAGCGCATTTCTTTGGGAAATGCAGTAATTAATTTTTTTAATTCAAGTACCGCTAAGTCTAGTTCACCTAAAAGAATATAAAGACGCTCTTTTCGAATGGAAAGATCTTCATTGAGTCCTGATTTTTTTTCTATCTCATTGAGAGAACTAATTGCTTTCTTGTAATTTTTATTTTGGGTATATGCCTGAGCAAGTTGAAACAAACTTTCAACGTCATGTGGATCTAGCAGCAACAGTTTTTTGTAGCAAAACACCTCTCCATCTATGTTTCCTAGTACCTGATAGAGTTGAGCTAATAGCTTGACAGCCCAGACGTTATTTGGGTTTAAGTTTTCTGCTCGAATAGCATGAAACAATGCTTCATTTAGACGATTAGTTTTTAAATAAAGGTTAGCCATCTCAAAATGTGCATCTGCATTGAATGGATCGATAGAAAGGCACTGCTCCATAGTTGCACAAGCTTTCTCGAATTCTTCAAGTGCTTTTTGCCTTTGAGCCTCTAGGAATAAGTACTTAAATTGAAGCTGTGCTTTATACCCAACAGGACCATCTAAATACGTGTTTAATTGGGTGTTGCTTTCTTGCGGGAGTTTTTTTAAACTCCCGCAAGAAGACAGTAATAATATTAGAATAGTTAAAAGGGGTTGTTTTCTCATCCTATTTTTGAATAATCACCAATGCTAATTTGCTTGGAGTTTCCTGTATAATTGACATGACTCCCAATCATCGATTTTTCAAGATCAGCCTTAGTAATCAGACTGTTGTTTTGTATTATAGTGTTTGAAATACTACTCTTGTTAATTATACAATTATTCCCAATTGATACGTGAGGACCTATGGTTGAGTCAGATATTTTCACTTTTGATCCGATATAACAGGGCTCAATGATAGAAGAGTTTTCTAGAATTAAATCTTTGCGAGGCTCATTATTTTCTTTGTACTCAAGAACGCGCTTGTTAGCATGTATAGCCGCCGTGGGATTTCCACAATCGAGCCATTCAATTACCTTCCCAGGATAAAAATTTGCCCCATTGATCTTCATATTTTCTAGGGCATTTGTGAGTTGAAACTCCCCTTTTTCTTTGATATTATTGTCAATCAAATACTGTAGTTCTCTTCGAAGTCTTAAGCCGTCTTTAAAAAAGTAGATACCAATAATGGCTAAGTCCGAAATAAATTCATTTGGTTTTTCATGGAAATCAGTTATTATTTCATTTTGGTCCATTTTGATTACCCCATATCCTCTTGGGTTATCAACTTTGTGCACCCAAATAATTCCATCTTTGCTAACATCTAGGGTAAATTCTGCACGGAACAGAGTGTCCGCAAAAGCTACAACAATTGAACCACCCAAGGATTCTTTTGCACACAATATGGCGTGAGCTGTGCCCAAAGCTTCCTCTTGGTGATATATGCTTCCTTTTGAGCCAAGTTTTCTTGCGATGTCTAGTAAGTCTTGTTCTACTTCAGGCCCAAAATCACCAATAATAAATGCAATTTCTGTTACCTTTTGTCCACACACACGAGCAATATCCTCAACGAGTCTTTGAACAATAGGTTTTCCCGCAATTGGTATTAATGGTTTAGGTACGGTTAAGGTGTGTGGTCTTAATCTAGACCCCCGACCTGCCATAGGTACTATAATTTTCATGTTTTTTTAGTTTAATTTTTTCCGGTGCTGCCAAAGCCTCCTTCGCCCCTTTGTGTTGGGTTTAATTCCTTAACGTCTGTCCAATTGTATTTAGTATAGGGAGCAACAACCATTTGAGCAACGCGGTCTCCGTCTTTTATAATGAATACTTTATTAGACAAATTTATGAGAATTACTCCAATTTCCCCACGATAGTCCGCATCAATTGTTCCGGGACTATTTAAAACAGTTACCCCATTTTTATATGCCAGACCACTTCTAGGTCGAATTTGGGCTTCATAATTGTTTGGAAGGGAAATGAATAAACCTGTTTTTACAAGAACTCTTTGCCCAGGATCTAAGCTAATTTCGGTGTCAATATTTGCACATAAATCCATTCCTGCAGAAGCTTCAGTTTCAAACTTAGGCAGGGGATGTTTGGACTTGTTTATGATTTCAACGTTCATTTTTTATTTTCAATAATTAGATTTTGAAATTACTTATTTTTTTTCTTTTCTGCCGCATATATCAAAAATATGTAGGCTATAGATATAACAAAGCTTAGGATGAAATAGCTGTCGTGAAAGCTTTCCCAGAAGAAAAGTAATCCGACTGAGCAGCCGAGGTAGAAAAAGAGATACTTCCAATCGTAAGGAATAGGGTAGTGGACTCGTCCGAACCAGTATGACATAAGGCACATAGTTGTATAGCAAATTAGTGTAGCCCAGGCGGATCCCACATATGACATACTTGGAATAAGCGCTATGTTCAATGCTATTGTAATTGCCGCACCCATCAAAGAAATATATGCACCAAACCTTGTTTTTTCAGTTACCTTATACCAAACAGAAAGGTTGTAATATACTCCCAAAAACAGGTTTGCCATTAATAATATAGGCACAACCTTCAATCCCTCGAAATAGGAGCTGTCTTGAATAAAATGTTTGATAAAATCAATAAAAATATTGATTGCCAAGAAGATAAAACAGCCAAAGGCGACAAAATACCTCATAACCTCTGCATATTTTACTTTAGCGTTGGAGCTTTTTGCATTCGCAAAGAAGAAAGGTTCAGCCCCATATCGGAAAGCTTGAACAAATAAAGTCATAAAAATTGAGATCTTATAGCATGCGCTGTAAACACCTACTTGACCAGTAGAAATACCACTAGGAAGTAGATATTCTAGTAGTAATTTGTCGACCATTTCATTCGTGACATAAGCAAGACCTCCAACAAGTATCGGAAAAGAGTAATGCCACATTTTTTTCCATAGCTGGAGATCAAACTTAGCTTTAATATCTGTAATTTCAGGAAGAAGCAAAAGGAACATACCGAAGCTCGCTACGAGGTTTGATATAAAGATATATTCAATTCCAAAGTTTACCTGGTAGATCAGAGCAGTTAAATTGGGAGCAAATCCAATTTTAATCCAGTAGGGGCAAAGGAGGAAGAAAAATAAATTTAATCCAACGTTAAGAATGATATTTACAATTCGTATAAAAGCAAATCTCCACGCTTTATTTTCTAGCCGCAACTTTGCGAACGGAAGAATGGTCACAACATCTAACAGAATTATGAGGCTCAATATTTTAATAAATGAGGAATTTGCCCCGATATTTAGAAATAAGGCAATACCATCGCAGAAATAAAAAGACAATCCGACAAAAATTAGCGAGGAACACAAAAGAAAAGCGAAGCTTGTTGAGAAGACGGTTTCTTGGGCACTGGTATTCTTTGAAAAATGGAAAAAAGAGGTTTCAAATCCATAGGTTAGAAAAACCATTGTAAATGCAGTGACCGTCATCAAGATCGAAAGTAGCCCATATTGTCCAGGGCTGAAAATGCTTGTATAGAGGGGGACTAATAAAAAGTTTAGCAGACGTCCGAAGATACTGCTAAGCCCATATATTGCTGTTTCTCCAGCTAATTTTTGAATAAAATTCAATCGGTAATTATTTTTTTAGATTAAAAGTTAGCCTTTCTTTTTTCTAGAAAAGCTTGAGTACCTTCTTTAAATTCGGCGCTCCCAAAGCACTCTCCAAAAGCTTGAACCTCATAAGCGAGACCATTTATTCCTGAAGTATAATTTGCATTGATACACGCAATAGCTTTTCCAATAGCATTTGGAGAATTGTTTATTATTTTTTTAGCAACATTTTTAGCAGTATCGATCAAGTCTTTTTGCGGCACAACAGCGCTAGTAAGACCAAATTTTAAGGCGGTATCGGCTGGAATCATTTCCGCAGTTAGAATCATTTGCATTGCGAGACCTTTGCCGGCTATATTTGCTAGACGTTGTGTCCCGCCATACCCTGGAATAAGCCCCAAAGAGGTTTCAGGCAAGCCAACTCGAGCATTTTCAGAGAAAACTCTAATATGAGCCGAAAGAGCCAATTCAAGTCCACCGCCTAGTGCAAAGCCATTTACGGCTGCAATGACAGGTGTCTTCATTTGTTCTATAAAGTTGAATAAATCATCATGACCTTTTTGACTTAGGTGTTTTCCTTGAGCAACCGAAAAGTCAGCAAACTCAGAAATATCAGCGCCTGCGACAAAAGCTTTTTCTCCAGAACCAGTAAGGATAATCGCGCGCACATCAGTTCTAATCTCCAAATCCATTAAAGCCTTACTTAGCTCATCGATAGTCGCTTTATTTAGTGCGTTTAATTTTTTTGGCCTGTGTATGCTTAAAATATAGATGCCCGGACTCTCTTTTAGTGTAATATTTTCGTAAGTCATATGTAAATTTTTGAATATACAGTTTAGTTTTTTTGTTTCATTAAAGGAACTGACAGATAGAACGTTGTACCAACATTTTCTTCCGAAATAAATTTAATGCTCCCATTTAAATCGTTTATAATTTGTTTGACCATAGCCAAGCCAAGCCCCATTCCACTATTCTTTGTTGTGAAGTTAGGTTCAAAGACCTTCTTTTGTACTTCTTCTGACATACCCGTCCCAGAATCTTTAATTTCCAGTAGAGCTTGGTCATTACTTTGTTCTAATCGAACCACAATTTCAGCTATTGAATTTTCTTTACTTGCTTCAATGGCGTTTTTAAGGATATTATTTAGCACGGAAATTATTTGCTCGTTATCTCCATTAATAAACAGAGGCTCTTTGGCTTGAAAGAGTTTAATGTTAACAGACTGATATAAAAACAATGTATTTTCAACTGTTTCAGACAAGTTGAGCTTCATTTTTTTACTACTTGGCATTCTGGCAAAGTTAGAAAAGGTATTTGCGATATTAGCTAGGGTATCAATTTGTTCGACCATTGATGCAGTAAATTTACTCACTTTTTCCTTAAACCTAGGAGCATCAGGCTCTATAATACGTTCAAAAAGTTGTACGTTTAACTTCATTGGCGTCAGAGGGTTTTTTATTTCATGAGCCACCTGTTTGGCCATTTCTTTCCAGGCACTTTCTTTTTCATTTTTTGCTAGTATGACTGCATTTTTCTCCAATTCTTTCCCCATATAATTGTATTGTTGCACTAATTGACCAACCTCATCAGAAGAATCCCACTTTAGTGGAATATATCTTTTTTTTAGAGTGGCTTTTTTCATGATTTCAGATAATTTACGCATAGGGTCTGAGATTTGCCGCGCAAGTAGAAAAGCTAGAACACTTGCCACAACAAACAATAAAAAGTACACGACGCTAAGCGCTAATAAGTAACCCCGAAGATCCCTCTTGTAGTTCTCGTCTAATTCAAAATAAGGGATGCTAATCACGGCCAAGGGTTCTCCGGTTTGGCCAAAGATATACTGAAAAGAATTTAAATAATCTACCCCTTGATGGTCTAGTTTTTGTTTGATTCTTACCTTCTGACTTTTTAATTCCCCCAAAATACTTTGGTCAATTGATCCGGGAATAATTTTGTCTAGGACGAGATCTTCATTTGAGCATAAAAGAAGTTCACCCTCTAAATTATAAATATTGATATCTAAGCGATGTATGTCTTCCCACTCATGAATCTTATCCTTAAACAAATCTTTAATGGACTCTTTAGGTGAACCTTCTAAAGGATGTGATTTAATATAATATGCAATCGAAGAGAGGGTAGAGGCTTCTTTTCTAAGAAGCCTCTTCTCATGATAATGACGATTTTGTTTTTTAAAATTATAATAAGTGAAAGCTCCTATAAAAAAGAAAGACCCCACTAAAAGGGCAATCATTGAGGAATAAATTCTCGTACGTAATTTATACTTATATCTGTTTGTTTGGCTCATTCCATACAAATATAAGTTAATTCTTTAGTACATAGATTCTCTTGTTTTTGATGCAAAGCATTTGAGTATATTCCTTGAATAAAAACTGGCAATAATTGAGAAGATATAATCCGTGATTGATGTTTAGCCTTGCTTGAGTGCTTCTGCTCCGCCAACAATCTCTAAAATTTCGTTTGTAATAGCAGCCTGCCTCTGGCGATTGTAAGTTAGCTTGAGTGCCGCCTTTAAGTCTTCGGCATTGTCTGTAGCTTTATGCATTGCGGTCATTCTCGCCCCGTGCTCAGATGCATGAGAGTCGAGCAAAGACTTGTAGAACTGAATTTTCAGAGATTTAGGAATTAAGTCACGAACAATATCTTCCACAGACGGTTCAAAGATATAATTAGCAGATTTGCTAGAATCAGATTCAACCGAAGGGATAGGAATAAAGTCTTGGACAACCACCTCTTGCGTAGCAGCATTTTTGAACTCATTATAAATTATTTCTACTTTGTCAAAAGCCCCTTCGACAAAAGCGTTCATCACTTCTTCTGCAAGGACTTCTGTGTTTTTAAAATTTAAATCACTAAAAATAGCTAAATTGGATTTAAACAAAGGGTGCTTATCTGTAAAGTAATCCACGCTTCTCTTTCCAATAGGATATACTTGCACCTCTTGTTTAGAGTAATGCATAATTCTTTTTTCTGAGGCCTTGAAGATGTTAGAATTAAATGCTCCACAAAGACCTCTGTCTGATGCTATTGCCACCAAGAGAACTCTTTTCACTTCTCTTTGCTGGCAGTATATACTGTCCGAGGAATCATTTAGTGAGTCACTAATGTTCTTTAGAACAACTCTTAATTTTTCCGCATACGGGCGCATTCGCGTTATAGCATCTTGGGCTCTTTTTAGCTTTGCTGCAGAGACCATTTTCATAGCACTGGTAATCTGCATGGTTGAGGCCACCGAGCTGATTCTAGTACGAATTTCTTTTAAGTTTGCCATGTAAAAAATATAAAAGAGAAGAGTAACCTTCTCAACGTTATCTTATTCGTATTTAGAGCAAATTTCTGTGGCAGACTTTTCGATTGCATCAATTGCTTCTGAAGTCAGTTTACCCATTTTAAGAGCTAACAATTCAGCGGTATATTTATTTCTCATGTAAGACAAGAACTCAGTTTCAAACTCTTTTATTTTGTTCACAGGAACTTTAGACATTAAATTTTTAGTCCCACAGTAAACCATTGCTACTTGCTCCTCAACAGGAAGCGGAGCATTTAGTCCTTGTTTGAGCATCTCAACATTGCGCTTCCCCTTGTTAATAATCAATAAGGTTGCATCATCTAGGTCAGAGCCAAACTTTGCAAAGGCTTCTAGTTCTCGGAACTGAGCTTGATCTAATTTGAGCGTTCCAGCAACTTTTTTCATTGATTTAATCTGAGCAGAACCCCCTACACGAGAAACCGAAATACCTACATTAATTGCTGGCCTAACTCCAGAGTTGAATAAATCAGCTTCCAAGAATATTTGCCCGTCTGTAATAGAGATAACATTGGTGGGGATATATGCAGACACATCTCCTGCTTGTGTTTCAATAATTGGCAGAGCAGTCAAAGACCCACCTCCTTTAACAATCTCTTTGATGGAATCTGGAAGGTCATTCATTCCTTTAGCGATTGCGTCTGATGCATTTACTTTAGCAGCTCTTTCTAGTAGTCTGGAGTGCAAGAAAAAGACGTCTCCAGGATAAGCCTCTCTACCCGGAGGCCTTCTAAGTAATAAAGAGACTTCACGGTAAGCTACAGCTTGTTTCGAGAGATCATCGTATACAATCAAACCGTGCCGACCAGTATCTCTGAAGAACTCGCCAATAGCCGCTCCCGCAAAGGGTGCGTAGAACTGCATTGGAGCAGGATCTGAGGCGTTTGCAGCAACAATAACCGTATAGGGCATTGCTCCCGCTTCCTCTAGCATTTTAACAATATTTGCAACAGTAGAACCTTTTTGCCCTATTGCCACATAAATACAGTACACAGGTTCTCCCGCATCGTAAAACTCTTTTTGATTGATAATGGTATCTATGGCCACGGAGGTTTTCCCTGTTTGACGATCGCCAATAATTAGCTCTCTTTGACCACGACCAATAGGAATCATTGCATCAACCGCTTTTATCCCAGTTTGTAGGGGCTCATTTACAGGCTGACGATAGATAACTCCTGGCGCCGTTCGTTCTAATGGCATTTGATAGGTGATTCCAATCACAGGGCCTTTTCCATCAATAGGGTTTCCTAAGGTGTCAACCACGCGACCTAATAAGCCGTCTCCTACATTGATTGAGGCAATTCTTTTGGTTCTTTTTACCGTATCACCTTCCTTTATTCCTTTAGAAGGACCCAACAATACTGCACCGACATTATCTTCTTCCAGGTTCAACACGATTCCTTGGAGTCCAGATTGAAACTCAATCAGCTCTCCAGAGCTTACATTGCTCAGACCGTAAACACGGGCAATACCGTCCCCAACTTGAAGAACGGTACCCACTTCGGCAACTTCCGCTTCGGTCTTAACACCTGAAAGTTGCTCTCTTAAAATTGCTGAAACCTCAGCTGGTTTAACACTTGCCATATTAATACTCTTTTATATACTGGTTGGAAACAAATTCTCTTTTTAATTTCTGTAATTTATTTGCGGCACTTGCATTGTATTCTCGGTCACCAATCCGCAGGACAAAACCTCCAATTAACGAAGGGTCAACGAGTTCTTCTAAACGAATTTCGGAATTTCCGACAACCTCTTTCAGTTCTGCCAAGACTTGAAATCTAAGGTCTTCTGTAATAGCAGTAGCGGATGTGACCGATGCTAATATGATGTTTTTTTCTGAATGATATAATGAAATAAAACTCTCAGAGATGGAGCTCAAAACTGCCTCACGCTTTTTCTCTATTATTAATTCAACAAAATTCATACTAAGAGAAGAGATTTTGTTTTCAAAGATTTTCTTGAGAATAGTAATTTTCGTTTCGGATTTTACAATAGGGCTTTTCAACATATTGGAGAAATCACGATTTTCTTTGCAAACGATATTTAAAATTATAACGTCTTCTTTAATCTCCTCTAAAACGTTTTGTTTTATGGCTAATGAAAGCAATGATTTTGCATACCGAATGGCTACCCTAGCGTCTTTCATTTTTTTTAATTAAGCTTAACCTTTTTTAGTAGATCACTAATGTATGTATTTTGTTTTTCCGGATCTTTCAATTCAGTTTTGAGAATCTTTTCTGCAATTTCAACAGAAAGTGCTCCAACGGAGTTCTTCAATTCTGAAACAGCAGCAGCTTTTTCGTTTTCAATGACCGACTTCGCAGATGAAATCATTTTATCGGCCTCCTTCTTAGCAACAGTTTTTGCGTCCTTAACAATATTCGCTTTGATTTCGCGAGCCTCTTTCAGCATTTGATCTCTTTCGGAGCGAGCGTCTTTCAATATACGCTCGTTCTCATTTTTTAGGTTAGACATTTCATCGCGAGCTTTTTCAGCTGCAGATAATGCATTTGCGATGCTTTTATTTCTGGCATCAACATTTTCCAGTATAGGTGTCCAGGCTAATTTTTTTAATAAGAGCATTAGGATGATAAAGACAATACTTGTCCAAAAAATCAACCCAAAGCTAGGGGTAACTAAATCCATTTCTTGTTTTTTTAGTATTAAATTTCAAACAATACTTAGACACAGAGTAAAATAAAAGGTAGTAAATTTTGGCAATTACAACCCTTTCCTTAATTAAATTAAAGCTTACTATGCTTTTAAAGTGTGTTTTTTTAAATATTCGCCCATACATTAATAGTATGGGCGATATTTTTTACTTCATCAAAGCAACAACAACAGCAAATAATGCCACACCCTCAATAAGGGCTGCCGCAATAATCATGTTTGTTTGAATTTTCGATGTAGCTTCCGGTTGACGCGCAATAGCCTCCATTGCTGATCCACCGATGTTACCGATACCAATACCTGCGCCTATTGCTGCAAGTCCTGCGCCTATTGCTGCGAATGCTCCAAAATCCATTTCTTTCTTGTTTTAGTTAATAGTTGATTAAAATTAAAAATTAATGATGTTCCCGAATTGCCTGTCCAATAAATAACGCGGAAAGTAACGTAAAGATATAGGCTTGCAATAAAGCAACTAGAAGTTCTAGCGTATTCATAAATAATACAAACCCAACAGACACCGGAGCAATTAAAAGTGATTTAAATACAAAGATTAGTGAAATTAAACTTAGTATAATAATATGTCCTGCAGTAATATTTGCAAATAAACGAATCATTAGTGCAAAGGGCTTTGTGATAATTCCGATTACTTCAATCGGGACCATAATTGGATATAGAGCTTTAGGAACAGGTGGAAGAAATATATGCCTCCAATACTCTTTGTTTGCTGAAAAGTTAGTAACAAGCATAGTAAAAACAGAGAGCACAAGAGTGACCGCAATGTTTCCTGTAACGTTTGCACCGCCGGGAATTAGACCTAGTAGGTTATTGAAGAAAATAAAGAAAAAGACAGAAACTAGATAGGGTAAATAAGGTTTGTATTTTTTTTCTCCCACATTAGGTATGATGATATCTTCTCGAATAAAAACTACAATTGGTTCTAAAAATGATAAAAGACCTCTTGGTGAACCAGGATGTTTTTTTGCAGAACGCCCAGCGGCTCCAAAAAGAAATAAAAGAAGTACCACAGAAATAAGCATGGAAAAGACATTTTTTGTAATGGATAGGTCCCAAGGCTTTACCGCATTCAGAGGATGGTGATGTGCATCTAACACAATAGATGATTCTCCTGTATTTAACTTGTAAATTTTTTCGTGGTAGTTTACAAAGCGTTCACCATTTTTAATTACTACAACTTTTCCACTGGTATCATGATGAAATTTGTTTGACATAAAAGTAACGAAGCCTAGGTCAGTGAAAAGTATTACAGGGAGCGACAAAGATACCGGGTGAACACCGTCTTGATCGGTATAATCAAAAAAGTGGAAGTCGTGGGCATCAGAGATATGATGCATTATCATTTGAACAGAGTTAAACTCTTCATCTTGATTGGAAGAGTCACTTTTTTCACTGGCTAGGGTCGCAACAGACGATAAAAGCAAAACAAGAACAAAGACAACTTCTTTTAGAAGCTTTTTCATAGACAAAAATCTATTGGTTTTTACGACTAAATTTTGAGGCAAAAATAGATAATATTTTTAAATAAAAAGAATTAATTAAAGGATTTAAATAGGGAAACTCTAATCTAGGTTGGGGAACAATTACTAATCGCTAAACCTTTTTCAAACTTCCAATTTTAAGAGATTGAATAGCATAACAGACATCTATAAAAAGGTAACTAAAATAGACGGCTACAAATTGTAATACAAAATTTTCATCTTTGGGAAGAAGCAAAATTACATATGTGA
>TARA_Y100000385_G_scaffold100889_1_pt1 | contig 22006 bp, 23 predicted proteins | sample TARA_Y100000385 | Tara Oceans TARA_Y100000385 (sample SAMEA2620980) | marine metagenome | biome: marine biome (ENVO:00000447); feature: surface water layer (ENVO:00002042); material: "saline water (ENVO:00002010), including plankton (ENVO:xxxxxxxx)" | depth 5 m
TGTGATTACTTTTGTATTTTGACAATAAATTTTATCAACAATGTTATTTTTTCCAAATGCTAAAATAAATATAGGTTTAAACATCACCTCTAAAAGAGAAGATGGCTACCATAATTTGGAAACTATTTTCTATCCCATTAAGTGGTGTGATGCTTTGGAAATAACACCCTCAAAATCCTTGAGCTTCAAGAGTAGCGGCATTCCAATTCCGGGCGATGGTAATTTATGTTTAAAAGCTTACGAGCTTATGAAAGGTCATTATGATTTGGAGCCTGTTGACATTCATTTACACAAAAATATTCCTATTGGTGCTGGTTTGGGTGGTGGTTCTTCTGATGCCGCTTTTACTTTAATGGGCTTGAATACTATTTTTGATTTAGGTTTAGATAAGATTGAGCTCAAAAAGATTGCTCTTCAGTTGGGTGCAGATTGCCCTTTCTTTATAGACAACGAACCTTCATTAGCAAGTGGAATAGGGGAGGTTTTAAGTCCTACAAAATTGGATTTAAGTGCTTACCATTTGTTTGTCGTTAAACCGGATATTTTTGTATCTACAGCAGAAGCTTTTTCTTCTATTATTCCTCATCTTCCTTCAAAGTCTATTCAAGAAGAGGTCAATAGGCCTATTGAAGATTGGACACTAAAAAATGACTTCGAACAAAGTATTTTTCCTCAATATCCAGACCTATTGGAAATTAAAAACAAGCTAATAGCTGCAGGGGCAGTCTATGCTTCAATGAGCGGTAGTGGATCGTCTATTTACGGTATCTTCTCTGAAAAACCTGACTTACACTTTCATAATTGCCACCTTTTTCATCAAGTTTTATAGCTATTTTATTCTCTCGATAAGCTTATCTTGTAAAAAATGGGTATTACTGTTAAATTTTTATACATTTGCAGCCCTTTTGCGATACGTAGAGGTAAAAGGAATGATTTTTAAGTTAAATAATCTTTCACACAAGGTTCGCATATCCTCTAGCTAAAGTGTGAGATACAAAATTGGACATACATTATGTCAGAAGAAAAAAAACCAGTAGCCAAGAAAACGACTACTAAAAAAACAGCTACTAAAAAGGCACCTGCCAAAAAAACAACCGCTAAAAAGGTTAAAGAAGAAGTAGCAGAAACTCCACAAGTAGAAGAAGTAGTAGCAGAAGCTCCAGCCGTTGAAGAAACTCCAAAAGCTGAAGAAGTATCTGTAGAAACTCCTGCCGTTGAAGAAACTGAAGCAGTAGTAGAAGAAAAAGCTCCAGCAAAAGCGGAGAGAATGACAAGCCCAGATGAAGATAAAGATTTCGATTGGGAAATCTATGAAATGGGTAGTGTAGAATATACTGATGACGTAAGAAAAGAACTTGAAAAAGATTACGAAACAGCCTTAAGCACTATCGATTCAGAGCAAGTACTTGATGGTACTGTAGTTTCTATTACAGATAGAGAGGTTATCGTAAACATCAATTACAAGTCTGACGGTATCATTTCAAGAAACGAATTCAGATACAACGAAGAATTAAAAGCTGGCGATACTGTTGAAGTTCTTGTAGAAAAGAAAGAAGACAAAAAAGGTCAGTTGATTCTTTCTCACAAAAAAGCACGTGTATTGCGTTCTTGGGAGAGAGTTAATGAAGCACATGATAAAGATATCGTTCTTGAAGGATTTATTAAGTGTAGAACTAAAGGTGGTATGATTGTTGAGGTCTTAGGTCTTGAAGCATTCTTGCCTGGTTCTCAAATTGACATCAAGCCAATTCGTGATTATGACGAATACGTAGGTAAAAAGATGGAATTCAAAGTGGTGAAAATCAACCACGAGTTCCGTAACGTAGTTGTTTCTCATAAAGCACTTATTGAGGCTGACTTAGAAGAGCAGAAGAAGGAAATCATGTCTAAACTTGAAGTTGGACAAGTACTAGAAGGAATGGTTAAAAACATTACTTCTTACGGTGTATTTGTGGACTTAGGTGGTATAGACGGATTAATTCACATTACGGATTTATCTTGGGGTAGAGTAAATCACCCAAATGAAATCGTAGAGCTAGATTCTAAGATTAACGTTGTAATTCTTGAATTTGACGATGACAAGAGAAGAATCCAATTAGGATTGAAGCAATTGACAGCTCATCCTTGGGATGGTTTAGATGACAAAATTTCTGTTGGTGATAATATCAAAGGAAAAGTTGTTGTTGTTGCCGATTATGGTGCTTTTGTTGAGGTACAAACAGGTATTGAAGCATTAGTTCACGTTTCTGAAATGTCATGGTCTACTCACCTAAGAAGTGCTAGTGACTTCTTAAAAGTAGGTCAAGAGATTGAGGCGCAAGTTTTAACTCTAGACAGAGAGGAAAGAAAAATGTCTTTAGGGATGAAACAATTACAACCAGATCCATGGGCTGAAATTGCTAAGAAATTCCCAACTGGAAGTAACCAAAAAGTAACCGTTAGAAACTTTACCAACTTCGGTATTTTTGTTGAGCTAGAAGAAGGTGTTGATGGTTTAATTCATATCTCAGATTTATCATGGGAGAAGAAAATTAAGCATCCATCAGAATTTACTAAGGTCGGCGAAGTTATTGAAGCTCAAGTTCTTGAATTGGACTTAGAGGCTAGAAAACTTAGTCTTGGTGTAAAACAATTGCATGATAACCCTTGGGACGGATACGAAAGTGTATTCGGAGAAAGTTCAGAGCATGAAGGTGAAGTGAAAGACATTACCAAAAATGGTGCTACTATCATTCTTACTCATGGTGTTGAAGCATTTGCTCCAAAAAGACACCTTGCAAAAGAAGACGATAGCAAAGTAGCAGTAGGTGAAAAACTCACTTTCCGTGTACTCGAATTCCAAAAAGATTCTCAAAAAATTATTGTTTCACATACAGTGATTTTCAAAGAAGTTAAAATGGAAGAGGCTAAAAAGACGAAGAAAAACGTTGCTAAAGTTCAGCAATCTCAACAGAAAAGTACTCTAGGAGATATGGACGAGTTAATAGCTTTAAAAGAGAGCATGGATAAAGATGCTAAGAAAAAGAAGAAGTAATCTTCAAATTATATTTAAGAAAGGCCCTATTTTCATAGGGTCTTTTTTTATGTTATAGAATGAATAATTAATTTATATTTGCTTTTTGAAATGAGCAAGCCCAAAAGCATACTCGATCACCAAGAAATTCAAATCATAATCAGTCGATTATGTCATCAGTTGGTTGAAAATCACGACGATTTTTCTAATACTATTTTAATTGGTCTACAACCTAGAGGTGTTCGCCTTTGTCAGCGCATAAAAACCTGTTTAGAATCTATCAATTCTAAATTTGAGCTCGAGGTTGGTAGTCTAGACATCACCTTTTACAGAGATGATTTTAGAAGGAGAGAAGACCCTTTGATAGCCAGTAGTACCTCATTAGATGTTTCTTTGGAAGGTAAGAAAGTGGTTGTTATAGACGATGTTTTATATACAGGACGCTCTGTCAGAGCGTCATTAGACGCCTTATTAGATTATGGTCGCCCATTATCCGTTGAACTATTAGTGCTTATTGACAGACGTTTGAGTCGCCATGTGCCTATCCAACCCGATTATGTGGGCTGTACCATAGATGTTGTTGCCGATGAAAGGGTATCTGTTGAATGGGGAGATAACGAACGTGTAATTTTAAAAAGTGAATGAGTACTTTAAGTGTTAAACATCTTTTAGGAATTAAGAATCTTCAAAAAGAAGATATAGACCTTATTTTTAAAACTGCAGATAACTTCAAAGAAGTAATCAACCGACCTATCAGAAAAGTGCCATCACTTAGAGATATTACCATTGCCAACTTATTCTTTGAAAACTCTACACGTACACGTTTATCGTTTGAATTAGCTGAAAAACGCCTATCGGCTGATACGCTTAATTTTTCTGCCGCATCATCGTCAGTCAAAAAAGGAGAAACACTAATAGATACCGTTAATAATATACTCGCAATGAAAGTGGATATGATAGTGATGCGTCACCCCGATGCAGGAGCTTCTACTTTCTTAGCCAATCATATTGATGTGCCTATCGTCAATGCGGGTGATGGTTCTCACGAGCACCCTACACAAGCTCTTTTAGACGCCTATTCTATAAGAGAAAAGTATGGCGATGTAAAAGGAAAAAAAGTGGTTATTGTAGGAGATATCCTTCATTCACGAGTAGCACTATCCAATATTTTCTGTCTAAAAATGATGGGTGCTGAAGTGAAAGTTTGTGGCCCCTCAACCCTTATGCCAAAATATATAGAATCGCTAGGAGTTACTTACGAGGCTAATCTAATGAGTGCTTTAGAGTGGTGCGATATAGCCAATATGCTTCGCATACAGTTAGAGCGTCAAGACACCAAATTTTTCCCCTCGCTCAAAGAATACAGTATGATGTACGGTTTAAACAAAGAGCGTTTGGATTCACTGTCTAAGCACATTACCGTTATGCACCCAGGCCCTATCAATAGAGGTGTTGAAATAACTTCCGATGTAGCAGACTCCAAACAATCTATTATTCTTAATCAGGTAGAAAATGGTGTCGCTATACGAATGGCTGTTTTATATTTATTAGCCAATAGCATTAAAAAATAATATGTCACAGAATTGGACGATACAGAATAGCTGTCTGATTGTTAAGCTCTCAAAGCCATCAGAGGATTTGTCTTTTATAGAGCGCTTATATAATCAAGATTGCAAGCACATTATACTGGATTTAAGCGAAGTTTTAGGTGTTAACGAGTCCTATTTAACAAAGTTTGCTAAATTTGGTAAAAATCTAGTCAATACTAATTCGTTTGTTATGATTTCTAATACATGTCTTCACGATGATTTATTGGTTGTGCCAACACTTCAAGAAGCATTTGACATTATAGAATTGGAAGACATCGAACGTTCACTTAATATTTAACACCTTTATTATGAAGAAAATTTTATTTTTTACGATTGCTATTATTACAAGTTTTACGCTTTTAGCACAAAACAAACCGTGTGTGCCTGACGTTTCTTTACAAGACTCAACTTTTGGTTTATGGCCAGACACTATTCAAAATCTTGCTATTGCTCAAGTAGACACGTATTATGAACAACACATACAAATCAAAACTCCGGCAACTGTAGGTGAAGTAATGGGTGACCCCTATGAAATTGATATATTAGGTTTTCCTGTGAATATTGCACCTTTGTCTATTGATAGTATTAAATTAGTTGATGTTAATGGATTACCTTCAGTAATGTCTACTTATCTTTCTAATCCAGACTCTGTCTTTGAAGGTAATACTTTAGCTTGTGTTACGCTATTTGGTACACCAGGACAAAACGAAATGAATAATTATGACTTGAATTTACTTATTGACGGTTGGATAAGTGTTGCTGGACTTGGAACAGTTTCTTTGTATGATCAATTAGGTGATTACGAGAATATAGAAGGTTATAATTTTATCGTTCAATCAGAGGCTGTTTCTGTAGAGGAAAATAACGATTTGGCATTTTCTGTATCTCAGAATTCGCCCAATCCATTTTCAAATACAACTTCAATAGAATTCAACTCAGATACTGAAGGAGATTTCCTCTTTACTGTTATCAATATTTTGGGTGAAGTACAGGAGAATAGAGTAGTTAGAGCGAACTATGGATCGAACAAAATTGATGTGGACGCTGCAACTTTGTCTTCTGGAATTTATTTTTACACACTTAGCAATACTAAGGAGCTAATAACTAAAAAAATGATAATCAATAAAAATTAATGTCATTCGAATTAACAATATTAGGCTGTAATTCAGCTATCCCTACAAACCATAGAAAACCTACCGCTCAGTTGCTGAACGTGGCTGAGCGATTTTTTTTAATCGATTGTGGTGAAGGAACACAGCTGCAATTGAGGAAGTATAAACTAAGAATGCAAAGCATTCAGCATATTTTCATTTCACACCTGCATGGCGACCATTACTTTGGTCTGATAGGCTTTATTTCTACTATGCATTTGTTAGGTCGTGAAAAAGAACTTAATATTTATGCTCCAGCTGAGTTAAAAGAAATTATTTACATTCAATTGTCGGCCTCAAAAACAGAGTTGCTTTTCCCTTTATTTTTTCACGAATTTGGTTTTGATGAACCCGAACTTTTGATGGAAAATAATGATTTGACAGTACATACTATCCCACTTTCTCATTCTTTACCTTGCTGTGGGTTTTTGTTTAAAGAAAAAGATAAGCCTAGAAGAATGAGAAAAGAAAAAATAGAAGAATACAATATTCCATTAGATCGTGTGCCTGAAATAAAAGCAGGTGGAGATTATACTCTTTCAGATGGTACTGTTATACCTCACCTTGAATTAACACGAGGAGCTCAGTTATCTCGCTCATTCGCTTTTTGTAGCGATACATCGTATCATGAAGCAATCATTCCACAAATTAAAGGTGTAGATATGCTCTATCACGAAGCTACTTTTTTAGATGAATTAAAGGAAAGAGCACGTCAAACTATGCATTCCACAGCTAAAGAAGCAGCAACTATTGCATTAAAATCTCAAGTTGGGCGACTTATTATTGGTCATTATTCCCAACGGTATTTTGACTTAAACCCTTTGTTAGATGAAGCTCAATCTGTTTTTCCAGATACATTATTAGCTACTGAAGGAGAGAAGTTTGTAGTAAAACGAGAATATGATTCTGATTGCTGATAGCGGTAGTAGCACAACAGAATGGCGTTTGCTTGATGGCGATAGCATTTCTCAGTTTCAGTGTATTGGATTGAACCCCTATATCGTGGATAATTCCATCATCACTGATGTGATCAGTCAGTTAGAAATTCCCTATTCATCGGTTAAGAAGCTTCATTTTTATGGTGCAGGTTGTGCTTCTTCGGAGAAATCCGAATTTATGCTATCAATCTTAAAATCGATTTTTACTAATGCAGATATAAGCGTTCATTCAGACCTGCTGGCTGCTGCTCGATCGTTATTGCAAAATAATGATGGTATAATAGGTATATTAGGAACGGGTTCTAACGTAGCCAAATACAATGGTGATATTGTCGAGCCTTTTTCTACAAGTATGGGTTATTTGCTTGGAGATGAGGGTAGTGGTAATGCTTTAGGGAAGCGTTTGCTGAAGGCTTATCTAAGTGATTCTCTTGATGATGACTTGAATTTAAAAATAGGACTAGACAAACCTTCAATTTTAAATCAGCTATATGCTCATTCTTTTCCCAATCGCTATTTGGCATCCTTCGCTAAGATGATGTTTAGAAATAGAAATCATCCGCAAATAGCACCACTTATAAAGGCAACGTTTGATGAATGGATAGAAGTGTGTCTATTGCCATACCAAATCACGGAAATTTCTATCTGTGGATCTATATCCTATTATTTTCATTCTGAATTGAAGAGAAGTTGCGAGAGTTATGGAATTTCTGTCAATTCTGTTCTAGAAAAACCGATAGCAGCTTTGACTCTTTATCATAAAGCTTATCAATAAGAAAAATGCTATCTTTGTCCAATATGAAAAAGCTCCTTTTATTTATAATAGCACTACTTCCACTTGGGCTTTTGTTTGCTCAAGATACAATGGTACTAACGTTTGATCAAGAGAATCTAATCCCTAGTACTAATAACTTCAAATGTGAAGGTTCGTATACCTATTTTACAATAAATACCACTCCTGCTGATACCTTTTACTCCGTAACCCTCGAAAAAGATGGTGTTATTTTAGAACAAGGAAATTATACATCTATAAACAGTCAGTCGCCAGGTATTTTAGCTTTAGACTCCTTAATATATGCCGGTTTTTATGAGTTAACCGTTATATCTTTGTCAAACAATATTACGTTTACGGACACATTTTCTTTTGTAAATCCTTTGCCCTTAAATTTTGAATATACAACCAACAATCCACAGTCTTGTATTACGTATGGCGATATCCTTATCAGTGGAATTAGTGGAGGTGCTTCACCCTACAGCTTAGGAAAAGTAGATGCAATTGGCGAATTCGATCCAATCTATTTTCAAAACCAAAATGTTACAACTTATACTATTGAAGATTTGATTGCAGGTTACTATTCTGTTTCTCTACAAGATTCTTATGGTTGTGTATTTACTCTAGGATCTGACAATCCAATTGAAATTGTTCAAGGTCCTGACCCCATAAATATTATTTCAACAGCACAAGAAGATTCTTTTCGTATTTGTACGCAAGGTGGAGTTCTTCCAATTAGTTATGTTTTGAATGACGACACCCTGACGACTAACGATTCTTGCGTGGCTTATGCACTTTGTGCTGGAAATTATACTCTTATTGTATTCGATGCTGTTTCCGATTCTTTATGTGCTGACACAGTTGATTTTACTATTGATATGATTGACGGCTTTATAGAGCAAGAAACGTCTACCATGATAGTTGAATCTGGTGGGGTAAGACCATTTAGCTATTCTTGGACAAAAGACAACGCTATTCAAGATGGTCAGACAGATTCTGTATATGACGGAGGGCTATGTCCTGGATCATATACATGTACTCTCATAGACAAATCCAATTGTACTTCTAGTTTTGACTTGGTGATAGATGAAATTGAATCTAATCTTATTGAAGAAGTTGATTGTTTTGATAGTGAATTTTCTGCTTTAGAGACAGCAGTAACGGGTGGCACTTCTCCTTATGAATACCTTTGGAATACTAATGAGACAACATCGAATATAACGGGGCTAAGCCCACAGAAATATAGTGTTACCATTACCGATAATAACGATTGCCAGTTGATTGATGAATTTGAGGTGCCTGTTGTTTTTGATAGCTGTTTGTTCAATGCCTTTAGTCCTAATGGCGATCTTGTCAATGATACTTGGGCGCTTAACCCTTCATTTTTATACGAAAACTCTGAGGTGATTATTTACAACAGATGGGGTGCTAAGATTTATCGATCTTTAGGTTATAAGCAAGCTTGGGATGGAAGAAATTCTGCAGGTAACTTAGTAAAAGAGGGAGTGTATTTTTACTCTATTCTTCTTAAAAATGGACACGATAATATTAAGGGTTCGATATCTGTTTTTTATTGATTTTCCACCCAATTTACAGAATATCGTTTTAGCCAAGTAATTTGTCTTTTGGCGTATCTTCTCGAGTTTTGTTTGACAAGTTCTATAGCTCGTTCAAAAGTGATTTCGTCATTTAGATATTGAAAGAATTCTGTATATCCTACCGTTTTTAAAGCATTTAGATTTTGATAGTCAGCAAGACTTTTTACTTCATTTAATAACCCTTTTTCAACCATTATATCCACCCTGTTGTTTATTCTTTGGTATAGACTTTCTCTATCCATTCTAATGGAATAGTATTCGATATCAAATGGTCTTATTTTTTGCTCACTATTTTTGAAGCTGCTAAATGTACTGCCGCTTTGTACACAGACTTCCAAACACCTTAAAAGCCTTTGATGATTTTTGGTGTCTGCACTAGCGTAAAATTGAGGGTCTACATTCTTTACTTCGTTTTGTAGCCATTGCAAACCTTTCTTTTCAAATTGTTCCCTAAGCTCTGTTCTTACCGACTCTTGAATATCAGGAAATGTGTCTAATCCTTTACACACAGCATCAATATATAATCCTGATCCGCCAACCATCACTAAAGTATTGTGCTTTTTAAAGAGCTCATCAATCTTCATTATGGCGTCTTTTTCGAAAAGTCCTACATTGTAATTTTCGTGAATACTTTTGTGTTGAATAAAATGGTGTTTTACCGTAGCTAATTCTTGTGGTTCTGGAACGGCAGTGCCTATTTTCATTTCCTTGTAAAACTGCCTTGAGTCAGCGGAAATAATTTCGGTATTATACTTAAGAGCTAACTTTATCGCTAAGCTAGTTTTACCAACAGCTGTTGGGCCGTAAATAACTAAGAGCTTCTTCTTAGTAGCCTTCATAGTTTTCGAATTCATTAAATTCGTCTAAAGCGTCACCGAATATATCTTCTTCTTCTGTCAAGTTATCTTCATCAGAGATGAATTGAACCATTGGGGCTTCTTCTGGCATATTTCCAAATGATAGTACTACTTCAGCTTCTTCAACTTCCTTTAACTCGTCGATTTCTTCAACTTCAATCATAAATCGCCATAAAATTAGGAAATCATTAACGTAGAGTAGTTTTTCTGTATTTTGGAAAATGTCGTTTACACTGATGTTTTGCATTTCTCTTGAAGATGGCTCCATGGCGATTAGCGGAATCTCTTCCCCTTGTTCCCACTCTTCATTTGTTAAATAAAAAGCAGCCATCTCTTCAGGTTTAAGCTCAAAAGAAGACACTATTACTTTGTGTAAGTCTTCAAGAGTATTGTCGGTGTTAATACGAATTTCTCTAAATACATCATCGTTGTGGTCAAGAACAATATTTAATTTAACAGTCATAAATTTTATTTTTTTGGTTTTAAACCTATTTCAGCAGCTTTCTTTATCAAAAATTGATAAGCTTCATCTTTTTCATTTGCAATTACCCCATCTAGAATGGCTTCTTTAATTGCTGTTTTTAATATCCCAATTTCTTTACTTGGCTTAATATCAAAAATATTGATTATTTCTTCTCCACTTATGGGTGGCTGCATATTTCTGATATGATCTCTTTCTTCAACATCTTTTATCTTCTTCCTTACAAGTTGAAAGTTATTTAGATAGCGTTTTACTTTTTCAGGGTTTTTTGATGTGATATCAGCATCGCAAAGGGTCATTAAATCCTCAATATCTTCACCGGCATCAAATAATAATCGTCTTACGGCCGAATCGGTAACAATCTCTTGTGCCAAAACTATAGGTCTCAAATGCAGTTTTACTAGCTTCTTGACATATTTCATCTTTTCATTCAATGGTAATTTGAGTTGCTTGAAAATTTTTGGCACCATTTTAGAGCCTAAAAATTCGTGTCCGTGAAATGTCCAGCCTTGTTTTTCTTCGAACTTTTTTGTGTCAGATTTGGCTATGTCATGAAGAATTGCAGCCCATCTCAACCATAAGTTATTGGTGTTTTGACTGATGTTGTCTAGCACTTGTAGGGTATGATAAAAATTATCTTTGTGTCCTTTATTGTCAATAACTTCAACGCCTTGTAATTCAACCATTTTAGGGAAGAATTGGTGGAGTAGATTGGTATTGAATAGTAGCTTAAATCCAATTGAAGGCTTAGTAGAAAGTATGATTTTATTCAATTCTTCCGTTATACGTTCTTGCGATATGATTTCTAGCCTTGGAGCATTTTCTTTTATAGCCTGCAAGGACTGGTCTTCAATTTGAAAATTCAATTGGCTAGCAAAACGAATGGCTCTCATCATTCTGAGAGGGTCATCGGAATAGGTGATGTTGGGTTCTAACGGTGTCCTTATAATTTTCTTTTCTATATCCTTTAACCCATCGAAAGGGTCAATAAGTTCACCGAAATGTTCCTTATTTAATCTTATAGCTAAGGCATTAATGGTAAAGTCTCTTCTATTTTGATCGTCTTCTAAAGTGCCATCTTCTACTATTGGTTTCCTTGAATTGGAACGATATGATTCTTTTCTAGCTCCCACAAACTCTAGTTCCAGGTCTTGATGGCGTAGCATGGCAGTTCCAAAGTTTTTAAATACTTGTACTTTAGTATCGTTTCCTAACAATTCACTGACTCTATTGGCTAATTCAATCCCACTTCCTACACACACAAAATCAATATCTGTTGGTTGTGCACGTTCAAGAATAATATCTCTCACAAATCCGCCAATGACATAAGTTTCATATCCTAAGGCATCTGCGGCTTGAGATACCATAGAAAAAATAGGGTTTTGGATATGTTCTTTTAGGTTCACTTATCTAATAATTTTAATCACTCCGTTGTTTTTTAGCTTGATGATGTTGGATGCTTGCTGTTTAGTATTTTCATTTTGTCGGTAATTTACTATGAAATCTACTCCTTCCAAAATACTATCACTTATAGAAGAGAAATCGATTGGTGTTTTTTCTCCGCTAACGTTAGCCGAAGTAGAAATGATAGGTTTACCAAATCGTTTGATAAGCTGTTCGCAAAAAGAATCTTTAGCTAGGCGTATTCCGCAAGAGCCATCATCTGCAATAGCATTTGTTGCTATGCCTTTCACTTGGTCATAGATTAGTGTTAAAGGTTTATCTGTTGTTTCTATCAAGTCCCAAGCGATATCGGGCATATTTACAACAGTTCTTTCTAACATAACTTCAGAGCCCACCAATACTATTAGCGCTTTGGAAGAAGAGCGTCCCTTTAGATTGAATATCTTTTGTATAGCATCTGGATTGCTAGCGTCACACCCTATACCCCAAACGGTGTCAGTAGGATATAAAATTAGTCCTCCGCTTCTTAAGATGTCAAGGCAGTTTTGAATATCTTCTTTCATCAAATGGTTTGATATAGGTTTATAAGTCGCTTTGCAATTTTATCATCGGTAAAGTTTTGAGCGTGTTTTTTTCCTTCTTCTATCATTTTCTTTCTTCGTAACTTGTTAGTGCTTATATCTAATATTTCATTTTTCATCTGCTCAATGTCATTGGGGTTTATGTATGAGCTATGTGCTCCTCCTGGCTCAGAAAAGCAGCCGCCTTGAGATGTTATAACAGGAACGCCACAGAATAAAGATTCTAAAATAGGTATGCCGAAGCCTTCAAAAAATGATGGGTAAATCATTATTTCAGCTTGTTGATATATAGCTGCCATTTCTTTCAAAGATAAATTAGTCAACATTAAAACACGATTATTCATCTTGTGTGTTTGAATGAAATCAAGACATTTTGTTTTGTATTTTTTGCCATTGCCTATCACTACTAGTTGGTAGTTTGGAAGTTCTTTCAAACACTTTAGTAAGCTAAGGAGATTTTTACGTTCCTCAATAGTGCCAACGTACAATAGGTATTTTTTGGGCAGCTGATATTTAGTGCTAATTTCTACTTTAAAATCGTCTTCTTGCTCTTCTTGAAAGGCTTTGTTGCAGCCTTGGTATACTACCTCAATCTTATCTTCTGAAATATTAAAGAAACGAATAATGTCTTCTTTTGTCTGTTGGCTTACAGCAATAATTTTGTCGGCAATTTCACAAGCATATTGACTTTTTTTGACATAAGAGACTCTATCCGCTTTTTTAAAATATTGAGGGTATCGAATAGCAATTAAATCATGAATGCTTACAACAGTTTTTATTTCTGTTTTATCTATGCCATAGGGCAGTTCGTGGCTCAGTCCATGAAAGTGACTGACACCATCTCTTACTAAATCATTCTTTAACCTTAAAGTTCGCCATACAGAGCTGAATTTCTGATTGAAAAAGCCTAATGGTGAATGAATGTAATAGTGATTTTGATTTTTTAAAAATGACAAGCGTTCATTTTCTATTTCTTTTGGTGTGTATAGATGGTATTCATTATGGCTAAAATATTGTCCAAGAATACGAATAGTGTCCCTAGAGTAATTGCCTAATCCAGTATTATTGAAAAAGGCTCTTTTAGCATCAAACCCTATTTTCATTATACGGCTACATTGTATTCTCTTAGCGCGTCGTTAAGAGAGGTTTTTTTATCAGTACTTTCTTTTCGCTTGCCAATGATTAGAGCGCAAGGGACTCCATATTCACCCGCTTGAAATGGTTTGGGATATGTTCCAGGAATAACAACAGATCTTTCAGGTACTATGCCTTTATATTCGATTGGTTTTTCACCAGTAACATCAATGATTTTTGTTGAAGCTGTTAGAACAACATTAGCACCTAACACAGCTTCTTTTTCTACTCTCACGCCTTCAACAACTATACACCTTGAGCCAATAAATGCACTGTCTTCAATAATCACAGGTGAGGCTTGTAAAGGTTCCAAAACTCCACCAATACCTACACCACCACTTAAATGAACATTTTTGCCTATTTGAGCGCAAGACCCTACGGTAGCCCATGTATCTACCATAGTGCCACTGTCAACGTAGGCGCCAATATTCACGTAAGACGGCATCATAATAACTCCTTTAGCTAAAAAAGCACCATATCTAGCAACAGCATGAGGAACAACACGAACTCCTAATTCAGCATAATTGCTTTTTAATTTCATCTTATCGTGAAATTCCATTGGACCAGCTTCTAGAGTTTCCATCTTTTGGATAGGGAAATATAAAATTACGGCTTTTTTTATCCATTCATTTACAACCCATTTGCCCTCTTTGTTGTCCGAAACACGAAGACGGCCTTTGTCCAATTCTTCTATAATGTAACGAATACTTTCTTGAGTTTTACTATCGTTTAAAAGCTCACGATTTTCCCAAGCTTGCTCTATTATTAATTTTTGTTGTTCAATCATAGGAGCAAAGATAGTTAAATGCTTTATTTTTGCACTATGTCAAGAGTGTTAGCAATCGATTATGGTCAAAAGCGAGTGGGTATTGCAATTACGGATGAGGAACAAATTATAGCCTCTGCTCTAACAACCCTAAATTCAAAGGATGTAATACCTTTCCTAAAAGATTATTTGGATAAAGAAGTTGTGGAGTGTTTTGTCGTAGGTTTAGCCAAAAACCTTGATGATACACCTTCTGAAAGTGCTCGTTTTATAGAGCCTTTTGTAAGACGTTTAGAAGATGCTTTTCCTGAAGTTAGTATAGAAAGAGTCGATGAGCGTTTTACCTCAAAAATGGCTTTCCAAACAATGATAGATGCAGGGGTGAAGCAACGTAAAAGAAGGGATAAAGGCTTAGTAGACAAAATAAGTGCTACTCTTATTCTTCAATCATTTCTGGACGCTAGAAAGTAATTTTTCTTTTAAAAATTGCGCTGTATACGATTTCTTATTTTTAACTAATTCCTCTGGTGTTCCTTGAAAAAGTAGTTCTCCACCATTTTCTCCTCCTTCAGGACCTAAGTCTATTATCCAGTCGGCACATTTTATAACATCAGAATTGTGTTCTACACAGATAATTGTGTGTCCGTTTTCAATTAAGGCATTAAAGGAGTTTAGCAACTTTTTAATATCGTGAAAATGTAAGCCGGTTGTAGGTTCATCAAATATAAACATGGTCTTTTCGGACTTATGCCCTTTGCTTAAAAAGAAGGCTAACTTTATTCTCTGTGCTTCACCGCCACTGAGCGTATTTGACGATTGCCCAAGTTGAATGTAGCCTAAGCCTACCTGTTGCAGCGGTAGAAGTTTAGAAACGATTTTCTTTTTATCATTTTTATCAAAAAATGAAACCGCTTCATCTATGGTCATTTCCAATATATGAGCAATGTTTTTACCCTCAAATGTAATATCTAAAGTTTCATTTTTGAATCGTTGTCCTTTACAGCTTTCGCATTCTAAATGAACATCTGCCATAAATTGCATTTCTATGGTGATGTTACCCTCTCCTTCACATACCTCGCATCTACCACCTGAAACGTTAAAAGAGAAATGGCCACTTTTGTATCCTCTAGCTTTAGATAACTCTTGTCTTGCGAATAAATTTCTTATTTCATCATAAGCCTTCAAATAGGTCACTGGATTTGATCGAGATGACCTGCCAATAGGATTTTGGTTGATAAACTCAATATGTTGAACAAGTTTGGTGTCTCCCTCAACACTATCATGAGCTCCTAGTTTAGAGGCGTAGCCTTGTATGCTTTTTTGTATAGCCGGAAATAATATTTGTTTGACGAGTGAGCTTTTTCCTGAGCCACTAACTCCAGAAACTACGGTTAAGCATTCTAAAGGAAAACGGACATTAATATTTTTAAGATTATTTTCTCTAGCACCATTTATTAAAATAGCATGTTGGCTTTTTCTACGTTGATATGGTATTTCAATACTCTCTTTATTGGATAAGTATTGTGCTGTTAAGCTTTCTGTATTATTACCAATGTTTTCAAGTTTACCTTGATAAACTATATTACCCCCATTTTTGCCAGCTAGCGGGCCAATATCAATAATTTCGTCTGCTGCCATCATTATTTCCTCGTCATGTTCAACGACAACAACTGTATTTCCTAACTCTTTTAGAGAATGTAAGATGTCAATTAACTTTTGAGTGTCTTTGGAATGTAATCCGATACTTGGTTCATCTAGGATATACAAAGATCCAACCAAACTACTTGCTAAGGAAGTTGCTAAATTTATTCGTTGCGATTCTCCGCCTGAAAGGGTAGAGGACAAACGGTTTAGTGTTAAGTAGCCTAAGCCCACATTATCTAAGAATTGTACTCTGTTTTTTATTTCTTGAATTATACGATCAGCTATTACTGATTCGGTACTAGAAAGTTTTATGTCTGATACTAGTTTGAGTAGTTTGCTAATAGGCAAATGAACAATGTCATTGATTGTCTTGTTTCCAACTTCTACGAATAAAGCCTCTTTTCTTAGTCGAGTGCCGTTACACTCGGGGCATGTGTTTTTGCCTCTGTATCGAGCCAATAACACTCTATTTTGCACTTTATAATTCTCTCTTTCTAAAAGTTGAAAAAACTGACGTATACCTTTTACCCCTTTTGCTCCATTCCACACTAGCTTTTTCTCATCTTCGTTGAGGTTGTTGTACGGCCGATGAATAGGGAAATCGTGTTTAGAAGAGTTAAGAACAAAGCGTTCTTTCCAACGGCTAAGCTTTTCTCCTTTCCAGCAATTTATGGCACCTTCGTAAATGGAAAGTGATTTGTTAGGAATGACTTTATCTTCATCTATTCCTAGAACAGAACCAAAGCCTTCACACATTTTACATGCCCCATATGGGTTGTTGAAACTGAACAAATGTTCTGAAGGTAGTTCAAACGAAATTCCATCTAATTCAAAGCGATTTGAAAACTCTTTGATTTCCTTGCCAACAATTTCAATAGCGCACTCTCCGTTACCTTCAAAAAGTGCGATTTGAATACTATCGGCTAATCGGTTTAAATTATCATTTTCAAGATTGACCATTAATCTATCAATAACCACCCAAATCGTTTTATCTTTTCCTATTGCTGAATAGTCTTCAATACTATCCAATCTAAGAATTTCTGTATTTACTTTGATTCTAGAAAAGCCTTTTAAGCTTAGTTTATCTAAGTTTTCTTGAATAGAGTTTTTAGAAAGGTCAAGTTTAAACAAAACAAGAACCTTATTGCCGATTTTTTGTTCGCAAACGTAATCTACAACATCACTTACTTGATGTTTTTTGACTTCTTTTTTTGAAATAGGGGAAATGGTTTTGCCAACTCTAGCAAATAATAGTTTTAAATAGTCATAAATTTCTGTAGAAGTGCCAACTGTTGATCTTGGGTTTTGAGTATTTACTTTCTGTTCAATAGCTATAGCGGGTGAGATCCCCTTAATATGATCAACATCTGGTTTTTGTAACTTACCTAAGAATTGTCTAGCGTATGAAGATAGGCTTTCTATGTAGCGTCTTTGTCCTTCAGCAAACAAGGTGTCAAATGCTAAAGATGATTTTCCCGATCCTGAAACTCCAGTAATAACAACTAATTTTCTTTTTGGAATTGCAACATCAATATTTTTGAGGTTGTGCATTCTTGCCCCTCTAATAGTGATGTATTTTTGATTGTCTTTTTGCACTTGTTTTAAAGGCATTGTTTCGTTTTAATTTTAGCGGAATTTTGCAAATTTACGGTTTTATCATTTGGAATTTTACTAAAAGTCATTTATATTTGAACCAGTTAACGACCAATTTAATGGTCATTTTTAGTGTAATTTAAATCATTCGCCTATAGATACATATCTACCTTTTAATTAGTATTAATTTAAAATTGTTAGATATGTTATTACACAAAGTCTCCGATAAGGATTTAGTCTCATCTTACATTAATGGAAATCCACTAGCTTTAGACGAACTAGTTACTAGACATCAGTCAAGAGTATTAAGTTTTATTAACTCTAAGGTCAGGAATCTACAACTTGCTGAGGATATTTTTCAAGATGCCTTTTTTAAAGTCATTAAGTCACTAAATTCAGGTAAATATAATGAAGAAGGTAAGTTTTTGCCATGGTTGATGCGTATTTCTCATAATCTTGTTATTGATTACTTTAGACAAAATAAGAGAATGCCCAAGGTAGCTCAATCTAAAAGCTTAGAGAATTTCGACATTTTTGATGTTATCGGAAATGGTGAAAAATCTAAAGAATACGATATGATGGAAGATGAGCAAACGCAGATGTTACGTCGTTTAATCTCCGAGTTGCCGAATGAGCAAAAAGAAGTTCTTGTAATGCGCCACTACGAAGATTTAAGCTTTAAGGAAATTGCAGAAAAAACAGGTGTGAGTATAAATACAGCTCTTGGTAGAATGCGTTATGCATTAATAAATATTCGTAAACTACTAGAAGAGAATAACGTGGATTTAACCATAAATTATAGTTGATGCAATAAAGGTTGTTAGACTTGCGTTATAGTAGCATAATTTAAAATCTACTATATGTATAAAACCTTTACTCAAAATGATTTAATTAGATTCTTGTATAATGAAATGAATTCAGAAGAATCCATATTATTGAAAGATGCATTGCTTAATGATGCAGAGTTATGTGCAACATATCACAAGTTAAAGTCTTCAATGGATTTATTAGACGCTGAACGTTATTCGTTAACACCATCTGATTTTAGTCTTGCAAAAATTAAGTCTTATGCAAGAGGATTTTCATCAAAACCATCAAAATATTTAAATAGAATTGATTTGGTTTTGAATTAGTTAATAACATATTTTTAACATGCCCTTCTTATTAATTTAAGAGGGGCTTTTTTTATACATTTGGGTATGAATAGAAAAAAACGATTCGAATTATTTGTTGACTATTTCGATGAGAATATGCCTATTGCTGAAACAGAGCTGCATTATAACAATGGTTTCGAGTTGCTCGTTGCGGTTATTTTGTCCGCTCAGTGTACTGATAAGCGTGTTAATATGGTAACACCTACTTTATTTTCAGCATTCCCTACTGCTGAATTGATGGCCTTGTCTTCTGCTGATGAGATTTTTCATTATATCCGATCTATAAGCTATCCTAACAATAAGGCTAAACACCTTCATAAAATGGCTAATATGTTGATGACTGACTTCAATGGTCAGGTTCCTGACACTGTAGATGCTCTTCAGTTATTGCCTGGTGTAGGTCGAAAAACTGCTAATGTCGTTGCTTCTGTTTTGTTTGGTGTTCCGACAATGCCTGTTGATACCCATGTATTTAGAGTGTCAGAACGTATAGGGCTTTCCAAAAATTCTAAAAATCCTTTGCAGACAGAAAAGCAATTGGTAAAATATTTCCCTACTGAAAAGTTAACTATCGCTCATCATTGGCTTATTCTTCATGGTCGTTATGTATGTTTGGCAAGAAAGCCAAAATGTAATGATTGTGGTATCACAGACTTTTGTGATTTTTTTCAAAAGAAAAGATGATTTGTTAATAAATGCCGCTCTAAAACTTTGTTAATACTGATATTTTTTTGCTCTTTTGTTTAGCTAATAAAAATATTAAATGACTAGTTTAAAAGAAGGCGATAAAGCGCCCCAATTCAGTGTTGTTAACCAAAACGATGAAGTGCTAACCCTAGATTCTTACGTAGGTAAGAAACTTATACTTTATTTTTATCCAAAAGATAGCACTCCTGGCTGTACTGCTGAGAGTTGCAATTTAAGAGACAACTATTCTGAGCTATTGTCTTTAGGTTATGACGTGCTTGGTGTTAGTGCCGATAATAGTGCTTCACATCAAAAGTTTATTGCCAAAAATGAATTGCCTTTTCACTTACTTTCTGACACTGAAAAAGAAGTTATTAAGGCGTATGGTGTTTGGGGTCCTAAAAAATTTATGGGAAAGGAATATGAGGGCATACATAGAACAACCTTTGTGATTGATGAAAAAGGTCATATTGAACGTATTTTTACAAAAGTCAAAACAAAAGAACACACACAACAAATTTTAGAAACATATAAGTAAATAGCTATGAGCGACAAACAAAAAGAAGCAAAATTAAAGGCCTTACAACTTACTCTAGATAAAATGGAGAAGTCATATGGTAAAGGAACAGTCATGCGCTTAGGAGATAAGCCTGTAGAAAATATAGATGCTATTCCAACAGGCTCTTTAGGTTTAGATATTGCGTTAGGAATAGGTGGTTATCCAAGAGGAAGGGTGATAGAGATTTATGGTCCAGAATCTTCAGGTAAAACCACTTTAGCAATACATGCTATAGCAGAAGCACAACGTCAAGGCGGTATTGCTGCGTTTATTGATGCAGAACATGCTTTTGATCAAACGTATGCAGCTAGTTTAGGTGTAAATGTTGATGATTTATTAATTTCTCAGCCCGATAACGGTGAGCAAGCTTTAGAAATTGCTGATAATCTTATACGTTCGGGTGCAATAGATATTCTTGTAGTCGATTCTGTTGCTGCTCTTACGCCTAAAAGTGAAATAGAAGGGGAGATGGGTGATACTTCTGTAGGTCTTCATGCCCGATTAATGTCTAAAGCACTACGAAAATTAACCGGTACTATCAGTAAAACAGGTTGTACATGTATTTTTATTAACCAGTTGAGAGAGAAAATTGGTGTTATGTTTGGAAATCCTGAAACGACAACTGGTGGTAACGCTTTAAAGTTCTATTCTTCTATTCGATTAGATGTAAGGAGAAGTACTGCTATCAAAGATGCTGATGGCGCTATTGGAAACAAAACAAGAGTTAAGGTAGTTAAAAACAAAGTGGCACCCCCTTTTAAACTGGTTGAGTTCGATATAATGTATGGTAAAGGAATCTCAAAATCTGGTGAAATATTAGATAAAGCTGTGGAATTAGATATTGTTCAGAAAAGTGGTTCTTGGTTTAGTTATGATGGTGATAAGCTAGGTCAGGGAAGAGATGCTGTAAAGCTTGTTTTGCAAGATAACCCTGAATTATCCGATCAGTTAGAAGAAAAGATAAAAGAACAAATCAATAATTAAGTTAATAGCACCTTGTATGTTTAGGCTGCTTGTATTTTCTTGTATCATTGTATTTTTTTCCTGTTCAGAAGGCAAAGTAGGATCTAGTGAGCCCAAGTCTATTTCTGAATTGAGTAAGGCCTTGCTACAGGAGCCTAACGATACTGTCTTACTTAAACAAAGACGTGATTTGTTTATCTCAAATGGCATATTAGATAAAGCAATTCTTGATCAGCAACAACTCTATAATTTAGATTCAACAAACTTAAAATATCGTTATGATTTAGCGGAAATGTATTTTGAGTTATCAGTATCAAATCCTAGCTATGTCAATAAGAGCTTAAACTTGTTAACTGAAAATAACATGGTTTACTCACCTATGTTACTTCTGAGAGCAAAATTGCATTATATATTTCAGGATTATTCTCAATCATTAGTTGATTTAAATACATATTTACCATCTTATCCCTTCAACGCTGAGGCATATTTTTATAAAGGTTTAAATTATAAAGAAATGGGGGATTTAGAAATGGCAAAATCTCAATTTCAAACAGCTGTTGAGCAAGACCCTAATTATATTGAGTCCTATGAACAATTGGCTTTTATTTATGCTTTTAATGGTGATAGCCTTGCGGAGTACTATTTTGATAATGCCTTGGAAGTAGATTCTAGTTTAATTAGTTCTTGGTATAATAAGGGTATGTATCACCAGAATGCAGGAGATTTTTCAAAAGCTAAGGCATCTTATTATGGTATTCTTAGAAGAGATTCATTACATTCTGATGCTAATTATAATTTAGGATATATATCATTAGTTGAGGGCGATTATAATTCGTCTATTGATTATTTCACATCCGTTATTGTTCAGAACCCAAGCTTTGCTTCGGCTTATTTTTCTAGGGGCTTAGCTTTTAAGTTAAATAATGACTTAGCAAGTGCTCGAAAAGATTTTCTTTCAACTTTAGAATTAAGTCCAGAATTTAAGGAGGCTGAGGATGAACTTAAATTTTTGCCATAAAAAAAGGCTCCGTTAGGAGCCTTTTTCATTGTTAGTCTTAGTTTATTTATGCTAATTTTACATTTGTAGCGTTTAGACCTTTACGGCCTTCTTCTAAGTCAAAT
>TARA_Y100000385_G_scaffold88298_1_pt1 | contig 21987 bp, 21 predicted proteins | sample TARA_Y100000385 | Tara Oceans TARA_Y100000385 (sample SAMEA2620980) | marine metagenome | biome: marine biome (ENVO:00000447); feature: surface water layer (ENVO:00002042); material: "saline water (ENVO:00002010), including plankton (ENVO:xxxxxxxx)" | depth 5 m
TATCTTCAAATTTCTCTTGAGATCGAAAAAGAGAAAGTGAAACCCAAGATTCGGTGCCAGGCAACCATTGGCTGTGAATTCTGTTATCCAAGCCATAAACTTGCGCTATTCCTGGTCCATTCCCAAGGTATCTAACCCGCATTCCATCTTGTTCAAATGGGAAGGCATTATCTAAAAATTTGTAATAGATCTCGGTTCTCCAGAAAAAAGGTCGGTCACGTGAAAGAAACTTTTTCTCAGCACCCAGAATACTATGCCATGCATGTTGCATTTTGCTATTAATTATAAGGGTAGAGTTGCGCCAATCTCTCAATTCCCTTACACTGGCAGTTTGTGCATAGGACCCAAATTTGAGATCCCATATAATACCATTTGAACCCCAATATTTAAAGCTCAATCTTGGGCATATTCTTATCTCGTTACTTCTGCTATCGTGTAAAAGTCGAAATCCAGCATCCCAATAAAAGCTAGGATTTTCAGTGTTGTTAATACCGTTGATGCGATAGAATGCATAACTTTTGAGATTATTTAATTCCCCTTCGCTGGTTGTGACTTGAAATAATTTAAGATATTCTTTGAATTCAAATAAAGTGTCTTCCGAAGTGAGAGTGACTTGTGTAGGATTATGAGCAAGGCTGTAGCCAGCAGAGTCAAGGTTAACCCATTCATAAAGCTTATCTACACCGAATTGCTTCCTGCTCCCGATTCCAAAATACATGTTAATATTTTTAAAATTCAATCTGCCCCCGATTGCGACGTGCGACTCTCTTGCAAAAAGATAATTTCTTGCAAAACGTTGATGTCCTCCTGAACCTCTTTGATATGAAATTTCTCCAAAATCGTCGGAGCCTAAATTATTGTTGACTTCTCCTAATAAATATGCAGAAATAACATCTGCATTTTCAGACTCAAGGGCTTGAATGAATGAACCTTCGGCGAAAATATTTAGGTTTTTATTGGGTCGAAATGTACTTCTCCATCCCGAAAAAGCATTATTGTATGAGTAGCTTTCTTTACCTCTCATACTGACGTTAAGTCTTAAAACATCGGTTACGGTGCCGAATTCGGTGACACGGCTGACTGGATTCAAAGTAAAATTACTTGACTGGGCAATTCCTAAGAATTCATGATTCCAATTTTTTGTAAAAAAATTTTCTACAAACTGAATGTCGTATGATGCTGAAAATAAATTTCCTCTTGAGTCACCAGTATTAATGAATGGTGAATTACTTCGATATCTAACTCCTATGCCTCCATTTGATTGAATTCTATTTTCGATATTATTGGATTTTGGACTTCGATGGCTTGCAAAAATTCTCGCTGAATAAATACCAGCCCGAGCTCGAAAGCTGGACTCACTTGTATTGGGTATACCATACTCTAATTTCAATACAGAAGATAGTTTATCGCCCTCGCTAGAGCTAAAACCACCTGCAGAAAACTCGAGTCGTTGAACCATATCTGGATTTATCGCACTCAACCCTTCTTGTTGCCCACTTCTTGCTAGTTGTGGTCGATAAATCTCAAACCCATTGATAATTAAAAGGTTTTCATCAAAATTCCCTCCTCTAACACTGTATTGGCTTGATAGCTCGTCACTTCCAGCGACCCCCGCTAAGCTTCTTACAACGCTTTCGATTGATTCTCCGGCATTTCCAATAGAATTTAGGGTGGAGGGATTAATAGATAATATTGATTCTTGGTTTTCTCTTTCACCTTTAACTTCGACTTCAATTAGCCTTGTTGTATTCGGAATTGTATCATTTATTGCAGATAAGCTCCATAAGGCAGTTAGAAAAAAAGCAGTTAAAGTCATTTTAATTTTTGAAGTCTCCGCGTTTGAGAGCTTGAAAAAACTGTGACCAAGCAAAAGGATTCGACAACCTACCTAAAATAGCCGCACCGCCACTTCCTCCATAGTATCTATTGGCGTCATGAATAGTCTGAGATTGCGATTTCATAATATAATTGGATATTTCTCCTGCATCCATGCCCATAACTTTTGCTTGTTCTTTGAGTGATTGAATCGCTAGATTTCTTAAAGCAATATCCCGATCCGTTGTTTCTATTGTCATCGATAATAGCTCTCGATTTAGATTTTCAGGTCTGGGCCAAGGGTATAGAGTCACTTCATCAAGTTCAGTTGAAGATAATTCCATAGGCACCAGGGCAATATATGAGTCACCAGTGAGAGTGTCTGGAATGTGTAACTTATTTTTCTCAAACCCAAATCGGGTAATGAAAATAGTATCACCGGGAATAGCAGTGAGGCTAAAAAACCCATCAGCGCCCGATTCTGTTGTAAACTTTCTGCCTTTTACCTGGAGTTTAGCATTTGGAATAGGAATCTTAGCAGAGTCTGCTGTCAAAGCTACACCACTGATTTGGACTGCTTGAGTTTGGGAAAGGCATAAGTAGTTGGAGAAAATAAAAACAAAAAAAAAGAGGCTCCGCATGTATTATTTTATTGAATGTTTAAAGGTAGTATTGTTAAGGGCTTCGTCTTCAGCAAAGATTTCAAAATTGAAAATCTTTATTTTTGGATCTATTGGGATTAATAAATCTTTGTTTTTGGAGTCAAAATATGCCCATTGCCAAGAATCATTTAGTTTAACTCGGTAGTTTTTAATATTCAATAATTCATCATAAAGCTTGAAGCAAAACGCTTCCTGGTTTTGAAACGATTTTTTTCCAAAAAAATAAATTATCGGAGGATTATTGTCTGACGAGATATAGGTCTCACCCCAAAGTTTCATTTTAAAAAGTATTTTCCCATCATTTGTTAATCGACCAACAACTTTTGAAATTCCTCTTGGGTCTTTACCAACTAAGATAGTTTTATGCTTGAGTGTCTCGGGATAATTTAATGGCGGGGTCCAATAGTATTTTAATGATTTTGTCACTGGTAAGTCTGGACTACAGACCCATCGCAGTTTCTTGCTGATTGTATTTGAGATAATTTTGGGTTTCATAGGTTCCATAAAAGAATTCTCATTCCATGAAATTTTTAGGTTCTCGGATTCAATTTCTCCGCTAGGTGACGTCCAGTCAACAGGAGAGTGAGTTTCTGAAATAATTTCCCATAGGGAATTTAAAGAATTTCGTAGAACTGGACCTTTTGATACAGTTTTTTGTCCACTCATTGTTTCTATCATAATTGTTATCTCATAAAGTCCATTTTCTGGAAATGAATAAGAGTTTTTCCAAATTTTTGCTGGTTGAGATACTGGAGCAATTCGATAAGTTCTTATTCCCAATTCACTATGAATATTATGTTGCATATGTCCATCTGAACCTCTTGTATTAGAGAATGAGAATCGTTCCATTTCCCATGAAAAATCAGGATCTTCTTGTTGGTTAGGTTCATTAATGTCTTCAACCCAAACAGACATTGATTTTATTCCCAATTTTGGACCCTTTGGGATTTGCTGTTCTAATATTTCGACGCCAATATCTTGCCAATCGGAAATGATTAGAGTGTCAGTCCAAATGCGGTTTACTTTTTGGCCTGCTTTTGTATGAATTGCAATAATATTTGGATTTACTATATCTGAACCGATTTGTAGGCCGTAGTCCACCGGGTTAAGAGGTTCTTCAGTTCTACTATCTCTCCATTCAAAGTGCAAATGAGGTCCTGAAGAGCTACCTGAATTTCCTGACCACCCAATTGTGTCTCCGGCGTCTATTGGGTATTCGTCTTTTTCCAGGTATAGATCAATACGATTTGATTTTGTTTTAAGAGATTGTTTTAAAAGCAAGTCATGAAAAGATTTTTGAAAGCGATCTAGGTGGGCATATACGGATGTGTAGCCACTTGGGTGAGCAATATATAACGCCATTCCAAAGCCATTAGGTTTCACTACAAGACGCTTTAGGTAACCCTCTTGAACACTTCGAACTGGTTGTCCTATTTCACCATTCGTTCTAAGGTCGACCCCAGAATGAAAGTGATGGTTTCTAAGCTCCCCGAAGCTTCCTGCAAGATTTGGCTCTAAATTCATGGGCTGGCAGTAGAATAAATCCACTTGTGCCAAGAGCGCTTTGCTCAGTAAAGAAAAAACAAGAATGAGCCTACATATCATACCGAAAGATAGGAAATGCATGTCATATTAGTTATGTTTGTGAAATCAAAATATTCTTAAATGTCTAATACAATAGATAAAGTTCAAAATATTCAAAATCAAGTACATAGACTTATAGATATTTATCGAAATGCCGAAAAAAGTCTTGGGGAGAAGAATAACAAAATACAAGAGTTGTCACAACATTTAGAGATGGAACGACAAAAAAATTCAGATTTAGCAAGTCAAATAGAAGAGCTTCGCTTAATCTTAGCATTCGACGGAAATCAAAAAGACAGATCTGCTATGAAGGAACAGCTTAATGATTGGATAAAAGACATAAATAAATGTCTTGCTCAATTAAATATATAGTCATTCAGATAATATAATTATGAGTGAGCAATTAAAGATCAAAGTGAACATAGCCAATAGAACATATCCTTTGACAATCGACAGGAAGGATGAAGAGCAAGTTCGCAAGGCCGTGGTCATAATTCGTCAAGCCGTAGAGCGATTCGAGGAAAAATACGCAGTTAGTGATAAGCAGGATGGGTTGGCGATGACAGCTCTGCAGATGGCTAACCAGATGTTATCGAAAACAAATGATGACGCCTCCAAAGATTCTGATGCGATTCTAGATCGTCTAAGGACAATGGAATCTCAATTGGATGCGGTGTTGAGCTCTAATTTTGAGAATTAATCATTTTCATTATTCTAGATCTAAACAAGTTCATAAGGAATTATTGATTTCAAATATTTAGGTTATTTTATTGGATAATTAAAAGATTCATGCGAAAAATTAAAAGTTTACTTATTGCAAACCGAGGAGAAATATCCTTGAGAATTATTAGGACGGCTCGAGAGATGGGAATTCGAACAATTAGTGTTCATTCTGAGGCTGACAAAAACGCTCCGCATGTTTATAGAGCGGATGAATCATACTTAATAGGTGAGGCGCCTAGTAGTTCTTCATATTTAGATGTAGAGAAGATCATTCAAATTGCTAAGGAATCCAAAGCAGACGCAATTCATCCCGGTTATGGATTCCTCTCTGAAAATTCTGAATTTGCAAAAAGAGTTGTAAAAGAAGGTTTGATATTTGTGGGCCCTGATTCAAATGCCATCAGTGTCATGGGGGATAAGCTATCGGCAAAAAAAGCAGTTTTAGATTTTAATGTCCCTTTAATTCCTGGGACTAATTTTTCTATCGAAAATATAAATTCAGCAATTCTTGAAGCAAAGAAAATAGGATTTCCAATAATGATTAAGGCCTCTGCGGGAGGAGGTGGGAAGGGAATGAGAATAGCTAATTCAGAAAAAGATTTAATGGAAATGTTTCCCTTGGCTAAAAATGAAGCCTTAAAGTCTTTTGGTAATAATGAAGTTTTCATAGAGAAATACATTGATTCACCACGTCATATTGAGATTCAAATTCTTGGAGATAGCTTTGGTAATTTTGTTCACTTGTTAGAAAGAGATTGCTCTATCCAGAGACGCCACCAAAAGGTTATTGAAGAAGCTCCCAGTAGTCTTCTCGATCATAAATTACGCAAAGAGATGGGTCTTGCAGCCATTAATGCTGCCAAGTCATGTGGATATGTAAATGCGGGGACGGTGGAGTTTATTTGTGACACAAGCGGTTCATTTTATTTTTTAGAAATGAATACGAGACTTCAGGTTGAGCATCCTGTGACTGAATTCATAACCGGTGTGGATTTAGTTAAAGAACAATTACGAATTTCAATGGGTGAAAAACTGTCATTTAATCAAACGAATGTGATTTCAAGAGGTCATGCAATGGAATTGAGGATTTATGCTGAGGATTGTCGGAATAATTTTTCTCCAGATACGGGTTTTCTCCAGGTTTACCGACGCCCTCAAGGGCCGGGCGTTAGGGTCGATGACGGAGTAGAAGAGGGTATGGAAATTTCGATTCACTATGATCCCATGATTGCAAAACTTATTGTACATGCGCAGGACAGAGAATCCTGCATTGAACGGATGAAAAGAGCTATTGATGATTATGTAATTATTGGCGTTGAAACAACACTTCAATTCGGTAAGTTTGTCCTGAGTCATCCAGATTTTTTAAGTGGTGATTTTAATACTCATTTTGTTGAAAGAAACTATAATTCTGACCGATCAGAATCGGAGGAAGATCGTCAATTCGCATTGGCCTTAAACAATTATGAAAGCACAAAAATGAATTATAGAAATGAATCGAATAATACGCATTCAAGATGGAGGTCTCGTTTCGAATAAGTTTTAAGATCTTTTTATTTTTTTTGCTTTCAACCAAGTTTGCTTTGGGTCAAAAGCAAATTGAATATGGTGAAGGAGAATCTGGGTATACAATAATCGAAAAAGATACGATCCCATGGGTTTTTTTAGATGATATTCTTGTTCTTCAAAAGCCAACTTTTTCTAATCCAGATGCACGAAAAAAATATTTTATTCTTAGGCATAGGGTCATAAAAGTATACCCTTATGCAAAAGGGATGGGTGAGAGGTTAGATACTTTGAATCAAAAGTTGTCCATGGAAAATCGACCGAGAAAAAGAAAAAAATTGACCAGGAAATACTATAAGTTTCTAAAAAAGCGTTTTGAACCAGAATTGCATAAACTAACTGTTTCTGAGGGGCAGATACTTTCAAAGCTGATTTTTCGAGAGACGGAAATGACAGTCTTTGAAATTATTAAAAGCTATAGAAATCGATTTAATGCTATTCTATGGGGTATTACAGCAAATTGGTGGAACATTTCACTGAGAAATAAGTACCTTCCTGAAGTCCACGAAGAGGATGCCTTAATCGAGAGAATATTACTAAAGGCCTTCGCAAATAATGATTTAAAGCCCAGAAAATATTATTATAAACCGTCATGAATTATTTTTCTCCAGATAATAAGCAAAACCCACATGGTGAATGGGTTAGATCAAAAATTAATTCGGATTTTAAAAATGAAAGGTTTTTTCAAAAAATAACGAAGAAAGATATTCTTGAAAGAAGTCAAGGTTATGATTTAAAAAAGAGAGAGGTCTTAGCTCAAGTTTTAAAAGATCAATATCAGGAATGGTCAGAGGATAAAGATGTGATATCAAATATTGAAAAGATTCTCAACCCCAAATCGGTGACTGTAACTTGTGGTCACCAACTTTGTCTTGGTCTCGGTCCTTTATACGTTCATTCTAAAATTAGAGAGACTCAGTATTTTTCTAACCTCTTGTGTCAAGAGCATAAAGCCATTGTTATTCCAATATTCTGGATGGCTAGTGAGGATCATGATTTTGAGGAAATTAAGCATCTGCAATTTCAAGATCATAAGTTTTCTATTCAAAAATCATTCAAGGGACGATCTGTTGGTTCTCTGCCTGCCAGTATCGCCACTGATGTCATAAAAGAAATGATTAAAAAATTGGGATCTAATATTCCCTTAAATGAGCTCTTACAGAAGTTTCAAGTAGCCTATACTAAAGGAGGAGGGCTCGCAGATGCAACCAGAAGATTGATTCATGAAATACATCCAGAGGTGATTTGTCTTGATGCATCGGATAAGCGTTTAAAGTACATGGCATTAGATTTATGGATAGATGAGATAGAAAGCCAAAGTTTATATAATTCCAGAGATGCTTCAATCTGGGATAATGCGAAAAGAACACCTCCAGTTCCTTTCAATAAATCCATGATGTTTTATTTAAAGGACGGTCGGCGCACTCGTATTGATTTTGAAAATGGAAAGTATTACTCAGATGGAATAATTTGGTCACCAAAAAGTTTAATAAAAGAAATTGAATCTCATCCTGAAAGAATAAGCCCAAATGCTCTATTAAGACCAATTTATCAAGAGTTAATATTGCCGAACGTTTCATACATCGGAGGATTTGGTGAAATTGAATACTGGCTTCAATTGATTCCCTATTTAAAAAAAATGGGAGAGTCAAGGATTAGAATTATACCGAGAACATCATTTTCATGGTGGACAAAGTCAATCTCAAAAAAATGGGAAAAAATATCGAATAAGAATTTTCACTTTTGGACATCAAAAAAGGATTTTCGTGAAAAAATTTTAAGGAGTATAGGCATGTCAAATCAGTATTCATATCCCCTTTATGAGGCTGCAAAAAACATTATGGAAAGGGAGTATAATCAGAAGCTTGGAGTTCATGAATCATCTAAATCTTGGCTTCAGAGGATTAAAAATGATGAAAAACGAATGAACCAAAGGGTTCGAAGAAATATGATCAAGAAAAATGATCATGATTTAAAGAAATTTTTAGATTTTAGGGAGCAACATTATCCAAATGATAAGCTACAGGAAAGGCAATGGACTGTATTGGACCTAGTCTATAATTTTGGATCAGTAACAAGTTCAAAGTATTTAGAGGCATTAGGTGGTCAAAACAATGGATTTATATGGATTCTAGAAGAGTAGGATGGTATATTTGCATTCTATGGAGGATGCTATCTTAATTCTAGATTTTGGGTCACAATACACTCAATTAATTGCTCGCCGAGTAAGAGAATTAAATGTTTACTGCGAAATACACCCATTTCATAGCATACCATCCGATTCCGAAAAATTCAGGGCAATAATTTTAAGCGGATCCCCATTTTCAACTTTGGATCCAGAGGCACCAAAACCTGACTTATCAAGTTTTATAGGAACTGTTCCTGTTTTAGGCGTATGTTATGGTGCTCAGTATTTAGCAAAAATATTTGGCGGTAAAGTGGCTTCTTCAAGGCATAGGGAGTATGGAAGAGCAAGAATTAATTCTTTAGATTCAGAATCTACTCTATTAGATGGGATTCCAAAAGACTCACCTGTATGGATGAGTCACGGAGACACCATTACAAATCTTCCAAAGGACTGCAGTATAGAATCCTCAACAGCGGATGTTGATATTGCATCATTCCGATTTAATCATCATCATACATATGGTATACAATATCATCCAGAGGTTCATCATAGTGAGCATGGAATGGAACTTCTCAAGAATTTTGTTTATAAAATTTCGAATTGTTCACCGAGCTGGACTCCAGCTGCATTTGTTAAAACTACTGTCAATGATTTAAAGACGGTGATAAAGAAAGGTAAAGTAGTGCTTGGACTTAGTGGTGGAGTTGATAGCACAGTGGCTGCTATACTGCTATCAAAAGCGATCGGGGATAATTTATTTTGCATTTTCGTAAATAATGGCCTCTTAAGAAAAAATGAGTTTGAAACGGTTTTGAATCAATATAAAGGGCTTGGATTAAATGTTTCTGGTGTTGATGCATCTGAAAGATTTTTAGTAGCTCTAAATAATGTTGATGATCCAGAGGAAAAACGAAAAGCCATTGGAAAGGCTTTTATTGAGGTTTTTGATAAGGAGTCCGCGAGGATTGAAGGTGTTGATTTTTTAGCTCAAGGGACCATCTATCCCGACGTTATAGAGTCGGTGAGTGTGAACGGTCCTTCAGTAATGATAAAATCTCATCATAATGTAGGTGGACTTCCTTCTTATATGAAGTTGAAAATAGTAGAACCACTCAGGTCTCTTTTTAAGGATGAGGTTCGGCGAGTAGGGAAAGAGCTTGGTCTAGCAAATAGCCTAATTGGAAGACATCCCTTTCCCGGGCCGGGTTTGGCTATCCGAATCTTAGGCGCCGTGTCAAAGGAGAGGGTTAAGATTTTACAAGAAGTTGACGCAATATTTATTGATAGTCTAAGAGTCGCGAATTTGTATGATTTGGTTTGGCAAGCAGGAGCAATATTATTACCAATAAAATCTGTCGGAGTGATGGGAGATGAGCGCACATATGAACAAGTTGTAGCTTTAAGAGCTGTCGAGTCCACTGATGGTATGACTGCTGATTGGGTTCATTTACCATTTGACTTTTTATCCGAAGTTTCGAATAAAATTATCAACAATGTCAAAGGTGTTAATCGTGTGGTCTATGACATAAGCAGTAAACCTCCAGCAACGATTGAATGGGAATAAAAATAAATACTATTTTGATTTTGATGGCTATGAGTATTTCTTCTCATGGTTATGTAATTTTTTCTCATGCTAACCAAATTGGTCTTATTTCAAACTCTTTGACAAAATCAACAGAGGAAATATATCTGGACTCGAATAAAACCCTATTTGATTCGATAAAAACTTCTAGATTGTGGGCAATAGCTATTCCTTTTAATTTAATCTTGGATACGAGTTTAGTTGACAGTTTGACAGAAAATATAGAATACGAGAACACCCACAAGGATTGGATAGCCTCCAATAAAATGGCTACGGAATTTTATACAGGCTTTAGGGCAGCAGTAGATACTTTAAATACATCTGGTGAGAACATTAAATTAATAGTTGTTGACCACAATGAGAAAATGAATACGTATCGTGTTCAGGATGATCCGAATAAAACTTTTTTTGAATTGTCCCCAAAGGCATTTATGGGTGTTTGTGAAGCATTATCTGTAGAAAAAATTATTGGCCCATTTCGTTCAAATGCGTCAGAGATACTTGCAAAATTTTCGTCAAAAATACCTGTTATTAACCCAGTTTCTAGATCAGTGGATGTAGAAGACAATCCTCAATTAATTGCCGCGGCTTCCTCTAGAAAAGCTGAATCTATCGCTCTTGGGAAACGAGCCGCAATTGGAAGGCAAAATAATGATAGTAGTATTACAGTTTTGCTTGTGACTCAAAAGAGTAAGAAAACGAGATTGGATAGTGTTTTTATCCATTCTTATTCCGAAATGGGTGGAAATATTTTTGAATTGGTTTCCTTAGATGTATCGGATGAAACTGATTTTCAGGAATTGGTTTCAAGGGGACCTGGTGATTATTTAATCCGTTATGTTCTTCTTGATAATAATGTGCTAACTGTAGCTAAGGTGCTGAGCGCTTTTAGAATGCGAGATCCAATGTTGACAGAATTATGGACTATGGGATCGAATATCAGAAGTAATGCGCTGGATTCATACCTGCTTCTGCGTCAACCCATAGTTTGGGCACAAATAGAAAGGGCGGATCATATTGACCTAAAAGATCTATTTCATTATTTAAAACGCACTTCTGGATATTCTCCGGGCAGATGGGAATGGCTGGGCTTCGATATGGCTGTATTTTCAAACTATATGAAGAGTGATATTCCTGCCGCTTATTCTGGACCCAGAAGATTATATTTATGGAAGCATAAAGAGGGAGACGGTTATCTAAATCAGTCTTCAGTATTGTACAGATTTGATTCACTTGGTGTAAACCCTTTGGATATAATTCCGACTTTTGAATTACCGAACCAAAATGATATTTTAATTGTTAAAGATGAATTACAAAAACAGGATTAATGGATGATATTCTAAACTTAGAACCGAGAGATGTTTGGCAAGCTTTTAGTGAATTGAATAAAGTACCGAGACCATCGAAAAGAGAAGAGAAAGTTCAAGCGTTTGCAATGGAGATAGGGAGATCACTAGGTCTCCCAACTTTAAAGGATGAAGTAGGAAACATCAAAATAACAAAACCTGCAACAGAGGATAAAAAAAATGCCTCTCCAATTGTGGTTCAGGCACACCTCGACATGGTCTGTCAGAAGAATGAGGGGACCATACACAATTGGGATAAAGATGGTATTTTAATGTTTATTGATGACGGTTGGGTAAAGGCAAAAGGTACTACTTTGGGCGCTGACAACGGTATTGGTGTCGCTTTTGCCATAGCATTACTTCGATCTAAAAATTATTCTCATCCAACTTTAGAAGTTCTTTTCACTTCTGACGAGGAGACAGGTATGACAGGAGCTTTAGGTCTAAAGCAAGATTGGCTAAAGGGTAAATACTTGTTTAATATTGATACTGAAGATGATACGGAATTAACCATTGGTTGTGCTGGCGGAATAGATGTATCATCTTTTATGGAAGTGAATCGCAGAAGCGTATCAATTAAAGATCCCGTTGTTTATGAAATTTCTATTTCAGGTTTGACTGGTGGGCACTCGGGGATGGATATTCATCTAGGACTTGGAAATGCGAATGTACTTCTTGCAAGAGTTTTGAGAGAGATTGAAAAAGAATCCTGTGCTCTACTAATTGATTTTGACGGTGGGAACCTACGAAATGCAATTCCAAGAGAGGCTAATTCAAAAATTTTGTTAGATAAATCGCATTTAGAATCATTTACTACCTGCATAGAGAATCAAGCAAAAGAGTTGAAGAGAGAATTAAAGACTACCGATTCTAATCTTAGATTAACTTTTTCAGAAGTTTCTATTGAAGGTTCTACTCCTGAGGTTATTGACTCGGAACAACAGCAGAAATTAATTTCAGCAATTGCAGGATGTCCAATAGGAATTATTCGAATGTCACCCGATGTTATGGGCTTGGTACAAACCTCAAATAATGTGGCGAGAGTTAAGGTTATTGGCAACGAGGCTGAGATTCTTTGCTTAACAAGGTCATCTTCAGAATCAGAAAAGATGGATTGCGCAAATCGAATTGCAGGAAATATGAAAATGGCTGGATTTGAAACATCTTTTGCTGGTAACTATCCTGGTTGGGAGCCTTCTCCCTCTGGCTATTTAGCAGATTTGATGAAAAATACATACATTGATATTTTTAATGAAAAACCAAATGTTAATGCATGTCACGCAGGATTAGAATGTGGCATTATTGGTGAGCGTTCTCCTGGAATGGAAATGACATCATTTGGTCCAAATATTAGGGGTGCACACTCACCTGATGAAAGAGTTGAAATAAAATCGGTACAAAAATCATGGATGTATTTTTTAGAGATTTTGAAAAAAATTAAATAATTAATAAAATTTTAATTGAGAAAAATGGATACGGTCGATTTAATCTTTGGAATTACTGCATATGTATCTATGGAAGGAGCAGCATGGGCAGCTCACAAATATTTGATGCATGGCCCATTGTGGTTTTTACATTCGGATCATCATACTAAAGAACCAGGCTTTTTCGAAAAAAATGATTTTTTCTTTTTGATCTTCGCAATACCCAGTTGGTTGTGCATCATGTTGGGCATGATTTATGGGTTTCCGGAGTCCGTTGCCTTCGGTTATGGCATTGCAGCTTACGGCTTAACTTACTTTTTGGTACATGAGATTTTTATTCATCAGAGGTTTCGATTCTTTAAAAACACCACCAACCCATATTTCAAAGCGGTTAGACTCAAGCATAAATTGCATCACAAAAACTTAGATCAGTATGGAGCAGAGCACTTTGGTTTACTTTGGGTATCACGAGAATTAATTAATTCGCAACGTACAAAAAACCGGTCATAATGAAGGGACTGTATTTATTTATAGATGCTTTAGTTTTTCTTGGGCCTTTAACGAGATCATTTGAGCCGAGAATTGCCTATTACAGTAAATGGAGGAGAATGTTAATAGCGACTTTTTTCACAATGTTAATAATGATCCCATGGGATGTTATGTTTACGCATCAAGGGTATTGGGGTTTTAATCCTGATTATTTAGTTGATATTTATATCGCTAATCTTCCTATAGAAGAAGTGCTTTTTTTTATGGTTGTTCCGTTTGCGTCTTATTTTATTTATGAAGTTATGCAACTCTTTTTCCCAATAAAATCCACTCCTAAATTGATGCATAGATTAAGTATTTTCTTCGGAGCATTTTTAATTTATGCTGGCATTCAGCAAATAGGGATGTATACTTCAATTGTTGGTGTTCTTCTCGGTGCTGAATTAATTTTAGCCGGGCTATGGAGAGTGAAATGGCTAAAATCTTTTTTTAGGTCGTTTATAATAATGCTGATTCCCTTTTTAATTGTTAATGGTTTATTAACCGGTTCGTTTTTGGATAGCCCCATTGTTTGGTATTCTGAGTTCGAAATTTTAGGATATCGAATATTTACAATTCCAGTTGAGGATACTTTCTATTGTTTGGCAATGATGCTAATATATACCGCAGTAATGCAAACAAAATGGATCCCAAAGTTTTATTCCTAGACGATTTGATTGGGGTTGTAGTCAAGCCCACCATGCTGATGGTAGAGCCTGACAAACTTGGGAATCCTAACCTCCAAGATTGGGCTGAAAATGAATGGGGTGGTAAGTCATGGGCTGTTCACAGATTAGATAGGCCAACAAGCGGTATTGTGGTTTTGGCCCGTAAAAAAAAATCATGCACTCACTTAATGCAACAGTTTGAAATGAGAATAGTTATAAAGAAATATCGTTTCAAAACCCATGTTCCTTTGAACGAGAAATCTTGGAATTGGGAGGATTACCTCAAGAAAGATCCTATCAATTTTAAGAGTGTTATCGTCTCCGCTAATGAAGGTAAAAGGGCTTTTCTAAGTGGAAAACGTATAGATGAAAATATCGGTGAGGTAGAACTAAAAACTGGGCGTTATCATCAAATAAGGATACAATCGAGCAAAAGGGGTTATCCAATTTTAGGGGATGCTCACTACGGTGGAAAAAAATGGGAAAATAATGGAATAGCTCTTCATGCGAATTTTTTGTCTTTTCGTCATCCAAAAAATGAAGAAATAATGCATTTTGAAAATACATCAGATCGATTTTAATTGTATTTTTGAGAAATTCAACTAACGTTCTATGCTTACTCGACGACATATCCGCATTAAAGTTATGCAGGCACTTTTCTCCTTTTACCAGGGAGATCAAAAAAATTCAAACGTCGCGTTAAAAGCTCTTGATGAAAGTATTCAAAATATTTACAATCTTTATCTATACGAGCTTAAAATCTTTTGGCATTTTCATGCGTTTTTGAGAGAGCGTCTTGAAATCGAGAAAATAAAAAAGATTCCAAACCGCACAAGACAATCAAGGATAGATTCTTTGCTTAATATGCCCTTCATGCATGCGCTAGTATCGGATAAGGAAGTTCTCAAGGCTTGGGACAAAAATCGTATCGATTGGGACGATGACGTAGACATGATACGTGGAGCATTTTTTTCCTTTTGGTCTAAGGAAGCTAATTCGGATTGGTTTCTTTCAGAGAGTATCTTAAATGATCAAGAAGGTGTTACCTGGTTCAAGAAATTTTACAGTGATGCTATAGCTAATAATTTATCTATTCAAAGTTATTATGAGGACTTAAATATCCATTGGTCAGATGATATTGATGCTGCCCAAATGATGGCTGTTCAAACTCTTCAAAACGCTAAAACTGGAAAACCGCTTTTAGTAAATCTTTTCAAAGACAAGAAAGATAAAATTTTTGCACAAATGTTATTTACTAAATGCCTAGACTCCCACTTAATTTTAATGGAAAGAGTCCGCTCTAAATCTGAGAAATGGGATTATGAAAGGTTAGCTCCTCTTGATAGATGCATTATCGAACAATCTTTAGTGGAGGTCATGAATGCTCAAGAAGTTCCTGTTAAGGTTACAATTAACGAGGCGATTGAATTAGCTAAACAATATTCAACAGAAAAGTCTCCAGGATTTATTAATGGATTACTGGACTCTTTGATAAGTGACATTATAAAAGAAGGTAAAGTTAAAAAGGTTGGGAGAGGACTAATTGATTAGTACATTCGCAGAATTCAAATTAAAATATTTATGAAAAATTTTCTTACCATTTTTGTCGGAATTGTTCTACTAATTTCATGCTCAGATGCTGCTTCAAAAATCAAGAACTTCGAAACAGAAGATTTAGATATAAATGATTCAGATATTTTGTCTCAAAATGAACTGCCCATTTTTTCATTTGAAGAAGAAGAATGGAATTTTGGTGCGATTAGTGATGGCGACGTAGTGGATCACGATTTTATATTTACAAATACTGGAAAAGCTCCGCTTATTATTAGTTCAGCTCAAGGTAGCTGTGGATGTACCGTTCCAAAATACTCAAATGAACCCATAGCTCCGGGCAGCACAGGTGTTATATCTGTTCAGTTTAATTCCAAGGGTAAGGGTGGAAGTCAAGAAAAAACAGTGACTCTGTCGGCAAATACTGTACCCAACACAAAAATTCTAAAAATTAGAGCTCAAGTCGCCGTGAAATAATTCTTTTTTTAAGTTTAATAAAATTATGAACACAATATTTTTACAATCAAGTTCATCAGCTGGTGGAATAGGTAGCTTTCTTCCGTTAATCGCAATCGTTGCTGTTATGTATTTCTTTTTTATTCGGCCACAAATGAAAAAGCAAAAAGAAGAAAATAAATTTCGAAGTCAATTAGTCAAAGGCATGCGAATTGTTACAACTAGTGGTATACATGGAAAAATACTGGATGTCGATGAAAAAACTATCTTGGTAGAATCTGAAAATAGTCGCTTGAGATTTGAAAAAGCTGCAGTTAGTAAAGATTTGACGATTCAAGTAAATCCGTCTTTTAAGGAAAACAATAAATAAGAATTTTTAAATTCTTCTCATTTGTTGTTGCAGCATTTTTATTTGATCCCCAAGTAAACCTTTATCATCGAGCTTTTTTGCTTCTGTTAGAAGAATCTGAGCCTCTTTTCGCTTTCTCTTGGTCATGGCCATAGCTGATAGTTGCATTTTAGCAAGAGCTCTATCCTGTTTCATTCTCAGGCCCGTTGAGAGAGCTTTTTTCATCCAGGATTCGCTTTTTGATAGGTTCGTTTGAGAATTCATAAGACCTCTGAGAAAATAATAATAAGCAAGTTGGCCCTTAATAAGGGTGTTTTCAGGATATTTAATTTTGTCTAAATGTTTACCTGCTTTCTCAAAGTCTTGCTTTCTTATTTGCCATAGAGCCAATAGTATTCTTTCATTTCTGAAATGAAAAAGTATTGGGATAATCATCAACAGAATAAGAAATATTCCATTTCCAATTTCTGATTCGGTAAACTGAAAAATGGCAAATCCTAAAATTAAAGCCGCAATAGCTAGTCTTAAGTACTTTTTAATCATAATCAAAATTACTTCTTGTTTTGTTACTATTTATGAGATGTTAAAAACATATTCACATTCATTTAAAAGGATAACATTAATACTATAATTTCATGCGATATTTAAGTAAATCCAAATAATTTCAAACTTGAAGACAATACGAAAAATATTTGTTCTTGATACTTCCGTAATTCTTTATGATCACAATGCGATAATGAATTTTGAAGAACATGACGTGGCTATTCCAATCCCTGTTCTTGAGGAGTTAGATGAGTTTAAGAAGGGAAGTGATATTAAAAATTTTGAAGCGAGAGAGTTTATTCGTCTTTTAGATAAAAAAGCAGAAAAAAAGAAATTAACAGATTGGATTAGTTTGAATGGTGATAAAAGAGGAAAGTTTCGAGTTATTATGGCCACTCCGGGGCTAAATGTTGATGCTACTGAAATTTATGGTAAAGGAAAAAAAGATCATAGTATCCTAAATGCTGCTCTTTTTTTACAAGAAAATGAGCCCGAAAGACCTGTAATATTAGTTACAAAGGATATTAACTTAAGATTGAAAGCAAAGGGTTTAGATATTCATGCTGAAGATTATTTAACAGGAAGGGTGAAAGAGTCAAATAATCGATTTTCTGGCCGCTCTGAACTCTCTGAATTTTCTGAAAAAGATTTTCAAGCTCTGTTCGACCAGAAGAATTTAAATTTTAACTCAAAGAAAATTTCAAGCCTAAAACTGGAATCCAACCTTTTTTATATCCTTAAATCTTCTAAAAATTCAGCATTAGCTTTTTTTAATGGTGCTTCAAATACCATGGAGTTGGTAGAAAAGCCTAATTATTATGGTATTCAGCCCAGAAATTCTGAACAAGCATTTGCTCTTCACGCAATAATGAACCCCTTAATCCGTTTGGTTACTTTAACGGGTGTGGCAGGAACAGGTAAAACATTATTGGCCCTGGCAGGCTCTCTGGAACAACGTCGTGATTTTAAGCAGATATACTTAGCCAGGCCTATAGTACCCCTTTCAAACCGAGATATAGGCTTTTTGCCTGGAGATGCAGAACAGAAAATTAATCCCTACATGCAGCCTTTATGGGATAATTTAAAGCTAATTAAAAACCAATTTGGAGAAAGGGACAGAAACTACAAGCAAATAGAGGAAATGGTCGCTAATGAAAAGATTCTAGTTACCCCTTTGGCATATATTAGAGGTCGTTCCCTATCAAATGTAATTTTTATTGTTGATGAAGCACAGAATTTAACTCCCCATGAAATAAAAACCATTATCACCAGGGCGGGTGAGAATTCTAAATTAATCTTCACAGGGGATGTTCATCAAATTGACACTCCCTATTTAGATGAACAATCTAATGGTTTGTCTTACATCGTAGATAGACTCCGTGGTCAGTCTATTTATGCCCACGTAACTCTTGAGAAAGGAGAACGTTCAGAACTTGCGAATTTAGCTAATGACTTACTTTAGACTTGCTTAAAAAAGGGTCCTCCTAAAATAGTTTCAGGTGACGATTCTGATTTAAATTGTTTAAAATTATCTTGAAACTTAAGTGCTAATTTCTTTGCAGCAATGTCGTAATTGTTTGCATCTGCCCATGATTTTCGAGGATCCAAGACGTCTTTCGGTATTCCTTCAATTTCGATCAAGCGATTGAGTCCAAATATTTTGTCTTTGATGAAATTAGAATCTTTGAAAGATGAGGTCAAGGCCTCATTAATCATTTTCCTGGTATAATTAAGAGATATCCTGGAGCCTACTCCATATGAGCCACCAATCCATCCAGTGTTAATTAACCAAACAGTAATTTCGTTTTTTTCCATTTTTGATTTTAGTTGCTCTCCGTATTTGGCAGGGTGAAGGGGCATGAAAGGAGCTCCAAAACAGGCCGAGAAAACAGCTTTTGGTTCATTTACTCCTACTTCGGTTCCCGCAACTTTTGCTGTGTAACCTGAGATAAAATGATATGCTGCTTGATTTGGATCCAATTTTGAAATTGGAGGTAATACTCCATAAGCATCGCAGGTTAGAAAGAATATATTCTTTGGTGAGCTTCCAAGTCTAGATGCAATGTTTTCAATGTGGTTCAAAGGATATGAAACTCGAGTATTACTTGTGATAGTGGAATTTTCATATTCAGGATTCATTTTTATATCCAACACTACGTTTTCTAGTAACGCTCCTGGCTTAATTGCACGAAAGATATCTGGTTCTTTATCTTTCGAAAGGTTGATGACTTTGGCGTAGCAACCCCCTTCAAAATTAAAAACACTTCCATCACTTGTCCAGCCATGCTCGTCGTCTCCGATAAGGTTTCTTGACGGGTCAGCACTCAATGTGGTTTTACCCGTTCCTGAAAGGCCAAAAAACAAAGTCGTATCTCCATGTTTTCCGATGTTAGCAGAACAGTGCATAGGTAATGTCTTGTGCTCAGTAGGTAAAATAAAATTTAATACCGAGAAAACACCTTTTTTTATTTCTCCTGTATATCCGGTTCCACCAATTATTATAGTTTTATCTGAAAAACAAATAATTGAAAAATTTTCTGCTCGGGTATTGTCAACTGATGGATTTGCTTTGAAATTAGGTGCGTGTATGATGGTCCAATCAGGCTCAAAGGATTTGAGACTGTCTTCCACTTTTTTTAGATCTATGAACATATTCTTGGCAAATAGATTATGTTCAGGGAATTCATTTATAATTCTAAGTCCAAGTTGATGTCTAGGGTCAGAGCCTGCAACTGCATCGCGCACATAGAAATGTTTGTCACCAAAATATTCAATTAATTTCTTTTTGATGTTTTTAAAGTCCTTATTATCAAAGGGTTTATTAATTTCACCCCACCAAACGGTATCAGAAGTTTTAGTGTCTTTAACAATAAATCTATCTTGAGGAGAGCGTCCCGTAAAGTTTCCAGTATCTATGCAAAGAACATTGTCGGCAGTCAATTTCCCGCGATTCAATCTAATCGTTTCATCGGTAAGAAATTGACGGTCAGATTGATAGGAGAAATCTGTTGAGGTGAAATTAAGATTAGAAAGCCATGATTTGACAGTCATACTCTTTATTAGTGTTTCAGACATAAGAATTTATCAAAGGTTATGACAAATTTAAAATACCTTAGTGTTATAGATTAACGGTTTATTTTTTTAGTTTTCAACAGTTTTAAAGTGATATCAATTATTATTCTCGGTGCCGGACGAAGCACCTCTTCTCTGATTCAATATTTAGCAACACATGCTGATAATGTCAAATGGAGTATTACCGTTATTGATATGGATAAAAAATCAATTAATGAAAAGTGCGATCCTTTTGACAATGTTAAGGGTGTTTATGACGATTTAAAGAATAAAGAAACTCTCGAAAAGTGGATTTGTGAGGGAGATATTATAGTAAGTATGCTTCCTGCATTCATGCATCCTGTTGTTGCTAATGAATGTTTAAAGAATAATAAACACATGGTTACTGCGTCTTATGCAAGTGCAGAAATGAAAGCTTTAAATGATGAGGCAAAAGAAAAAGATTTAATTTTTTTGAACGAGTGCGGGGTAGACCCAGGTATTGACCATATGTCAACGATGGAGATTGTTGAGCGTCTGAAAAGTGAGGGGAGTGAAATATTGTCCTATGAAAGTTTTACAGGAGGAATTCTGGCGCCAGAAAGTGCAAAAACTATTTGGAATTATAAATTTACCTGGAATCCAAGAAATGTAGTTCTTGCCGGGGCAGGATCAGCGGTGAAATTCATCCAAGAGGGCTTGTACAAGTTCATCCCATATAATCGGTTGTTTCGGAGAACGGAATTTATTAATGTCCCAGGATATGGACGTTTTGAGGGTTACGCTAATAGAGATTCCCTTAAGTATATTAAGGAATATGGTTTACAGGGGATTCCCACGATGTATCGAGGCACTTTGCGACGTCCAGGATTTTGTCGTGCTTGGGATGTTTTTGTAAAAATTGGGGCTACTGACGATTCGTATTTTATGGATGATGTTTCCAATATGACTCATAAAAGCTTTATAAACTGTTTTCTGGCATACCACCCTACGGATAGTGTTGAATTGAAATTAATGCATTACTTACAGATCCCTCAGGACTCAGTCATTATGAATATGCTCGATGATATAAATATGTTAAGCGATGAAAAAGTGGGATTGGAGAAGGGCACTCCAGCTCAAATACTTCAACATATTTTAGAAAAAAAATGGACAATGGGGGAAAATGATATTGATATGTTAATAATGTGGCACAGGGTTTTTTATCAACAGGGGGATACAATATATCGATTGGAGTCTTCAATGGTTGTAAAAGGTAAGAATTCTCAAAATACAGCTATGGCTTTTACTGTAGGGCTTCCAGTGGGTATTGCAACTCGTTTAGTCGCTTTAAATCAAATCAAATCAAGAGGTGTTTTGCTTCCAATGGATAAAGAGGTTTATGCTCCGATTTTATCCGAACTATCAAAATGGGGTGTTCGTTTTGATGAGAGAATCACAGAAGAAGACAGCTAAATTTTGTATAAGTCCGGATGAGCACAAAGCTCTATTATCTGACTTTTTTTGTCGATTTTTTTTATAAAATGATCGACTAAAGGAATTAGTATAGTTTTTCCTGTTTCAGTAACTTGTAAACGAATAAGGGGTTGAAAGGGTCTATCAATTACATCTAAAACTATTATCTCTTCTGAAAAAGACGAATCTATTGCTTTATATCCAATAATTTCGTGATAATAAAATTGCTCAGGATTTAGCACAGGTAGCAAATTTTCTGGTAAAAAAACTGCTTTCCCAATAAGCAGCGAAGACTGTTCTTCTGATGTAACGTCTTCCAAGTTTAATATCCATTCGTTTAATTTTAACTTCTTGGAAGAGGTAATAAAATATGGAATGGGTGCTTCTGAGTCATTGATAAATAAAACATCAATAGACTCATAATAAGTAGGATCGTCAGTATCTAAAAAAAGAACTACTGCTCCTTTAAAGCCATGTTTTTTTTTAATGTAACCTAACTGGAAGTAGCCCTCCATGATCGAATTAACTATTCTTCAGCGTTTGCTTCAGGAGCAGC
>TARA_Y100000385_G_scaffold261695_2_pt1 | contig 21812 bp, 20 predicted proteins | sample TARA_Y100000385 | Tara Oceans TARA_Y100000385 (sample SAMEA2620980) | marine metagenome | biome: marine biome (ENVO:00000447); feature: surface water layer (ENVO:00002042); material: "saline water (ENVO:00002010), including plankton (ENVO:xxxxxxxx)" | depth 5 m
GGATGAAGAAGAAATTGAAGAAACAGTTATAGAATCCACGGAAACAGATCAAGAAGAAGAAATAGAGATTGAAGAAATTGAGGTTGAAGAAGTTTACGAAGATGTAGAAGTTCCTTTTTCTGTTATTGAAAATGTCCCTGAATACCCAGGCTGTGAAAAAGGTTCCAACGCTGACAAACGCAAATGCATGTCGGCTAAAATAGCCAAATTTGTTCAGCGGAAGTTTAATACAGACTTAGCGGGTGATTTAGGCTTGTCAGGAAGACAGCGTATCAATGTTATTTTTAAGATAGACAAAAGTGGTAATGTCGTTGGTGTGCGCTCTCGAGCACCTCATCCACGTCTCGAAAAAGAAGCAGCTCGTGTTATTAATATGTTGCCTAAAATGAAACCAGGCCGCCAACGTGGAAAAGCAGTGATTGTTCCGTATTCTCTTCCAATTACGTTTCAGGTTCAAGATTAATAAATATCGAATTATAAAATAAAAAACCCCGCAAAAGCGGGGTTTTTTATTTGTGTTTAAGATAAAGGTACTTTTTTTCGTAATCAATAATAGCTTTGCCGGTTTTTAAAATATCAGCACCAACAATCCCGTCAATTCTAGAAGCATCTATGGATTCAAACGCACCATTAATATAACTGAGATCTATAAGTGCCACTTTGAAATTTTTTTTTGTCCAGTTTCCAAGACTTATAGTGTTGTTTTTAGAGTGTAGAGTCTTTAGCTTATTGGGGCCAGCTCCACTTGCCTCGATTGAGGAAATTTCCGAGCGTATTTTAAATTTAGCCTCCAGGTTTAAGTCTACAAAGGTATTCGATGCTCCAGTGTCTAAAATAAAGACGCCTTTTATTCCGTTAATTTTTGATATAATTGTAAAGTGATTAGACGCAACAGCATGCAGCTTTATCTTATAATAAGATTTGGTTTCTAGAAAACTAGACAATGTAGAGGTGGTAATTTCCAAATTAAATTATTTTTTACAAATATACTATTCAAAATCATACTTTTGTACTATGACAATAACAGATACACATACACACCTTTACAGTGAACAATTTGATGGCGACAGAACAGCGGTTATTGAGCGCGCCCTAGCTGCAGGCGTTAGCCGCTTTTTTATTCCCGCAATTGACTCCACATATACAGAAGCAATGTACAACTTGGAGGCCAGTTACCCAAAAAATATATTTTTAATGGCGGGGCTGCACCCCACGCATGTCAAAGCCAATTATAGTCAGGAGTTGGACCATATCAAAGCGCAATTGAAAGCTCGTAAATTTGTAGCTATTGGTGAAATAGGGATTGACCTTTATTGGGACCAAAGCAACTTAAAAGTGCAGCAAGAAATGTTTAGAATTCAAATTCAATTGGCCAAGACTTATGCTTTGCCAGTTGTAATTCATTGTCGCGAAGCTTTTGATGAAATATATGAAATTCTAGAAGAAGAAAAAGGCCCTGACTTGTACGGAATCTTTCATTGTTTTACCGGAACTTTAGCGCAAGCTAAGAAAGCGATATCCTACAATATGAAGTTAGGAATTGGTGGAGTAGTCACTTTTAAGAATGGTAAAATAGACCAGTTTTTGGGACAGATTGGATTGGAGCATATTGTCCTAGAAACGGATGCCCCTTATTTGTCGCCTGTGCCATTTCGAGGGAAACGAAATGAAAGTAGTTATATCTTAAATGTTTTAGAAAAACTTTCTGAAATTTATAAGATTTCTAGGGAAAAGATAGCAGCAATTACCACAGAAAATTCAAAATCTATTTTTAAAATATAATCCTATGACCCCTCAAATTTTATTAATTTATACCGGTGGTACCATTGGGATGATTAAAGATCCTTTAACCGCTTCCCTTGAAGCCTTCGACTTTGACTCTCTTTTAGAAAAAATACCTGAACTAAACCTGCTAGGCTGTACCATAGATGCCGTTTCTTTTGAAGTCCCCATTGACTCTTCCAATATAAATCCTTCCCACTGGATTCAGATAGCAACTATTATTGAACAAAATTATGAAACGCAGGATGGGTTTGTGGTATTGCACGGCAGTGATACTATGAGTTATTCTGCCTCTGCCCTTAGTTTTATGTTGGAGCATCTTTCAAAGCCCGTTATTTTTACAGGCTCGCAATTGCCAATAGGAGATTTACGCACAGATGCTAAAGAAAATTTGATTACAGCCGTTCAAATTGCGGCACTTCATAACAATAAAAAAGCGGTTATCAAGGAAGTGGGGCTCTATTTTGAATATAAACTATACAGGGGCAATCGAACTACTAAAATTAATGCAGAATATTTTCAGGCCTTTGCATCCTTAAACTTTCCAGCCCTGATCACCTCAGGGGTTCATTTAAATATAAAACACGAATTACTGCTTAAAAACTATGCCCAAGCTCCTCTGTGTGTCCATAAAGTGCTCGATACTAATGTGGCCTTAGTAAAATTGTTTCCCGGGATTACAACAACAGTATTGAACTCAGTTTTGGAAATCCCAAATCTTAAAGCAGTGGTTATTGAAACCTATGGCAGCGGGAATGCGATGACAGCTCTTTGGTTTCTGCAAATATTAGAAGCCGCCATAGCTAAAGGGGTTTTCGTTATTAACGTTACACAATGTGCTGGAGGTAGTGTTCAAATGCGTCAATACCATACCGGCAAACTTCTGGAACAATTAGGAGTCATTTCTGGAAAAGACATGACCACAGAGTCTGCACTTACAAAATTAATGTATATGCTAGGCCTCAAGGTTTCAAGAAAAATGTTTAAAACTGTTTTTGAAACAGACCTGCGTGGCGAAATATCCTAAAATTAGCAGTAAAAAATTTTAAAAATTGAACTATTTTCTTTTTATTTGGCCTGCGAAAAACAAAAAACTAGAGAGGTGGCCGAGTGGCTTAAGGCGCACGCTTGGAAAGCGTGTATACGGAAACGTATCGAGGGTTCGAATCCCTTCCTCTCTGCAATAAAACTTAATAAGAGAGACTTATATGCCATTATCGTTTTAGTTTTTATAAAAATGTATTTATTATATTAATATTTTATTGACTTTTGTCATTTTTGTTTCCCCAACTACATTTTTTTTATATCTTTAACATCTTAACAAATAATAAATATTTTAATAAATCAAGAATAGAACAATGAAAAGATTATTTCCAATTTTAGCTATCGCCTTTACGATGGCTTTCGGGTCTGTAAGTGCAAGCTCAAACACTAACGTGAACTCTGTTGTAACTACAATTATAAATCCTGTACAAGAGGATGCTGTATCAGCTGACACGGAGTCTTTAGGGTTTCATCAAGAACTTAAAAAACGTTTTATTGAAGGTGGACCTGGTTTTATGGGCATCGTACTTTTATGTCTTATTTTAGGACTTGCGATTGCGATTGAAAGAATTATTTTCTTAAATCTTTCTACCACAAATTCTAAAAAATTAACTGAAGATGTTGAAAGTGCTCTTGCCTCAGGAGGTTTGGACGCTGCTAAGGAAGTTTGTAGAAATACTAAAGGACCTATTGCATCCATCTTTTATCAAGGATTAGACCGTGCAAATGAAGACTTAGAGTCTGCTGAAAAAGCGGTTGTTGCTTACGGAGGCGTTCAAATGGGACAGTTAGAAAAAAATGTATCTTGGATTTCCTTGTTTATTGCATTGGCTCCGATGCTAGGATTTATGGGAACAGTAATTGGAATGATTCAAGCTTTTGATAAGATTGAAGCTGCAGGAGACATGCAGCCATCTCTTGTTGCTGGGGGGATTAAAGTCGCTCTTCTAACAACGGTATTTGGATTGGTTGTGGCGATTATACTTCAAATCTTTTACAATTATATCATTGCTAAAATTGACAGCATTGTAAATGACATGGAAGATGCATCTATTTCTTTGATGGACATCTTGGTAAAAAATAAAAAATAATAACACCTCAATACTAAATCAGATAATTATGGATTTACAAAAATTATTGAAGATTGTAGCTATTGTCATAGGTGTGGTTTCAATCGCTTTCTTAGGAAGTATTTTATCGACCGGTGATGATGCTATCAAAGCAGGTCAAAGCGGTGGGACAGTAAATACATTTATGTATGTGTCCTATGCAGTATTAGGAATTGCAGTTCTTGTCGTCTTAGCATTTACAGTACTAAATTTAGTTTCAAATACAGCGGGTTTTAAAAATACACTTAAGGGGATTGTTGCTTTTGTGCTGCTATCATTAGTTTGCTATTTTGGTTTTGCAAATGGCGTAGAAACAACACTAAAGGATGGTGATATGTTGTCTGCAAACGGTTCTAAGCTTATAGGTGCTGGCCTTTACTTGTTCTATTTCTTAGCACTCATTGCGGGAGGTATTATGTTAGGTTTCGGAATTAAAAAAATGGGAAAATAATATGGCAAAACGATCTGCACCAGAAGTAAATGCGGGCTCAATGGCCGACATTGCTTTCTTACTACTAATATTTTTCCTGGTTACAACGACTATAGAAAAGGACTCTGGAATTAACCGGAAACTTCCACCTATTGAGGAGCTCGAAGAAGACGTTGTGATTAAGCAAAAGAATATATTCACGGTTCTTCTAAACGGTAAGGATCAATTACTAGTTGAAGATGAGCTTATGGAGCTTAAGGATTTAAGAGCTGCGGCTGTTGAGTTTCTTGATAACAATGGCGACAAGTCTTGTGACTATTGTAAAGGGGTAAAGGATCCAACGTCTTCAGACAACCCTGACAAAGCAATCATATCATTAAAAAACGAACGTGAAACTTCTTATGCGGCCTATATTTCTGTTCAAAATGAATTGGTAGCCGCTTATAACGTGCTTCGAAACAGACGCGCTTATGAAGTGGGCTCTAAACAAGGGTTTATAGACATGAGCTTTGTAGAAATGCAAAAGAGTTATAAGGATGCTCGTTTTAATGGAAATAAAGAAAAACTAAAGGCGGTGATTGATCAGATAAAATTAGAATTTCCACAAAAATTAGCTGAAGTTCAGTAGATGAATCTAAAAAGTAAACAAGATGTCAAAATTTAAAAAGAAAAAAGACGGAGGTACACCCGCCATTTCGACGGCCTCACTTCCGGATATTGTATTTATGTTATTATTCTTTTTCATGGTAGCGACTGTCATGCGTGAAAATTCACTAAAAATACAAAACTCTCTACCTGTAGCTAATCAAGTTGAAAAACTAGATAAGAAAAACCCTGTGAGTTATATTTATATGGGAAAACCAAGCTCTGGCTATGAGAAATTCGGAACCGAAGCAAGAGTTCAGCTCAACGATCAATTCGCTAACCTTAGTGAAGTAGGTGCTTTTATTAGTGCAGAAAGAGCAGCTTTGAGAGAAGAATTAATTCCTTTTCTCACCGTGGCACTTAAAGTAGACAGAGATGCCAATATGGGTATTGTAGGAGATGTTAAACAAGAGCTTAGAAAAGTCAATGCACTTAAGATTAATTATACCACTGGTGTAGGTGATGTTATGACAAACATGAACTAAGGTTTAGTTATTATATTTAAAAAAGGCATTCTTAAAAGAATGCCTTTTTTTGTTTAATTTAGTAGTATAATTTAGGAGCTTGCTTATGAGATTGTATTTTTTTTTAGTGGTTTTTCTAAACTGTTTTTTTTCAGTTATGGCACAGACAGAATACACTACTGAGCTAGACAGCTTGTACAGAGAAGATCAATTTTATGTGAGTGTTACCTATAATTCATTGATAAACTTACCTGATAAGGTGTCTCAAAACAGTTTTTCAACGGGCATTCATTTGGGGGTAATAAGAGATTTTCCAATAAATAAACGACGTAACCTAGCGCTAGCCTTGGGTCTTGGTTATTCGTTTAATTCCTTCAATCAAAACATTAAAATCAGCAGCTCTAATCCAGTGACTTATACAATTTTAGAAAGTTCTAATTATTCCAAAAATAATTTCTCACAGCATTTTTTAGAACTTCCGATTGAATTTAGGTGGCGAACCTCTAACTCCAAGCGCTACAAATTTTGGAGGGTTTATTCAGGGATTAGGTTAGGCTACCTATTGGCCTCAAAATCTAATTTTGAAGCGGGCTCTGTTGGTGAAAGCCACAGAAACTTAAAGGGGCTTAATTCGCTACAGTATGGTCTAAGTTTGAGTGTTGGGTACAATACCTGGAATGCCTTTATCTATTATGGATTGAACCCTATTTTTGATAACGCATCTACAACCAATCTTCAACCTATTGACATGCGTTCTTTAAAAATCGGACTCATTTTTTATATATTATAGTCAATTAGTAAAAAGTAAGATCTGAGGAAAAACTCCAATGATTAAGCCAATACACAACTCTTTTATAGTGTGTGCTTTTAAGCACAGCCTAGAAGCTCCCATGGCGCCTATCAGTAAAACACTCATGAGTACTGTTGTGCTAATCAATAAGCTTAAGTGCAGACTTGTTAGGCTTATAAATGTCAGGGTACCACTAAGGGCCATCATATGTATACTCGCTTTAATTTTTAAAATGGCCAATATCAAACCCAAAATAATGGTGAGTATCGCAGCAATAATATAGTAATAGAGCTGTTTAGGGACTATAGAAAAACTTAGAATCCCCATAATGAGGGCATTCAACAGAAGTGGCAAAATCCGCTCTTTTGTGGTTTTTAGATGAATGGTTTGTACAATGTGTAGTTTTTTTAAAACTACATACAGAACTAAGGGGAGTACCACAGTTGAAAGGAATATTAAAAGCAGCAAGAATAGGTGGTCCGTTGGGCTAGATAAAACGGGATTCACCGAAAAAAAATAAACAGCGCCAATTAGAGGCATTAACAAGGGGTGAAATATATAAGAAATGCTTTTCAATAAGTAGGTTTTCATAGGCAGTGTTATGCGTGATATTTATAGTAAAATTAAACTTTTCCCTTAAAAAAACGCCCAAAATTATCCCGATATATATGAGATTCACGGCCAATTGTAAAATGAGCTACTTTAATCGTGACTTATTGTTTAAATTTATTAATTTTGTGACCTTAATAGCAATGAATAATGAGTACGACATTTCCTGATTATAAAGGACTTAACTTGCCAAACATAGCAATTGAAATGCTAAAGTTTTGGGAAGAAAACAATATCTTCGACAAAAGCATCAGCACTCGAAATAGCAAAACCCCTTTTGTATTCTTTGAAGGACCGCCATCCGCTAATGGATTACCTGGAGTTCATCATGTATTAGCACGTGCTATAAAAGATATTTTCCCACGTTACAAAACCATGAAAGGTTTTCAAGTAAAGCGCAAAGCCGGTTGGGATACTCATGGGCTTCCAATTGAGCTGGGTGTTGAAAAAGAACTTGGGATTACTAAAGAAGATATAGGTAAAACAATTTCAGTAGAAGATTATAATGCTGCTTGTAGAACAGCGGTTATGCGGTATACAGATGTTTGGAATGATCTGACTCAAAAAATGGGGTATTGGGTTAATATGGACGATCCCTATGTAACCTACGATCCAAAATATATGGAAAGTGTATGGTGGCTTTTAAAACAGATTTATAATAAAAAACTTATTTACAAGGGTTATACCATTCAACCCTATTCTCCAAAGGCAGGAACAGGACTTAGTTCTCATGAGCTCAATCAACCAGGCACCTACCAAGATGTTACAGACACTACAATTGTTGCGCAGTTTAAGGCAATACAGAAATCACTCCCACAATTTTTACAGAATCAAGGGCCTATTTTGTTTTTAGCCTGGACTACAACGCCATGGACCCTGCCCAGTAACACTGCTTTGACAGTAGGTCCTAAAATAGAATATGTATTGGTCAAGACTTTTAACCAGTACACCTTTGAACCTGCCAATGTTGTGGTCGCCAAGGCGCTTCTGGCCAAGCAATTTAGCGGAAAGTTTAAAGAAGTAGAGGGGGAAACGGGTCTTAACAGCTATGCTCCATCCGACAAAACAATCCCATTTTATGTCCAAAATTCCTTTTTAGGAAAAGACTTAGTAGGAATTTCATACGAACAACTTCTCGATTACGCCTTGCCAAATGATCATCCAGAAAATGCTTTTCGAATTATCTCAGGGGATTTTGTAACTACTGAGGACGGAACAGGAATTGTACATACCGCTCCAACATTTGGTGCCGATGACGCTTTAGTTGCTAAACAAGCAAGTCCAGAAATACCCCCCTTATTGGTCAAAGACGCCGATGGTAATTTAGTCCCCTTGGTTGATTTACAAGGACGATTTAGACCTGAAGTCTCTGAGTTTGCAGGCCGTTATGTAAAAAACGAATACTATCCAGAGGGAGAAGCGCCTGAAAAATCTGTTGATGTAGAGCTTGCGATTAAGTTAAAGACCGAAAATAAAGCATTTAAAGTTGAAAAATATAAGCATAGCTATCCAAATTGCTGGAGAACTGACAAGCCCATTTTATATTATCCATTGGATTCTTGGTTTATCAAAGTTACGGATGTCAAAGCACGCATGTTCGAACTTAATAAAACGATTAATTGGAAACCTAAAAGCACTGGAGAAGGGCGCTTTGGAAACTGGCTAGCAAATGCAAACGACTGGAACCTTTCCCGTTCGCGCTATTGGGGGATTCCACTTCCAATTTGGAGAACTGAAGATGGCAAAGAAGAGATTTGTATTGGTTCTGTGGAAGAGCTTAAATCAGAAATGCAAAAAGCAGTACAGGCGGGTATTTTAGAAACGGCTATTTTTGAAGACTTCGTTGTCGGAGACCAGTCCAGCGAAAACTATGCTAAAATTGACTTGCATAAAAATATTGTAGACGCGATTGTTTTAGTCTCTCCATCAGGAAAACCAATGCATCGAGAAAGTGATTTAATTGATGTGTGGTTTGATTCGGGAAGCATGCCTTATGCGCAATGGCACTACCCATTTGAGAATAAAGACCTCATCGACCAAAACAAGGCATTTCCTGCAGATTTTATAGCGGAAGGAGTTGATCAAACACGGGGTTGGTTTTACACGCTTCATGCGATTGGAACGATGGTGTTTAGCTCTGTGGCCTATAAAAATGTGGTATCTAATGGGCTGGTGTTAGACAAAAACGGACAAAAAATGTCTAAGCGTTTGGGCAATGCAACAGACCCTTTTGAAACCTTAGCAACCTATGGCGCTGATGCAACGCGTTGGTATATGATTAGCAATGCCAATCCATGGGATAATTTAAAGTTTGATGTTGAAGGTATAGAAGAAGTAAAACGAAAGTTCTTTGGAACACTCTATAACACCTATGCATTTTTTACACTCTATGCAAATATCGATAAATTTACCTACTCAGAATCCAATATACCAATCAAAGACCGTCCAGAGATTGACCGATGGATATTGTCTGAACTAAATTCATTAATCGAAAAAGTAGATATTTTTTATGCGGAATATGAGCCTACAAAAGCTGCACGCGCCATTTCAGAATTTACCCAGGAGTATTTAAGTAATTGGTATGTTCGATTAAGCAGAAGACGTTTTTGGAAAGGCGAGTATCAGCAAGATAAAATATCTGCTTATCAGACCTTATATAGCTGTATGCTAACGATTGCTAAGTTAGGAGCACCCATTGCGCCTTTCTATATGGATCGGCTGTATTTAGATTTAAATTCAGCTACAAACAAAGAGGCGTTTGAAAGTGTACACTTGGCTAATTTTCCGGACTCAGACCCAGCCCTTATTGATACAGATTTGGAGCGAAAAATGGGGCAGGCACAAACGATTTCCTCGCTCGTATTGTCCTTACGTGCTAAAGAGAAAATTAAAGTGAGACAGCCCTTGCAAAAAATAATGATTCCGGTAAACTCATCGCTTCAAAAGGAAGAAATTCTTGCGATATCAGACTTAATTAAACATGAGGTCAATGTAAAAGAGGTTGAGCTTCTTGAAGATGCCTCTGATATTTTAGTTAAACAAATAAAACCCAACTTTAAAATGCTAGGGCCTCGTTTTGGAAAAGATATGAAGTTAATTGCTAATGCTATTAAAAACTTAGAGCCAAGTGATATCAAGAAAATTGAAGAAAAAGGGGTTTTAGATATTGAAGTTAATGGGAAAAGTATTAGATTACAACCCAATGATGTAGAGATAAGTTCTCAAGATATTGAAGGATGGTTGGTCGCAAACCAAGGTCAAATGACCGTTGCTTTAGATGTGACCATTTCCGAGGCATTGAAAGCGGAAGGAATCGCCAGAGAACTAGTGAATAGAATTCAAAATTTAAGAAAAGATTCGGGCTTTGAAGTTACAGACCGTATAGAGGTTTTTTTCGAAGCAGATGAAATGATAGAGAGGGCTATAAAGTTAAATTTAGATTATATTAAATTAGAAACACTAACAGAGGAGTTACACTTGGTAGCTGAATTAGACAAAGGAATAGAAGTTTCTTTTGATGCAGTAAACAGCCAGTTATATATCCAAAAATTGAATTAATTATGTCCATAGAAAACAAAAGCAGGTATTCTGACAATGACTTAGAAAAATTTAGAGCGATAATTCATCAAAAAATTGATAAAGCTAAGCACGATTTAGAACTAATTAAGAGTGCCTATATGAATGACCACAATAATGGTACTGAAGACACCTCTCCTACCTTTAAAGCCTTTGATGAAGGAAGTCAGGTAATGAGCAAAGAGTCTAATTCTCAGTTGGCGATTCGTCAAGAGAAGTTTATTAGAGATTTGAAAAATGCTTTGATTAGGATTGAAAACAAAACCTATGGCATTTGTAGAGTGACGGGTAAGCTTATCAATAGAAAACGCTTGGAATTAGTTCCGCATGCGACTCTAAGTATTGAAGCTAAGAATATGCAAAAATAAGATGTCTAAAAAAAAAATATTATTATTAATTTCATGCATTCTTTTTTTTGATCAAGCCTCAAAAATTTATATCAAGACCCATTTTGAGTTGGGGGAAGAGCTTAGAGTTTTTGACTGGTTTAGAGTTTTTTTTATTGAAAATGAAGGCATGGCTTGGGGTGCCAAATTAAGTGACATCTCTTCTCACATAACGGACTCAGTGGCTAAATTATTTTTAACCATATTTAGGGTATTCGCCGTGTGTGGAATAGGTTATTGGCTGTTTCAAATCGTTCAAAAGAAAGCTTCAAAAATTCTTATTTTTTCAGTTGCCTTGGTCTTTTCAGGCGCTCTTGGAAATATTATTGATTCAGTTTTTTATGGGGTGGTATTTGATAGCAGTTCCGGACAGCTAGCAAGCCTTTTTCCAGAAAAGGGTTACAGCGGCTTGTTTTATGGAAATGTTGTAGACATGCTTTACTTTCCTTTGTTTAAGGGATATTGCCCAGAATGGATCCCAATTATTGGAGGGCGGTATGTCTCTTTTTTCGATCCTGTTTTTAATATTGCAGACATGGCGATAAGTTCTGGAGTTGGCCTGCTGTTAGTGTTTAATAAAAAAGTATTTCCAAATCCCTAGCACCGTTAAAATTTATAAATTTTATTTGGGGTAACACAATAGTCTAAGGAAATATCGTGTGATTCAGTATCAATTGTAAGTGCTTCAGCCTCAAAAAGTGAAAGCCCAATTTTTACCGTAGCGTCAGCACAGTTCTTTAAAAACACATCATAAAATCCTTTTCCATACCCAACCCGATTGCCCAAAGTATCAAATGCCATTAAAGGAATGAAAACCACTTCGAGCTGCTTGTCTTTAATTTCAATACCATTTTCTGGCTCAGGAATTCTCTTGGAATTTAGCCTAATAATCGTATTGTCTTGAAGTAAAACATGGGCCATTGACTGTGCTTTAAAATCTGCTTTAGAAATCACAATATGCTTGTCTTTTCCAGAAAGAATAGCTAATAAAGGCTCCGTATTTACTTCCTTTAGAGATTTTATGGTCAAGAAAACATGAAAAAAGGAGTAGTTCCATATAGGAAGATCAAGAGCTAGGTTTGCGATTTGCAAGCTGTAATTCTGTATCTGTGCCTCACTTAATTCATTGCGGCGGGTTTTGTAAACCGCTCTTAGCTGTTTTTTAGTCATCTTATTTTTTCATTTAAAACTTGAAAACTCCTTGCTTTAACATTACTAACGTCTGTTTCTCTCAATGTATGTTATAATGGCTTGTGCTACATTTTTTTTAGAAGCCCCTTCAATTCCTTCCAGCCCTGGTGTTGAATTGATTTCCATGACTAAGGGCCCGCGATTGGACTGCAATATGTCTACGCCACATATGGGGAGTTTTAGTTTATGTGCTGATTTGATGGCAATTTTAATTTCCGCCTCGCTTAATTTATGGTATTCATAGGTTCCTCCTCTGTGAAGGTTAGATCTAAATTCACCTTCTTTACCTTGGCGTTTCATAGCGCCAACCACTTGTTTGTCTACAATTAAGACTCTTAAATCCACGCCTTTAGCCTCAGCGATATACTCTTGAACAAGGGCTCTGGCTTCGAGTCCATTAAAAGCTTCGAGAATTGATTCTGCAGCATTTATGGATTCTGCCAAAACAACTCCGATTCCCTGAGTTCCCTCTAAGAGTTTAATCACAACCGGTGCGCCTCCTACTTCTGTGATTACTTTTTTTATATCGGGAGAGTAATTAGTAAAAACTGTTTTTGGCATGTCCACCCCTGCATTTGATAGGTGTTGAAAACTCCTTAGCTTATCTCTGGAGCGGATAATCGCATTGGAGGACACAGTTGAAAACACATTCATCATTTCAAACTGCCTAACGACCGCACAGCCGTAAAAGGTTACCGAGGCACCAATTCTAGGGATAATGGCGTCTACATAGTCCAGGTATTTATCATTATACAAAATAGTCGGCTTTTCCTTTTCAATAATCAAGTCACAATTTAAAGGGTCAATCACTTCTACATAGTGATTCCTTCGTTCCGCTTCTTCAATTAATCTTCGGGTTGAATAAAGGTCTTTATTGCGCGATAGGATTACAATATTCATGATATTTGGCAAGTTTTACTTGTGCAATATAGTAAAAATGCAAATTCAACTTTTACATTAGTTTGATTTAATATACCTTTGGTTTAATGAGTATTACCACTATAGAACTTCAATTACAAACCTTGCCAACCGCTGCGGGTGTTTATCAATTTTATGATGCCTCTGGGGTGGTAATTTATGTTGGCAAAGCTAAAAACTTAAAAAACCGAGTCCGCTCTTATTTTAACAAAGTTCATGACTATGGAAAAACCAATGTGTTAGTTAAAAAAATTACTGAGATTAAACATATTGTTGTTGAAACTGAGACCGATGCTTTACTGCTCGAAAACAATTTAATTAAAAAGTATCAGCCTCGCTATAATGTGCTCTTAAAAGATGACAAGTCTTATCCTTGGATTTGTATCAAGAACGAACGTTTCCCCAGAGTTTTTCAGACCCGGCGCATGGTCAAAGACGGTTCAGAATACTTCGGCCCTTACACTAGTATTAAAACCGTTTACACCCTTCTAGATTTGATTAAAGGCTTATTTCCTTTAAGAACTTGTAAGTATGATTTGTCTGAGGAAAAAATCTCAAGTCAGAAATATAAAGTCTGTTTAGAATTTCATTTGGGCAATTGTAAAGGAGCCTGTGAAAATAAAGAGCAAGAGGCAACATATTTGGGCAATATAGCAAGGGTTCGGGATATACTCAAAGGAAATTTTAAAAACTCAATTTCAGTATTTAAAGCCCAAATGAAGTCCTATTCGGAGCGCTTGGAATTTGAAGCGGCTCAATCTTTGAAAGAAAAACTAAGTATTCTTGAAAACTACCAAGCCAAATCAACGATTGTAAACCCTAAGATTAGCAATGTGGATGTGTTTACAATTATAAGTGATGAGAGTTTTGCTTATGTCAACTTTTTACAGCTTTCTTATGGGGCTATTGTTAGGTCTCATACCATGGAGCTCAAGAAAAAACTCCAAGAAAGTGACCAGATGTTATTAGAACTAGCAATTACTGAAATCCGTCAAAGATTTGCCCTAGACTCCAAAGAAATATACGTACCTTTTAGCATTAATTTAGGGGCTGATTTTAAAATTACAGTTCCAAAAGTGGGCGATAAAAAACAGCTAATTGATTTGTCAATTCGCAATGCCAAATACCACCGCTTGGATCAATTAAAGCAGGTTAAAATTACCGACCCTGAACGCCATAAAGACCGCATTATGGCGCAAATGAAATCAGACCTAAGGCTTTCTGAAGCCCCAACACACATTGAGTGTTTTGACAATTCAAATATTCAAGGTACCCATCCAGTTGCAGCTTGTGTTGTTTTTAAAAACGGAAAACCGAGTAAAAAGGACTACCGTCATTTTAATATTAAAACGGTAGTGGGCCCTGATGATTTTGCTTCTATGACCGAGGTTGTTTACCGCCGATATAAACGCTTGTTAGACGAGAACCAACCCTTGCCACAGTTGATTATAATTGACGGCGGAAAGGGACAGTTGTCCGCTTCCTTGAAAAGTTTAGAGGTCCTAGGGCTTCGCGGAAAGATTGCCATTATAGGAATTGCAAAACGTTTAGAAGAATTATACTATCCAAATGATCCATTTCCCTTATATTTAAACAAAAAAAGTGAAACGCTCAAAATCATACAGCAATTAAGAAACGAAGCGCACCGGTTTGGGATAGAGCACCATCGAAATAAACGAAGTAAAACAGCCTTAAACTCGGAGTTAGCGTCAATTGTTGGAATAGGAGACAAAACGATTGTTGCATTGTTAAAAACGTTTAAATCTGCTCAGCGCGTTTCATTTGCTGCTTTAGATGAGTTAGAACATGTTGTAGGAGTTTCAAAAGCACTCATTATTTATAACCATTACAAGAAAAATCAAGGTGTATAAACTACTAAGTTTTATCTTTATCTTTATTTTTTCCTTGGGTTTCTCTCAGGAAAAAGTGCAAACAAACCCTCGTGTAGGCCTAGTGCTTAGTGGCGGTGGCGCCAAAGGCTTGGCCCATGTAGGGGTATTAAAAACATTGGACAGTCTTGGGGTTCGGGTTGATTATATTGCAGGGACAAGCATGGGTGCGATTATTGGAGCGCTGTATGCTTCGGGCTATACAGGAGAACAATTAGACTCTATTATTAAGACTACTAATTTTGAGTTACTTATTTCCGATAAGGTTCCTCGCAATTCAAAAACCTTTTATGAAAAAAAGAATATTGAAAAATATGCACTCACACTTCCTTTCAATAAATTCAAAATTCAACTACCTTCCTCTCTTTCTAGGGGGCAAAATGTTTTTAACTTGCTCTCTAAACTAACTCTGGGTGTCAGCGGAATCAATGACTTTAGTAAATTGCCTATTCCGTTTTACTGCGTTGCTACGGACATTCAATCGGGCGAAGAGGTGGTTTTAGACCAGGGAAATTTAGCGCAAGCAATCGCCGCCAGTAGTGCCTTGCCAACCCTTTTTCAGCCAATTCGGCTTAACAATAGGTTATTGATGGATGGGGGTATTTCTAATAACTTCCCTATTGAGGGCTTGCAGTCTAAAAACCTAGATTTTATTATTGGGGTTGATGTTCAAGATAAGCTTCTTAAAGATGATGACCTCAAATCTGTTTCTGATATTATGATTCAAATTAGTAACTTTAAGTCGATTGAAGAGCTAAAAGAAAAATCTAAATTATCTCATATATACATTAAGCCAGATATCACAGGGTTTTCTATAATTTCTTTTAATGATGGCTTAGAAATAATAGATAATGGTCAAAAAGAAACATTAACTTTTTTGAATGAATTGAAAGCGATTGCAAAAGCACAGGACTTTACAAAAACAGCATTAAAGATTAGAGACTACAATACTATCAATATTAATGAGATAAGCATTTCCGGACTAAGTAAATATACATCTTCATATGTTAGAGGTAAGTTGAGATTCAGGAATGGCGAAAAAATCAGTTATGACGACTTTGGAAAAGGAGTCAACAACCTGGTAGCTACAAATAATTTTGACAGTTTTTTATATGAATTCACTCCAGTGGGAGACTCTTATAATTTCAAAGCCCAAGCCGTGGAGTCTAAAAACACCGCCTTTATAAGCTTTGGGTTACATTATGACCTACTTTTCAATAGTGCAGTCTTGGTAAACTTAACAAAAAAACAGTTGCTGTTAAAAAACGATGTCCTATCTGTAGATTTTATTTTTGGGGACAACCCGCGCTATAATTTTGATTATTATATAGACAAAGGATTTTATTGGAGCATTGGTTTGAATTCTAAATATAATAGGATCAGTTATGAAATTAATCCATACTTTTTTAAGCGTGACAATGCAAATTTTGAGCGTGAAAAAATAGACATTTCAATTTCTGATTTTACAAATCAATTTTTTGTAGAGACTTTAATTAAAAAAGATCTTGCTGTTAAACTTGGATTTGAGTATAAAAATCTATCAATTTCTACAAGAGATAATTACTTTGTGGAGAGCGGTTCAGAGTCATATAAATTTGAAGACAGTGATTTTTTTAGCTTGTTAGGTGGGCTTAAGCTAGATACTTTTGATGATAAGTTTTTCCCAAAAAAAGGGTTTTTGTTTGAGGGAAGTACTCAGCTTTTTTTAGCCTCGTCAAACTACAATAAAAATTTCTCTCAGTTTTCCTATATAAATTTAAACATCGCCAAAGCCTTTAATTTTTTTGATCATTTATCGCTTCTTACGGGAATACAAAGCGGCGTTAAAATTGGAAACACAGAATTACAGTCACTAGATTTTGGACTTGGGGGCTATGGGTATAATAATATTAACAACTGTTTTTCATTCTACGGCTACGATTATTTCTCCTTATCAGGCGAAAGCTTTACTAAAACCTATGCCACAATTGATTATGAGATTTTCAAAAACCACCATATTAATGCTTCTGCAAATTTCGCTAATATTGGGGAAGATCTCTTTTTAGAGAGGAGGTGGAGGGAAGTTCTAAATTATAGTGGTTATGCAGTGGGCTACGGCTTTGAAACAGTTTTTGGTCCTATAGAGTTGAAATATAATTGGAGCTCAGATACAAATTACTCAGCCTATCTCATAAACGTAGGATATTGGTTTTAGTGGGGATGCACTTAAAAGTACTTAGGTAACAATTAATTCTTGTAGCTTATTCGTTTTATTTTTGGAATAATAATTGCAAATTTGTAATTATTATTTTTTAGAAGTTTAAGGAAAGTAAAGTTCTCAAACAACATGAAGAAATTATATTATATTTTTCTTTTTACAATCAGTTTTCAACTTGCAACAGCACAAGACAGCTCATCATTTCAGTCTGGCGAATGGTTAAAGTTTAAGCTCAGTTATAGCGGTTGGTGGAAGGCTGGCAACGCGACTCTTGAAATTTCTAATGCTATTTATAAAAAAAAGCCGGTCTATAAAGTTGTGGCTAAAGGCTGGACTACAGGAGCTATGAAGTGGGTTTTTAAGGTCAAAGACCATTATGAAAGTCACTTTGACAGGCAAACGGGTCAACCCTATAAATTTGTGAGAAACATTAGCGAAGGAGGTTATACCAAAAATCGAATTATAGAGTTTGACCACACTCAAAACAAAGCGTTTATTGAAGATATTAAATTGCAATCGAACTCTGTTGTTGATTTGGAGTCTAATATTCAAGATCTTGTTTCTGCGTATTATTTCCTCAGAAACAATTACCAAACTAATACTATTCAAAAAGGAGATGTAGTAAAGCTTAATATATTCTTTGACGCTGAAACTTTTTTATTTAAATTAAAATTCCTGGGTCGCGAAACGATAAAGACGAAGTTTGGCAAAGTTAAATGCCTCAAATTTAGACCCTATGTTATGGCAGGTCGTATTTTTAAAGAAGAAGAGAGTTTGACATTATGGGTAACCGCAGACCGTAATAAATTACCAATAAAAATTAAAGCAGACCTTAGTGTAGGGTCATTAAGAGCCGATTTGGTAGCCTTAAAAGGACTTAAGCATCCTTTCGAAATCCAATTATAAAACAGATGATAAAAAAACCAACAACTGAGAAATTATTACAAGACCTTGACGATAAGTACACTGCTATCAATCAGGACAGAGACATACAGCTTGAGGGCTTATTACACAGCAGTTCAATAACCTATTGGGATTATATTCATACGGACGCATTATTGGGCTTACAGATTCAACGCAGCACTCTTCCTGACGAGATGATTTTTATCGCTTACCATCAAATCAATGAGCTAATTTTTAAAATGATACTGTGGGAAATTAAGCAAGTAGCTGAAGCGGCCCCTTTAAGTGTAGCTGTTTTTCAAGATAAACTCATGCGAATTAGTCGTTATTTTGACATGTTAACAACCTCTTTTAATATTATGAGAGAAGGTATGGACGTAGCTCAGTATAATAAATTTAGACATACCCTCACGCCTGCATCTGGATTTCAAAGTGCACAATTCCGTAAAATTGAATTTGCCTCTACAGAGCTAATCAATTTAATAGACCTTAGGTACCGCGATAATATTGATAGAAACACGCCCTTTGAGCACGCCTTTGAGCATTTGTATTGGCAAGCGGCGGGTAAGGACTATAAAACAGGTCAAAAATCCAGCTTATTGATTAATTTTGAAAATCGTTATAAGGAAGATTTTATTAGCTTTATGAAGGTGTATAATAGCAAAAATATATGGAGTCGATTTAAGGAGCTTTCTGAAAAAGAGCAGCAAAATAAGTCTTTAATTTCAGCAATGCGCCACTATGATTATACCGTGAATGTGACTTGGGTAATGGCCCATTACAATGCAGCCAAATACTATATTTTAGGAAAAAAAGGAGATGGTATAGCTACTGGAGGAAGCGATTGGCAAAAATACATGCACCCAAAACACCAAAAAAGAATATTTTTTCCAGAACTTTGGAGTAAAGAAGAAAAAGATAACTGGGGGCATGAAGTTGATTAATAATAAGTATTTTGGTATAATAAAATTTTTATTTCCTGGATTTGTAATGCTTCTTTTAAATACCCTTATTATTAGAGGTTGTACTGATGAGGAGTCAGTGGCACAAAAGCCTGATGAAGAAGTTCAAATAGACAATCTCAAATTTGGATATAACCTCTCAAATTATAGGGTTGTCAATGATACGGTAAGGAGAGGCGATAGCTTTGGGGTTATTTTAGAACGCAATTATTTATTTTATCCACAAATCCATCATGTTGTTGAAAAAACAAAAGCTGTTTTTGACGTTCGTCAACTTCGAATAGGAAAGCCCTATACTGTTTTGTACGCTAAAGATGAAGAGAATTCCCCACTTGTTTTTATCTATGAGTTAAATAAAATAGAATTCTTAGTTGTTGAGTTTTGTGATTCAATTATTGCCTACACAGAAAGAAAGCCGGTAATAATCAAAGAAAAGGAAGCCTTTGGAATCATAGGAAGTACGCTTTCTGAAACCATGGAAGATCAAGGTTTACCGACTCAGCTCATTTACGATATGTCTGATGATATATACGCCTGGACAATCGATTTTTTTAGACTTCAAAAAGGGGATAATTTTAAAGTTATTTACAAGGAGCGTTTTGTTGATGACAGTATATATGCGGGCATTGAAACGATTGAAGCAGCTTTTTTTGAACATAAAGGGGAGTCATTTTACGCCTTCAATTATATAAATAAAGATTCTAAAAACAGCACTGATTATTTTGATGAAACGACTAAAAGCTTGCGTAAAGCCTTCTTAAAAGGTCCGGTTCAGTTTAGCCGAATTTCTTCAAGATTTAATTTAAAGCGCAAAATCGCCTATTATGGCAATAAGGTACGGCCTCACAGAGGTACTGATTTTGCTGCCCCTATTGGGACGCCTATTTTGGCAACTGCAAATGGAACAGTAACGGAGTCGACTCGAAAAGGCGGTAATGGAAAATATGTTAAAATTAGACATAATGCAACCTATAGTACACAATATTTACACATGAGTAAGCGCTTAGTAAATGTAGGGGATTATGTCAAACAGGGAGATGTGATTGGTAAAGTTGGTATGACCGGTAATACAGGGGGGCCGCACGTTTGTTACCGCTTTTGGAAAAACGGCAAGCAAGTAGATCCACTTCGACAAAAATTACCGGATGCTAAAGCCTTATCAGCTGATTTGAAATCAGACTTTCAAGCCTTTATAGCGCCCTTGAAACAACAACTAGACTCTATAAATTAATTGTATTTAAAATTCACTAATGGCATTACACTCTATCAACCCAACCCAAACTAAAGCTTGGTCTAAACTAACAGCCCATTTTGAGCATATTAAAGACACTCATATGAAGACTTGGTTTAAAGAAAATCCGAATCGTGCAGATGAGCTTACCATTGAATGGGAAGATTTTTATGTGGACTTTTCTAAAAACAGAATCACTTCCGAAACGCTATGGCTTTTTAAAGAATTGGCTGAAGAACTTGATCTTGAATCTGCTATTTCAAAATACTTTGGAGGTGATGTCATTAATAAGACCGAAGACAGAGCCGTACTACACACTGCTCTGCGGGCCCCATCTGATGCTAAAGTTATGGTAAACGGTACAAATGTTATCCCTGAAATTCACGAGGTAAAAGCCTTAATCAAAACATTTTCTGAAGCTATTATTAAGGGAACCAAGAAAGGATATACTAACAAAGCTTTTACCGATATTGTCAATATCGGAATAGGGGGATCGGATTTAGGGCCTGCCATGGTAGTCGATTCCTTGTCTTTTTATGGCAACCATCTAAAACCACATTATGTAAGTAATGTAGATGGAGATCATGTTAACGAAATATTAAAGCGACTTGACCCGGAAACCACTCTTTTTATCATAGTCTCTAAAACATTTACAACTCAAGAAACGCTCTCAAATGCCACTACCATAAGAGAGTGGTTTCTAAGGTATGGAACCCAGGCAGATGTAGCAAAACATTTCGTGGCGGTTTCTACAAACACTTCTAAAGTTGAAGCTTTTGGAATTGAGCCTTCTAATATTTTTCCTATGTGGGATTGGGTTGGCGGTCGTTTTTCACTTTGGAGTGCTGTAGGGTTGAGTATTAGCTTGGCAGTCGGTTACGACAACTTCAATTCTCTGTTGGAAGGGGCTCACAAGATGGATGTTCATTTTAAAGAAGAGAAATTCGAGAGGAACATCCCTGTTGTTTTAGCTTTTTTGAGCGTATGGTATAATAACTTTTTTGAGGCTGAAAGTGAAGCCATCATCCCTTATACTCAATATTTAAATCAATTTGCAACCTACCTTCAGCAAGCTATTATGGAGAGTAATGGAAAAAGCATCGATCGTTCTGGACAGAGAGTTAAGTACCAAACAGGTAATTTAATATGGGGTGAGCCCGGCACAAATTCCCAACATGCTTTTTTTCAGTTAATCCATCAAGGGACTAAATTAATACCTGCAGATTTTATTGGATTTACAAAATCACTTTATGGAAATACCGCTCATCAAGATAAATTAATGTCCAATTTTTTCGCCCAAACAGAGGCGCTCTTAAATGGCAAATCAAAAGCTGAGGTCCTTTCTGAAGGGGCTGATACAGCTATTGTCCCTTTCAAAGTATTTGAAGGAAATAAACCAACCAACACTATTTTTATTACCCAACTTACACCTGAGAGCTTAGGAAAGCTAATTGCCTTGTATGAGCATAAAATATTTGTGCAAGGGGTGGTTTGGAATGTGTTTAGTTATGATCAATTTGGGGTGGAGTTAGGAAAGCAATTGGCGAGTAAAATTTTGAATGAATTTGAATCTGACACTTTTGTCGACCATGACGGATCAACAGCAAATCTTTTGAAGTATTATCAGAAAAATAGCCAATAAATTTAAGATAATTCTATTAAAGTCTCTTTTACAGTCTTTTTTTA
>TARA_Y100000385_G_scaffold95625_1_pt1 | contig 21798 bp, 18 predicted proteins | sample TARA_Y100000385 | Tara Oceans TARA_Y100000385 (sample SAMEA2620980) | marine metagenome | biome: marine biome (ENVO:00000447); feature: surface water layer (ENVO:00002042); material: "saline water (ENVO:00002010), including plankton (ENVO:xxxxxxxx)" | depth 5 m
TTCTGTACCACAGCAAAGGGTTGCAGATTCACAAACTGGCGTTTCCTCCTCTAATTGTTCTATACTATATTCTGGATTGTGAGTATGACTAAAAATAACTGGAATACCAATAACACCCACCAACATAAATAGGCAGATAAGATGGGCAACGGTATGTTTAATTATCTTGTTCACTATGTAAAGATACAAAATTTATTTTTCAAACGTCTTTAAAGTACTTTCAATGATATCTATACACTCTAACAATTGCTCTTTACTAATAACCAAAGGAGGAGCAAAACGAATGATATTCCCATGAGTAGGCTTAGCTAAAAGCCCATTATCTCTAAGAGCCATACACATATCCCAAGCGGTTGAACTATCTTCTGTATCGTTGATAACAATAGCATTTAAAAGCCCCTTACCTCTTACTAAAGAAACAATGTTAAGTCCACCAATTCTATTTCTTAACTCTGTTCTAAAAACTTCACCTAATACCTCTGCATTTTCTGCTAATTTTTCGTCAAGAACAACCTCTAATGCTGCTTGAGCGACTTTACATGCTAAAGGGTTTCCACCAAATGTAGAGCCGTGTTCACCGGCTTTAATGCATAACATAACGTCATCATCTGCTAAGACTGCAGAAACAGGCAACACACCACCAGAAAGGGCTTTACCAAGGATTAAAATATCTGGTCTGGCATCTTCAAAATCACAAGCTAACATTTTTCCTGTACGAGCAATACCCGTCTGTACTTCATCTGCAATGAATAAAACGTTGTACTTGCTACATAATTTACGAACACCTGCTAGGTAACCTTCGTCAGGCACTACAACACCTGCTTCACCTTGAATAGGTTCTACCATAAAAGCACAGACGTTAGGGTCTTTCAATTCTGTTTCTAATGCTTCTAAGTTATTGTAAGGGATTAAATCATACCCTGGCATAAAAGGTCCAAAACCGGTGTATGAAGTAGGATCATCAGAACTAGAGATAGCAGCTAAAGTACGTCCCCAAAAATTGCCTTTTGCAAAAATGATACGGGCTTTATTTTCAGCAATTCCTTTCTTCATATAACCCCACTTACGAGCTAATTTATTAGCCGTTTCTCCACCTTCAACACCCGTATTCATTGGCAATACCTTATCGTAACCAAATAGGTCAGTGATGAATTTTTCGTATTGCCCCAGTATATCGTTATGAAAAGCTCTAGACGTAAGCGTTAGTGTAGCAGCTTGATCAGTTAGTGCTTTAATGATTTTAGGGTGACAATGCCCCTGATTAACAGCTGAATAAGCAGAAAGAAAATCAAAATATTGCTTTCCTTCAACGTCCCAAACATGCACTCCATCACCTTTTGACAAAACAACAGGTAGAGGGTGATAGTTATGAGCACCAAATTTTTCTTCTATTTCAATAAGTTCTTGTGATGAGTGCATAGTGAGTAATTTTTAAAAAGCAAAGTTAGAAAAATCAATGATTTTTAACTCATAATACAGCCCTTAAAATTCTATATTTGCGACATGGGAAGAAAGAGGAAAAAGATACTTTTAGAAAATGTACATGTATCAGATGCAGGAGCCAAAGGAAAGGCCGTTACTCGACTAGAAAACGGACTCGTTCTTTTTGTAGAAGGAGCTGTACCTGGCGATGTATGCGATGTGTTGGTACATAAAAAAAGACGTTCTTTTTTAGAAGGCAGACCTGTCAAATTTCATTCTTATTCCGAAAGAAGAAGAGAGGCCAAATGTGAACATTTTGGACTTTGTGGAGGTTGCAAATGGCAATTTATGGGTTACGAGCATCAGCTCGAATTCAAACAAAAAGAAGTAATCGATTCGCTTAGCCGACTAGGTGGGATAGAATTACCCGAAGTTAATCCTATTTTAGGTTGCGAAAATGAATTTCGCTACCGTAACAAAATGGATTTCGCCTTTACCAACAGACGTTGGATAACCGAAGAAGAAAGTGCAGAAGGACATGAAATAACTGACCGTAATGGTGCTGGTTTTAGAGTAGCAGGGTTTTGGGACAAGGTTATTAACCTTAACGAATGCCACTTACAAGCAGAACCTTCCAATGCTATACGTAAAGCCGCTAGAGATTATGCTATTGAACACGAATTGGACTTTTTTGATATTGCCGAAAAAGAGGGCTTTCTAAGAGCGCTTACCATTCGAATGAGTAGCACAGGAGAGATAATGGCTTTATTTCAATTCTTCTACGAAGATGAGAAAAATAGAGAGGGCTTACTCGATCATATCAAAGAACAATTTCCTGAAATCACATCTTTGCTTTATACCATTAACAGTAAGGGCAATGAAACTATATTCGATTTAGATATAATCACCTATCATGGTCAAGATTGTATTTATGAAGAAATGGAAGGATTAAAATTTAAGATTGGACCAAAATCGTTTTACCAGACCAACTCCAAACAGGCATATGAATTATATAAAATTGCTAGGGATTTTGCCCAAATAGAAAAAGACGATATCGTTTACGATTTGTACACAGGAACAGGCACAATTGCTCAATTTGTTGGCAAAAAAGCATTGAAAGTAATCGGAGTAGAATCCGTTCCAGAAGCCATTGAAGCTGCCAAAGAAAATGCCAAAAATAACGGCATCGATAACTGCAAGTTTTATGTCGGCGATATGAAAGAAATATTTACCGAAGATTTTATTCGCAAAAACGGTCAGCCTGACGTAATTATTACCGACCCACCAAGAGATGGTATGCACAAAAAAGTAGTTGGTCAGCTATTAGACGTGAACCCCAAACGCATCGTTTATGTTAGTTGTAATCCAGCTACTCAAGCTAGGGATTTGGCACTAATGAATGAACATTATAAAGTGAGCAAAGTACAGCCTGTTGATATGTTCCCGCAGACTTTCCATGTAGAAAATGTGGTCTTATTAGAAAAACGATAGATGCTAGATAAAGAATTTTGGAATAACCGCTATAAAACCGAACAAACAGCTTGGGATATTGGTTACACCTCTACCCCCCTAAAAACATTTATTGACAGCATAGAAAACAAGGATTTAGCTATACTAATTCCCGGTTGCGGCAGAGCCTATGAGGCAGAATACTTACACCTAAAGGGCTTTAAAAACGTAACTATTATTGATCTATCACCTATAGCATTAGCGGACTTCTCTAAACGAGTGGATAGCTTTTCAAAAAGTCAGTTGATAGAAGGTGATTTCTTTGAGCATACCGGACAATACGACCTCATCATTGAACAAACCTTCTTTTGTGCTATAGACCCTAAGTTGAGAAAAGACTATGTCAGTCACAGTTCAAAATTACTCAAGAAAAATGGCAAAATAATTGGTCTCTTATTCGCTGAAGAATTTGGAAACGACCACCCTCCTTTTGGTGGAACAAAAGAAGAATATGAAGCGCTTTTTTCTACACATTACCATATTCAACAAATGAAAACGGCAACAAATTCTATTGAAGCAAGAAAAGGAAGAGAATTATTTATTTCTTTTAAAAACAAGATTGCTTAACTTAGCCCTATGGAAATGAATTCATCAACAACTTTAGTACTAAATGCCCAACAGATGGAGCAGAAACTGTGTCGTATGGCTTGGGAGATTTATGAAAAAAACCATCTAGAAAAGGAAATTGTCATTGCAGGTATAAGCCCTCAAGGAGCAATGCTTTCTCAACGCTTAGGTAAGCACCTAGCAAAAATTTCCAAAATATTAGTAGAAGTCATAGAAGTTAAACTCGATAAAAAAAAGCCATTATCAGCGCCTGTACAAGTCAGTGCACATAGCGATTTAGATAATAAAGTTGTCGTGTTGGTAGATGATGTTTTAAAATCTGGAAAAACACTCATGTATGGTTCTCAATATTTTCTGAATCAACCTATTAAAAAGTTAATGACGGCTATTCTTATTGACCGAAACTACAAGACATACCCTATCAAAGCAGATGTTGTTGGACTATGTTTAGCGACAACTTTACAAGAACACGTTACTGTAGAATTAGGAAAGAAAGAAGCTGTTTACCTCAACTAAATGGTCATTGAAAAAACCGATTTTGTCGGCTGATTTTTCATCAAATGTTGATCAAAAGCCATACATACGTTTCTCACAAAAGGTATTCCATTCTCTAAAACAATCAGACTACTATCGTTTATTTGAATTAATTCATCCTTTTCCATTTCTTGTAGTCTTTCCAAAGTAACTTCTAATCCTTCAAAACGCAAGGTTTCACTTTGCCAAGAGGTTTCGAAATGACACATCAGATTTAGAATGTGCTTTCTAATAACTTTATCTTCTTTACTCAAGATATGACCTCTAAATAATGAAAACTGACCAGTCTGAACACATTCTTGGTAGGATTTAACGGTTTTAATATTTTGAGAAAAACCACCCCAACTATCACTAATTGATGACATTCCTAAACCTATCATTAATGGGGTTTTGTTGGTTGTATATCCCATAAAATTTCTGTGTAATGACTTACTCTTGGCTGACTTATACAAACTATCTGTTTTTAGGGCAAAATGATCCATGCCAATCTCGTCATATCCCAAGTCTGAAAATGCCGATTTTGCAGCTTCATACATCTCCCTTTTTTGCTTTGGTTTGGGCAAGTCTTTTTCATCAAATCCTCTCTGACCTACGCCTTTAACCCAAGGAACGTGAGCATAACTATATAAAGATATTCTATCGGGCAAAAGGTCTGCTGTTTTAGTAATATTATCTTTTATATTTTCTAGCGTTTGAAATGGTAATCCAAAAATGAGGTCGTGACTAACTGAGGTGTAACCTATCTCTATTGACCATTCTGTCACAGCTTTGACTTGCTCAAACGATTGTATACGATTAATGGCTTTTTGCACTTTTTCACCATAATCTTGAATACCAAAACTCAACCTTCTAAAACCTAAGTCAAATAAGGCTTGTAATTGTTCTTTAGAAGTGTGGTTAGGATGAGCTTCAAAACTCAATTCGTAATCTGCGGTTATAACTGATATTTTAAAAATGCCATCAAACAATTTGCTAAGATTTTCACTAGAGAAAAAAGTCGGTGTTCCGCCACCCAAATGTATTTCTTTAATATGAGGTTTGTCCTCTAAAAAATCTACATAGAGTGTCCATTCTTTTAATACGGCATCTATATAATCCTCTTCAACTTGATGGCGTTTAGTAATGTGTTTGTGACAAGCGCAAAATGTACACAGACTCTCACAAAAGGGCAAATGAATATATAAGCTGATTCCATCTGATTTGCTAGATTCAAAAGTGGTCTTTAAGGTTCGTAAATAGCCATCAACACTGAAGGTTGATTCATCCCAATACGGAACAGTCGGATACGAAGTGTATCTAGGTCCAGCAACATTGTATTTGTTTACTAAAGATGTTATCACAACTGAAAGTAAAACTGCAAAAGAAAGTTTTAAGAAAATATGATATAAATCACAATAACTTTATCATCTCTGTATGTGGAATGCCGTCTTCTAAGTATTCTTTACCTGTAGATTCAAAACCGAATTTTTGATAAAAAGGCAGTAAATGCGATTGAGCAGAAATACGATTACGAGATGTGCCATATAGTTTTATGGATTGTTCAATACCTTCTTGCATCAAAGCAATTCCCAAGCCTGTACCCCTTTGGTTCTGAGCAGTGACAATACGACCAAAAGACATTTCCTGATAACTTATTCCTGGTTGAACCAAACGTAAATAGGCCACTAATGACTCCTCAACATACCCCAAGAGATGATGAGAATCTTGGTCTTTTTCATCTGCATCTAGATAGGGACAATCTTGCTCCACCACAAACACTTGCTGACGTAAAATCATCATCTGGTGTAACTCCGTTTTTGTCAGCTCCTCAAACGACTTGAATCTCCACTCTATATCCATAGGGTAAAACTAAGAAAATTTAGAGCTTTATACTAAGACCAAATAAAAGGCGTCTGCTCTGTAATGGACCGTAAGCATAAGAGGTGTCGAAATTGTCGCCAAATGGGTTTTTCCAATCTACTAGAGGTGAATCTTGCGTGTAATTGAATACATTTTTCACACCTATATAAACGGATAATTTATCACTAAAGATCTTTTTAACTTGAAGGTGATGCTGTGAAAACCAAGGCGATATTTCTGCTCTCTCAAAAGGTGCAGGAAAAGTGGGCAAGAACATTGGTCCGGTTACTTTTGCATTCCAATCCACCGAAGTATTAATCTTTTGCCAATTGTAAGACAAAGAGAACACGCCAGTAAATGAAGGGGCAAATAATTCATTTTCCTTGATATTATTTTCATTAACTGAATACACCTCTAAAAACGTTCCTCCAGCTTTAAGACTTAAAGGAATGTCAAAGTTTTGCTGAATGTGAAAGGCTAGACCTCTAGACACCGAAAAACCGTCCAAATTAGCGTAGATAATCTGATTAGGATCAACATCATAGTCTGGCGTTATCTTATTAGTAAAATAGGTATAGAAAGCATCTACATCTATTGTTCCTGTACTTCTTGCTAAAGAAAAAATATGGTTAGCGTTCAAATTGACATTATACGATTCCTCTGGTCGTAAATCCTCTACGACTAAGACCTCTCTACTGCCTGTAAGGAATGCGTGGTCTTCGGTAAATAGATTGACTAATCTGAATCCTGTGCCCGCATTCAAACGAAAGGTGGTATATGTTTGGGGGTTATACTTCAAATTTAATCGAGGGGAAAAGATAAAGCCGTGATTATCGTGGTAATCACTTCTCATACCCAATAATGTACTCCACTTTTTACTGATTGCTATTTCATCTTGAACGAATACGGCTGGAATAAATTTTTTCTCATAAACATCAGCTAACGTGCTATCTACAAAGGTTTGATAACGATATGTCAATCCGGATAGCACATCGTGATTATGTCCTATGCGCTTATTCCACAAAAGATTAGCAAAATAAATATTCTGATAGGCTTCATATTTAGTATTTCCATAATAGCTATCTTGATGATGGTAGTTGTAAGAGGCGTCTATACGAACGTTTTCTTCTATAGGTAATTGATAGCTAGCCGCCAACTCAATCCTATCGGTATATATAGATTCTCCATAAATACTATCATTACCTCTCAAACTTTCGTCCCATTCCTTAACACCTCCACTCCTATTTTCGAGATAATATTTGGCGGATATGGAAAAGTCTTTATTGCTTTTTCTTTTGAAGTTCCATTGATTGAATAAAGAAAGGCGTTCGGAAAGGGGAATATCTGAAAAGTTATCGTCATTATCATCAAGAAAATTATTCATTTGAAAAAAATTTCCACTTAACAACATATCTGCTTTTTTCATTTTAGGTGCATAAGCAAAATCAATGTTTTGCTCTTGGTGTGAGGTCATAAATCCATCAATTTCAATAGTAGAAACATCTTCAGGATTTTTGGTCAAAATATTGATAACACCAGCGACAGCCTCTGTTCCATATAGTGTAGATGATGGGCCTTTGATAATTTCAATTTGCTTAATTAAAGAAGTTGGAATACCATTAAGACCATAGACAGTAGAAAGTGAACTCATTATGGGCATACCATTTATGAGAACTAAAGTATATGGTCCTTCCATTCCGTTAATATGTATGTCATTCGTGCCACATACACCGCAATTAATTTGTTTTTGAACACCATTAACATTTTCAATGACTTCCATCACGTTGGCAGTTGCTATTTTCTTCAAAAATTTCTCAGTAATCACATCAACCTTAACAGGCGAAGCACTGAGAAAAGTCTCTTTCAAAGTACCAGTTACAACCACTTGTTCTAAATCATAAGAAGAGGGTTCCAAATTAACCGTAATAGTATTCTGCCCCTCTTGAATGGTTATATCTTTCTTTAGTTTTTTAAAACCAATAGCAGAAAAAACAAATTCATAAGTGCCCACTTTAAGGTTTTTAATCTCAAAATATCCGTTGGCATCAGAAGCTGTTCCTATAGACTGACCTTTTACACTAACCGATACAAATGATATTGGCGAGTTTGAACGTATTGTTCCGGAAAGAGTTTGGGAAAACAATGGGATTTGTAAAATGAAAATGCTGATAAATAGGGCTATTTTTTTCACTTTTCGAGCTTTAAATTCAGCCGCAAATGTATGTAAAATTCTTTTATTTAGAATTAGTTTAAATAAAAATAAGGTCTTCTTCATAAATTTAGGCAAATCTAAAAATTAAATTAGACATATAAAATTATATATTTGTATTTATGATTACGCTAGCAGAAGAAAACTACTTAAAAGCGATACTGAAACTTTCTAATAACACAAAAGATTCGGTATCGACAAACGCTATTGCTGAGGAGTTGGACACCAAAGCCTCATCCGTTACCGATATGATTAAAAAATTGACTGAGAAGAAATTGGTTAATTATGTTCCCTATCGTGGTGTTGGATTAAGTAAATTAGGATTAGAAAAAGCGGTTTCCATAGTTAGAAAACACCGACTTTGGGAAGTTTTCTTAGTAACAAAACTACAGTTTCAATGGGACGAAGTACACAATGTTGCTGAACAATTGGAACACATTAAATCTCAAAAACTGGTAGATGCTTTAGATGAGTATTTAGACTATCCTCAACACGACCCTCATGGCGAGCCTATTCCTAACAAAGCGGGTTTGTTTCCAAAATCATTTTCTATGCGGTTAAATGAACTAGAAAGTGGAGCAAGTGGACAAGTGGTTGGTGTATCACAGGACAATCCCTCTTTTTTACAATATCTTGATTCGCTAGGCATCAAACTAGGAACATCCATTAGCGTTGTTCAAAAAATAGTATTTGACGGTTCATTAGAAATTACTATTAACAATAAATCAGCACACATCAGCAAGGATGTGGCTAAAAACTTATTAATCAAACAAAAATGACAGAATTATATACTTGGTTTGCCCAACAAAACCCAATTTTACAAGCCCTATTAGCTGGATTATTCACTTGGGGACTAACCGCTTCAGGCGCAGCATTGGTTGTCTTTTTTAACAAAACCAACAGAAAATTATTGGATGCTTCACTAGGTTTTACTGGTGGTGTAATGATAGCGGCAAGTTTTTGGTCACTATTGTCACCAGCTATTAGTTATGTAGAAATGCAAAACGAAATGGGAACATCTTCACTACCATCTTGGTTTCCTCCTGCAGTAGGCTTTTTTATGGGTGCATTGTTTTTGTATTGGTTAGACAAAATTATTCCTCATCTACATCTATTTAAAAAAGTAGAAGAAGCTGAAGGTTATCCCACCAAATGGAAAAAAACTATTCTTTTAGTATTAGCCATTGCACTGCATAATATTCCTGAAGGTTTAGCTGTTGGTGTTGCATTTGGCGCTATTGCACACGGCATTCCTGGCTTTGAGATAGGCGCAGCTATTGCCTTAGCTATTGGTATAGGAATACAAAATTTCCCTGAGGGATTTGCCGTTTCTATGCCGCTAAGAAGACAAGGGGTCAGTAAACTTAAGAGCTGGAAATGGGGACAACTTTCAGCCATTGTAGAGCCTGTTTTTGCAGTTATAGGTGCTGCTGCTGTAATGTATACTCTACCAATATTACCATATGCCTTGGCTTTTGCAGCAGGTGCTATGATATTTATAGTAGTGGAAGAAGTCATTCCTGAAAGTCAAAGTGGTGGCAATACAGACTTAGCTACTATGGGGCTTATTGCAGGATTTATTGTTATGATGATACTTGATGTTGCGCTAGGATAAAATCCTTAACTTCGTAAGCTGATGAAGACGGTAAATATTCAAAATAAACGAGCACGATTTGAGTACACTTTACTCGATAAGTATGTAGCGGGTTTACAGTTGAGCGGAACAGAGATAAAATCTATTCGCAACAGTAAAGCTAACCTTAGTGATTCCTTTTGTTCGTTCAAAGAAGATGAGTTATTTATCGTAGGTATGCATATTGATGAATATGAATTTGGTAATTACGCCAATCATCAACCTAAGCGTGACCGAAAACTATTGCTCAATAGACAGGAATTGGATAAGATTCGCAAAAAATTAAAAGACGTAGGGCTAACTATTGTACCACTTCGCTTATTCATTAACGAAAAAGGCTGGGCTAAATTAGAAATTGCTGTAGCTAAGGGTAAGAAACTTCACGACAAAAGAAATACCATCAAGGATAGGGATATCCAAAGAGATATCGACAGAGCAAGCAAATAATTGGCTTTCTTATACAAAATAAGAAAAGCCCCACCTTTCGGCAGAGCTTTTCTACTAACTAAAAGAAGAAAGTTATGCTACTTATCTTCCTTTACTTCTTCAAAGTCCACATCAGTAACATCATCAGCTCCGCCACCATCAGCATTGGGCTGAGCAGCGCCTTCTGCACCTGGCTGTCCTTGTGTGTCTTTATACATTTCTTCAGAAGCAGCAGTCCAAGCCGCATTGATAGTTTCCATAGCTGCATCGATAGCAGCAAGGTCTTTACTTTCGTGAGCTTTTTTCAAACCTTCAAGAGCTTCTTCAATAGGCTTTTTCTTATCGTCTGATAATTTCTCACCATATTCTTTGAGCTGCTTTTCTGTTTGGAAAATCATAGCATCAGCACCATTGATTTTTTCCACTTGCTCTTTAGCATTCTTGTCAGCATCAGCATTAGCTTCAGCTTCTTTTTTCATTCTTTCGATTTCCTCGTCAGAAAGCCCTGAAGATGCCTCAATTTTAATGTTTTGCTCCTTACCGGTAGCTTTATCTTTTGCAGAGACATTAAGTATTCCGTTAGCATCAATATCAAAAGTTACTTCAATTTGAGGTACTCCTCTCTGAGCTGGCGGAATATCAGACAATTGGAATCTTCCAATAGTCTTATTATCTGCCGACATTGGTCTTTCACCCTGTAAAACATGAATATCAACAGCTGGTTGATTATCGGCAGCAGTAGAAAATACTTCTGACTTCTTAGTAGGAATAGTAGTGTTAGACTCTATGAGTTTAGTCATTACTCCACCCATTGTTTCAATACCCAAAGATAAGGGTGTAACATCTAATAAAAGAACGTCTTTTACATCTCCAGTAAGTACACCACCTTGAATGGCAGCACCAATTGCTACTACTTCATCAGGGTTTACTCCTTTAGAAGGTTCTTTACCAAAAAATTCCTTTACGACCTCTTGAATAGCTGGAATACGAGTAGAACCACCAACTAAGATAACTTCATCAATATCACTTACTGAAATCCCAGCATCTTTTATTGCTTGCTTGCAAGGAGTAATAGTAGCTTGAATAAGTTTATCAGCTAGTTTCTCAAAGTTTGCTTTAGTCAAAGTTCTTACTAAGTGCTTAGGTCCAGAAGCTGTAGCCGTAATGTATGGTAAGTTAATTTCTGTTTGAGCACTGGAAGACAATTCTACTTTAGCTTTTTCAGCCGCTTCTTTCAATCGCTGTAAAGCCATAGGATCTTGACGTAGGTCTATATTCTCTTCGGACTTAAATTCTTCAGCCATCCAGTCGATTAAAACTTGATCGAAGTCATCTCCTCCTAAGTGAGTATCACCGTTAGTAGATTTTACTTCGAATACACCATCACCTAATTCTAAGACTGAAATATCAAAAGTACCACCACCTAAATCAAAAACTGCAATAGTCTTGTCTTGGTCGGCTTTATCTAGCCCATATGCTAATGCCGCTGCTGTGGGCTCATTAATAATTCTACTCACTTTCAAACCGGCTACTTCACCAGCTTCTTTAGTCGCTTGTCGTTGTGCGTCGTTGAAATAAGCAGGAACAGTAACTACTGCTTCTTTAACTTCGTGGCCTAAATAGTCTTCAGCCGTTTTCTTCATTTTTTGAAGGATCATAGCCGAGATTTCTTGTGGCGTATACATTCTATCGTCAATTTGTACTCTAGGCGTATCGTTATCACCTTTAACTACTTTATAAGGAACACGACCTGTCTCTTTTTGTACCTTAGAAAAAGATTCTCCCATAAATCGTTTGATAGATGCTATGGTTTTTTCTGGGTTTGTAATCGCTTGTCTTTTAGCAGGATCACCTATTTTACGCTCACCACCTTCTACAAAGGCTACTATTGAGGGTGTTGTTCTTTTACCTTCACTATTAGGGATAACTACAGGCTCGTTTCCTTCCATAACAGAAACACAAGAGTTCGTAGTTCCTAAATCTATTCCAATAATTTTGCTCATGGTATATATAATTTAATTTATTGCATTGTTTGCTTTACATCAATGCAAAGCACGTGCCACGAGAAAATTCTATAAAAATTGACAGAAATTCAGAAAAAAAATGGACAAAATGACAGATACTATGGCTCTATAAAATTAAGCTCATCAGTAACCTCACCGTTAGCTAATTCAGTTAGAGTAGGTATATCCAGGAATTTGCCAATAGACTCGGCTTGTAATCTAGAAGAAAACACACCACGACCGTTTTCTATATTAGTGTAAGTTGGTGGATCTTGAAAAATTACTGACGGTAAATTATTAATCTCGATGTATTGGGCAACAGCTTCACCTCCCACTAAGAATCGGAAATCAATACCACCTTGCCAATAATCGTATTCGGCAAAGCCGTCTTCAAGGTTTTTAGCATTTATTCTTAGAACATTCATATTTTCTTCTATACTATTTTTCACAAAATAATAGAAGTTATCTCCAGTAATAGCCAATTCCATACTTTGATTACCACTAGTTGATTGCGAATACATTTGTGGAAAACTTAACTCAACGAATTTTCTGACAACATCACCACTTAAGACATTCTTTTCATAATAATAAAAACGCATGAATGGCTTGTATATCTTACCAAATCTTGAAGAAGTCCACTTTAATCTGTGTGTTCTGTACTCATTGTTTTTAAAAAACTTAATCTCATCTGTAAAACCTGGATTAATATCAAGAGGTTCAATTAAATTTGTTGAAGAACGAGCAACATAGCCAGAATTTATATTGTGTACATAGAGATGATAGGTCAAAGACTGATCAAGAGTCTCTGCAGTTATATATTCTACTGAATATTCTGTTGAAAATATGGTATCGAAACCAGTATTAAATCTATTGTTTGTGAGTTGATAATCTAACTCTATTTCTTGTAAAGTGTCACCATTAGCATCCAAACCATAAAGAAAAACCTCTAATTGGTTCTCAGCATAATAAAAAGAGTCCGCCTCTTGTGCCATAGTGTAAGCACTTTCTTCTCCCAAAAATGCTTTGTAAATTACTACATGCTGAGTGTCAGCCGTTTGATCTAGTAAACCATATATAACTGCTGTTTCTTTCCAAGGTGCATTTACATCAAAATCGGTCTCACAAGCAAATAAAATACTCAATGCAAAAACACACAAATAGTAACTTTTTTTCATAATGGCAAATTTAAACTTTTAATTCTGATTAACACTTAGTACATTTTTGACAAATTCTTAAACTATGAAAAAAATTATAAACCTATTGTTAGGGCTATCTTTATGCCTAAACTCATATACTCAAACATCACAGCTAAAATCCTTTGCCAAAGAAATTTTTAAAGAGGATTTCAATTCTAAAAATGCTCCATTTCACATCAATTCCGATAAGGATAATTATATGGTAATTGATGATGGAGACTTATTTATAAACAGAACTAACCCTTTATTAGCCCAAGCGGTGTTTTCAAAAAATTCAATTGAAACGACAGCATACCGATTAAAAACTGCCATAAAAGCAGGTCCATCTACTAAAAGGAATTCTTACTCTGGCATTGTTATCAATTCATCATTAGACAGTAAAGAAATGGTAGCCATTGAGATTAATGGAAATCAAGAATACAGAATTAGAAAAATCAGTACTAAATCTAAATTTTTAAGTGGCTCAGAAAGTAATAAGGGGTGGACAAAAAGTAGTAATATCAAAAAGAATGGAGAATACAACAACATAGATATTATATCGAATAAAAGTGTTTATGATTTATTCATCAATTCAAAACACCAAACAACGGTAAAAGTTCCCGAACTATCAAATGGAGGTTTTGGGTTTATTATTGGACCAAATTCTCAAGCAAGAATAGATTATTTAAATGTGTATGCTATGGTAAATAACGCCAATAGTACTCAGATAATAAGTCTTAAATCAAAAATTGATATACAGAATCATGCCCTAGCAAAAAAAGTTCAATTAGAAAAAGAGAAAATAAACACGAACTTAGATTCTAAAAAGGCTAAATCATTGAATCAATTACAGGCGGAAAATAAAGCATTAAGCGAAAAATTAAAAAAAATAGCAACTCTTGAGAAAGAAAATGAAAGATTAAAGAATAAACTCAATGATTATTCTGATTTGAAGAAAGCAAATACAGCCCTAAACCAAAAAATAGGGCTTTTAAGCAAAGTCAATGAAGAAAATAAAGACCTTAAATCTGATATTAAGAAAAACAATTCTCTTGTTATTTCTTCCAAAAACGAAGTGATTAGTGCAACTAAATCTCTAGCGAGTATTCAAACTCAATTAGATGCCAAAAAGAAAGAGTTAGAAAACCTTAAAGAGAAAAATAGTCAATTAAATAGTGAATTAAGCGCATTAAAAAATTCTGATAAAAAACTTAATCAAGAGCTTAATACATTAAAAACTAATTTAAAAAACTCAGCCTCAAAAGAAACTTCCTCATTAACCAAAATGAAAAAATTAAATGAAGAAAAGGCAAAATTAAATAGCGATTTGAATACCACAAAAAAAGCATTAGCTACTGCTAAAAATAAAATTGGTGAGCTTGAAAAGCAAAATATATCTCAAGACGGAAAAATTCTAGCATATAAGGACAAACAAGACAATTTTAAAAGAATGAAATCTGAAAATGAAGATTTCAAAAATAGCTTTATAGAAATGGAAAGTGTGAATGCTAAATTGAGCCAAGAAGTCAAAACCTTAAAGCTTGAGAACACCGATTATCAGAGAATAAAAAAAGAATACGGAATAACTCAAGCTCTACTAGATAAGTCTAACGCACAACTCAAGAAAAAAACGGATGAGATTGTTAGTATGAAGAAAAAATCTTCTTCATTATTAGAACTTCAAAGAGAACTGTCTGATTTGAAAAGTAAAAACTCAAAATTGACAACTCAATTAAACGCTTTGAATTCTAAACACGAAAAGTTAGAAAATAATGAAAAGAGCATTCTGAATTCTTTGGCTAAATATTCTACTCAAAATAAAAACTTAAACAAATCTTTAAATACTGCGCAACTAACAAATGAATCTCTAAAAAATAAATTCGACAAACTAGAGGAGTTAAGTTCAAAATACGAAGTAATTGAAAAAAGGAATAAATTTTTAGAGAATCAATATAATATTGTAAGTGAACAAAACAATGAACAGAAATTGATAGCCAGCCAGTTTGCTGAATCTTTTCAACTTGAAAAACAAAAAAACAAACAGTTACATAACGAAATTTTAAGTCTTTATTCTGAAGAAGGGGCATCAGAAAATTCAAAAAGTGTGGTTTATAGAGTACAATTGGGTATATTTGACGAATTGATTGATGTTGAAGGTATTGAGAACTTAACCACCATTCATACTCAAGCACAACAAATCATTTACATAGCTGGTAAATTTGATAATTTTAGTTCAGCTAGAGGTTATTTGTTGGAAATGAGCAAGAAAGGTTTCAAAGATGCCTTCATTGTAAAATTTTAACAATGTCCATTCATAAGAAGGTTTATAAAAAAATAACCACCCACTCGCTTCTAGAAATGAAGCAAAACAAAGAAAAAATATCTATGCTTACAGCATACGATTACACCTTAGCAAAGATTGTTGATTCAGGTGGTATTGATGTTATCTTAGTTGGTGACTCAGCCTCTAACGTAATGGCAGGTCACGAAACGACATTGCCAATTACTCTTGACCAGATGATTTATCATACCGCTTCTGTCGTAAGAGCCGTTGATAGAGCGTTAATCGTTGCGGATATGCCATTTGGTACATATCAAGGTAATTCCAAAGAGGCTCTTAATTCAGCTATTCGTATTATGAAAGAGTCTGGAGCTCATTCTGTAAAAATGGAAGGTGGAAGCGAAATATTAGAATCCATAGAACGTATTCTAACTGCTGGAATTCCAGTGATGGGCCATCTTGGACTAACGCCACAATCGATTTATAAATTTGGCACATATACCGTCAGAGCTAAAGAAGAAGCTGAATCAAAAAAACTAATTGAAGATGCCCTACTATTAGAAAAAGCAGGATGTTTTGCGCTTGTTTTAGAAAAAATACCTGCCAAGTTAGCAACACAAGTTGCTGAAAAATTAAGTATTCCTGTTATTGGAATCGGTGCAGGAAGCGGAGTCGATGGACAAGTATTGGTGCTACACGATATGATTGGTATGACACACGAATTTAGCCCTCGTTTCCTTAGAAGATATCTCAATTTGTTTGAAGATATAAAAGGGGCTGTGAGTCAATACGTGTCAGATGTTAAAACAGTAGATTTTCCTAACGATAAAGAACAATATTAGATGATTGAAGTCCTTTATGAGGATAATCACATTATTGCAGTCAATAAAAAAGCTTCGGATATTGTTCAAGGCGATAAGACTGGCGATAAACCCTTACCCGAATTTGTTAAAGACTACATCAAAAAAAAATACAATAAACCTGGTGAAGTTTATTTAGGTGTTGTTCATAGACTAGACAGACCTGTTAGTGGTGTTGTTTTATTTGCAAGAACAAGTAAAGCGCTAAGTAGGTTGAATGAAATGTTTAGAGAAAAGAAAGTTCAAAAAACATATTGGGCAGTAGTGAAAAACAAACCACAAAACCCTAGTGATACTTTAATTCATTTTCTTTTAAAAAACCAAGCTAAAAATAAATCGAAGGCCTTTAGTAGAGAAGGTAATCATGCTTTACGTTCAGAATTGAGTTATCAACTCATTAAATCATTAGATAAGTATCATCTTATAGAAGTCATTCCTAAGACAGGAAGGCACCACCAAATTAGAGTTCAGCTTTCAAAAATAGGATGCCCTATTAAGGGCGATGTTAAATATGGCTTTGACAGAACGAATAAGGACAAAAGCATACATCTACATGCTAGAAAAATAGACTTAGTTCACCCTGTAAAAAAAGAGCCTATTAGTATTACAGCACCAACACCTAAGGATGTTTTGTGGAACGCTTGTAAATAAAACAAAGATGTATTCTAAAATCAAAAATCAGAAAAATATACTCGAAAAATTGAATATTAAAGAATTGACTCCTATGCAAATAGATGCTCAGTTTGCAATACATTCAAATTCGGAAGTGATATTATTATCGCCTACAGGGACGGGTAAGACACTGGCTTTCTCACTACCTATAATCTCAGAGCTAAACCCAGAATGCCAAGAAATACAAACACTTATTATTACACCTTCAAGGGAATTAGCTATTCAAATTGAACAAGTAATAAGAGACATGGGAATCGGCTTCAAAACAAATGCTGTCTATGGAGGTCGTTCATTCTCTAAAGATAAGATAGATTTAAAACACCCCCCTGCTATACTTATAGGCACCCCCGGAAGAATTGCCGATCACCTTCGTAGAGAAACATTTTCTGTTGAAAATATTAAAACTCTAGTTTTAGATGAGTTTGATAAATCTTTAGAAGTAGGTTTTGAAAATGAAATGAGTGAAATCATAGACTCCTTAACTTCACTAAATAAAAAAATACTTACTTCTGCAACACAGAAAGTAGAAGTCCCATCTTTTGTTGGACTAACTAAACCTGAGACCATCAACTACTTATCAGATGAAAAACCTCAAATTGATATTAAAACAATAGAGTCAGAGTCAAAAGACAAACTAAAAACACTTGTAATTGCTTTAAGTCACATTGGCAATCAACCGGGTATTATTTTCTGTAATTTCAAGGAAAGCATCAGTAGGGTTAGTGATTTCCTAAACGAAAACCATATCAGTCATGGTTGTTTTTACGGTGGCATGGAACAAAAAGAAAGGGAACGATCTCTCATAAAGTTCCGTAATGGCACTCATCAGCTAATTATAGCAACAGACTTAGCAGCAAGAGGTATTGACATTCCAGAATTGAAATTCATTATACACTATCAACTACCCCCTAAGGAAGATGAATTTACTCACCGTAATGGTAGAACTGGTAGGATGAATAAACAAGGTACTGCTTTCGTCCTTAAATGGGAACAAGAAAAATTACCTGCATTTATTAAAAGTTCAGGCATTGAACATATAAAACCCTCTCCAATTCCTTTAGAGTCTGAATGGAAAACTGTTTTTATTTCTGGTGGCAGAAAAGATAAAATTTCAAAAAAAGATATAGCCGGCTTATTCTTCAAACAAGGAAAATTGAATGGCAAACAATTGGGTGTGATTGAACTCAAACAAGATTGCGCCTTTGTTTCGGTTCATTCATCAAAAGTTAATCAGGTCATTAAACTGATTGACAACAGTAGGCTAAAGACCAAAAAAGTAAGGATTTATCTTATCTAAGGTCGCTTTTCAATCCTAGACTTCAAAGAAGGCTTATCTTTTTCTTTAGCGGGACCTCTTTTATGAATAATTAAACCATTTAAAAAGTTACGTAATATTTGATCTTGTAACTTCATGTACTTAGGATGATCGTCTTTTCTAAAAAAAGCACCTAATTCACTTTTAGAGATTGTATAGTCCGCTAAAGCTAAAATTTGAACAATTTCATCATCTCTAAGTTTAAGAGCTACTCTGATTTTTTTTAATATATCGTTATTGGTAAGGGCCATAGTAATAATTTGAAGTTGCAATTTAGACTATAAATACGATTTAAGTAAATTAAATAGGATCTACATCAAGAGTAAAACGAACATAACGGTATTGTTGTAATTTACCAACCTTATCAACTACACTCATTATATGCTTTTTAGACTGATGAAGTGACAAATCACCACCCACTTTAACTAAAATGTTTTTAAGATAACGGTTTTTCACCCTAGAAACAGCAGGATATTCTGGACCTAATACATTATTGAATGACTGCCGCAAAACAATAGCTAAATCTCTAGCCGCTTGATTTGTTATATTATAATCTTTATGAGATACAATAATGGAAATAAGCTTACAAAAGGGGGGATAATTAAATGCCTTGCGTTCTGATAGTTCAGATTGATACATCTGAAGGTAATCGTTATTTTTAACAGACTCTATAATTTCATGATTAGCCGAATAGGTTTGAATAAGTACCTTTCCTTGCTTATGCTTTCTTCCGGCTCGACCCGCAACTTGAGCCATAAGTTGATAAGAGCGTTCGTAAGAACGAAAATCAGGGAAGTTTAAAAGTGCATCGGCATTAATTATTCCTACTAAGGAAACGTGATCAAAGTCTAGTCCTTTAGTTAGCATTTGAGTACCTATTAAAATATCAATATTTCTATTCTCAAAATCATTGATTATGGATTGATATGCATTTTTCTTTCGTGTGGTATCTAGGTCTAAACGTTTTATTGTCGCCTTTGGAAAATAGGGTTGTAAATCCTCCTCTAATTTTTCTGTTCCGTAACCTTTTATTAAAACATCTAAACTACCACATGATTTACACCGATTAACAGGGTGTTCAGAATAGCCACAGTAATGACATTTTAACAACTGCTGTTGTTTATGAAAAGTAAGACTAACATCACAACTTTTACAGTTTGCTGTCCATCCACACGATTTACAAACACTTACAGGTGCAAACCCCCTCCTATTCTGAAATAGAATAACTTGCTCTTTATTTTCTAAAGATTTTCCTATTTCCTCTAATAATTGCGGAGAAAAAGCCCCTTTCATTTGTTTTCTATGAGTGACATATTTAATATCCTCAATATCAATTTTAGGCATTTTAACACCGCCATACCTTTTAGACAAGGTCACCAAACCATATTTGTCTGAATTAGCATTATAATAACTTTCTAATGATGGCGTGGCAGATGCTAATAAAACCTTAGCAGATAAAATGTTTGCATACTTAATAGCCGTATCTCTAGCATTATATCGAGGTGATGGCTGCCTTTGTTTAAATGTATTTTCATGTTCTTCATCAACAACTATCAACCCTAAGTTTCGAAAAGGTAAAAAGATTGATGAACGAGTTCCTAAAATAATAGGAAATCGATGACCGTTTAAAACCTCAGTCCATATTTCACCTCTTTCATTGTTGTTAAACTTAGAATGATAAACACCTACCTTATCACCAAAATGTTTACGTAATCGATTTATGATTTGAGTCGTTAGAGCTATCTCAGGTAAAAGATAAAGAACCTGCTCGCCACGTTCAATAGCTTCTTGAATAAGCTTAATAAACACCTCTGTTTTTCCGCTAGATGTAACACCATGAAGCAAAACAACATCTTTTGTTTCAAAAGAGTCTTTTATTTGATTCAAAGCATTCTGCTGATCGTCACTTAAATCAAAAGAAATTAAATCTTCATTTTCATAAGATTCAATTCTAGAAATGGCTTTTTCTTCAATAGAAAAAATTCCTTTTTTTACTAATTCGTTAAGAGTCTGATGGGAAGCTGACGAATACTTCAACAACTTACTCACGGCAATAGAAGTCGAATTATCATCTTTTATTAAATCCAAAAAAGAATAATAGACTTGCTTTTGTTTATTGGCGTTTTTAAAAACTGAGACATCAACATTTTGGTCTACAGATGAAACAACACGGATTAATTTAGGTTTATACTGCTCATTAAGCTCTTCTAATAACGAAATTATCTTCCTCTCAAGCAATGACTTGATAGTGGGAAAGATGGTTTTTTGATTCAATATTTTAGAAACTTCATTGAGTGTTAATTCATTTTGAACTTCTAGGGCTTCAACAACTAAAAATTCTTTGTCATTTAAACTTTTTTTGTCAATTTCATCATTTTCTACCTTTAACTTTGTTTCGCTAGAAAGTTTCAATACTGAAGGCAATGCGGAATGCATAACATCTCCTAAACTACAGCAATAATAATTTGCTAACCATTTCCATAGTTCGAACTGTTGAGGTGAAATAATGGGTTGATTATCTAAAACATTTAGTATTGGCTTAGCCCTGTATTTCTTAGGTTCATTATCATGAAGCTTATAGATTATTGCAGTATAAAATTTCTTCTGACCAAATTGAACTACTACTCGCATTCCCTCATGAACACCTTCAAATTCTGATGGCACTTCATACGTAAAAGTATTTTGAAGAGGTAAGGGTAATATGACGTCTACATAAATCACTATCCACAAAGATGTGAAATTGATTAGAATAATCCACAAGAAAAACAATAATATGAGAGCTATTAATGAATTACATTGACATGTCCATTTAGCCTAAGCATCTGGGCATCTTTTCCATAAGCAGAAATGGTGTATGTATAAGTTCCGGTTGGGACAAGCCTTCCTTTAAAGGTACCGTCCCAATAGTGATTGATATCTTTTGTGTAAAAAATCTGCTCACTCCATCTAGAATAGATCGAAAATTCAAAATCTATAATATTAACTCCTCTAACTTCAAGGAAATCATTAATGAAGTCATTATTCGGAGTGAATGAATTAGGGACGTAAATTTTTACATCACAACTTACATCAATAAGAATAGAGTCGGTTTCATTACAATTTAAGGGGAAGCTATAGTATAGGTAACTCTCACCTTCAAATGCATTTACAGGATGAAAATAACCATTGAAACCAACACCTTTTCCACTAAAGACACCACCATCTGGCATGGCCTCCAACAGTACAGGTGGGTCTACTGGACACAATACGGAATCAAATGATGTGATGAATTGGGGGAAAATAGGGTCTTTATATCTAATGTAAGCAGGACCATTATTGGTTTGTGACTCACAATTAAATTTGTCAAAAAGTTT
>TARA_Y100000385_G_scaffold100313_2_pt1 | contig 21758 bp, 19 predicted proteins | sample TARA_Y100000385 | Tara Oceans TARA_Y100000385 (sample SAMEA2620980) | marine metagenome | biome: marine biome (ENVO:00000447); feature: surface water layer (ENVO:00002042); material: "saline water (ENVO:00002010), including plankton (ENVO:xxxxxxxx)" | depth 5 m
TCGCTGGATAGTTAAACTGAAGCGCACCCGATTGAACCCTGAGCAGTTTCTTAGTTTTGACTTGAGCAGTTTTGAGTTTGGCGGGTTGATGGATGAGTGGCAGAAGGAAAGCGTTATAGCCGGTATGCCAATAACTCATTGCATCGTTGAGGTGAACGCGGCGCAGCGGTGGCTGATTAGTCAGCCTCACGTACAGAAGTGGATGGAAGTGAGCGGGGTACAGTTCTTGCCGCACACTACTTCTATAAACAAGCGCGACCCTAAGTGGGGTCTTGAAAGTATTGGTGATTTGTTTAGGCAAGGTCAGGTAAGAATACCTTGGGCCAGCCTGTCTGCGCGTAACCAATGCCAGTATTTAGTAGATGAGGGTGTAAGATATCCTGAAAGCGACACGAGTGACCTTATTATGAGCGTTTGGTTTGGTAAACTTGGCGTTGAGAATCATTATACTCCTCAGAAGCAGGGGCAGTATGTGATGAGGCGTCCTGGCTGGTTAACAAAGGGTTTGGTGTAATTGTGAAAAGCGTTGACCATATTTTAGACCTTTACCGGCAGCGAGTAAATTACTACGGTGGTCTTCACTCTAAGATGCGTCAAGTACAGTCTATTTACAACGGAACTGCGCGAGTCCCGCTCCCTGAGGTTGAGCGAAATGAGGCCGCTAGCGTTCCTAACCTGCTGGCGCAGGGCATTGACCAGATGGCTGGTCGTATCGCTAGCGTCACCCCTAACGTAACGTTTAGCCCTAAGAGCAACAGCAACCGTAAGGAGCAGCGTCGGGCTACTACCGCTGGCCGAGTGCTGTACGGGTACTGGCAGACAGACCGTTTGAGCATGAAACTTAAGAACCGTGCGCGTCACATGATCGCGTATGGCATGAGCCCGGTAGTTATTCGCTGGAACCCTAAGAACAACACTCCTACGTGGCATGTTCGCCACCCATTAGAGACTTTCCCCAGCGTTGATATCCAGCCTGGTCAGACGCAGCCGCGAGACTGCATCTTTGCTTACCGGCGTACTGTTGGCTGGTTGAAGATGAACGGCTACAACGTACAACTTCAGCAACTTGTTGGCATGGAAAACAACCTGACCGCTGATACCCCCATGCTTTTGATTGAGTACGTTGATGAGTCTGCAACAACGCTGCTACTTACTGCGTTTAGTGACCCAACTTACCCGCACCCGGTGACCGGGCATATTGATGGTAAGCGCCGTGCAGTAGTTCTTGAGTACTTTGAGAGCCCCATAGATACTTCTCTGGTTCACATACCCATGCGTATTACGCTAGACGGCCCACAAGGGCAGTTTGACAACATGATTGGCATGTACTACCAGCAGGCTCGCTTGATGGCGCTAGAAACTATTGCCGTTGAGAAAGGCATTTTCCCTGACACGTATCTTGTTTCTCGCCCTGGTGAGGTTGGTAGGTTCCTTGACGGGCCGCACGATGGCCGCACGGGGATGGTAAACATCATTAGTGGTGGCGATATACGTGAAGTTCAGTCCCAGCCTGGTTACCTAACTAACCCCACTATTGACCGCCTAGAACGCGCTCAGCGCTTGTCTGCGGGTGTTCCGCAAGAGTTTGGTGGAGAGTCTGCTACTAACGTCCGTACTGGGCGTAGGGGAGACGCAGTATTGTCTGCTGTTATTGACTATCCGGTTGCTGAGGCTCAAGAAACGTTTGCCTACTCGCTTACCTCTGAAGATATTACTGGCATTAAGTTGGCTAAGGCCCTTGACGGTAACTCTGAGCGCACTATCTACGTGGGTACAGGTAACACTACGCGGAGCGTTACGTACAAGGCTAACAATGTTTTCCCTGAAGAGAACCATGTTGTCTCGTATCCGGCTACTGGCGCTGACGTTAACCAGTTGATTGTTGGCCTTGGGCAGCGTATTGGTCTTGGGATTATCTCTAAGGAGACGGCAGCGAGCCTGGATCCGTTTGTTGATAACCCTGAGAACGAGAAAGACCGTATTGTCGCGGAAGGTTTGGAGCAGGCTCTTATGGCTGGGTTGCAGCAGCAGGCTGCTAGCGGTCAGATACCCCCGTTGACTGTGGCGAAGATCATCCAACTTGTAGAGTCTGATCGCATGGAACTTGCTGAAGCGATGAATAAGGTGACGCAAGAGGCTATGGAAGAGCAGAAGAAGAAGGAAGAGGAGGAGGCTAGCCTTGAACCGCAAACTCCTGACGCTCTTGCTGCCCCAGCAACTATGCGAGCGATGGCTGGCCCTGAGGCTATGCCTACTACTCGTGGCCCTAATGCAGATCAGCAAAACATGATGTCCATGTTGTCAACAATGCGCAGGCCTCAAACCGCTACAGGGAGCGTCTAAATGCCTAGAGGTAAGCAAGGTGGTAAGCGTCAGGGTACGCCTGGTAAAGGTTACAGCAATCGTACTGATTTAGGTATGAATTACGCTCCTGCAAATGGAGCAGAGTCTCCAGCGAGCGGAGGGATTGAGCCCCCTAAGCAACAAAAGCAAGAAAAGCCAATGATTTACGCAGACGACTTCCCTAACTTGAAAGATCCCACTAATCGTCCCGCTATCCCTGTATCTCAAGGATTGCCTAGCGGCCCTGGCGCTGGCCCTAAGGATCAGCGAAGAGAAGACGCGCAACAGATTAAGAAGTGGCTGCCGCTGCTAGAGCCGATTGCTAACGACCCCGATACCCCTAATAGCGTGCGCTCTTTTGTAAACTTTCTTAAGAGCGTTTAATGGATAAAAACAACACGATGGTTCGCAACATTGCTGCGTTTACTGACGCCCTTGGCGTACAAAATGCTGCTCTTATCTGGCACTTGAGTACGAGAGTCCAATGGCCGGATGATGATAACCGTAATGATTTTATCCGCTTACTAGCCGGATCAGACCCTCGCCAACAAGCGCAGAGGGAGAAAGTCTAGTGTCTACTTACGAAGAGCGCGCTGCTTATGCGCGTACTATGAATGAACGGTTTAAGGATCCTTTAACTCCCCCTGTTGTTCCTGGTCAGACTTCTGACGGAACTATCGCACAAGAGCCTAGTGAGTTCCGTTCCGATAAAGAAACCATGCAAGCCCAGGCTACATTGAGTGGAGACTTTAAGCCAACAGATTATGGTTCAGGGGCACAAGAAGGTGACCCCAACTTCCTTGATCGTGCTAAAGGTTTTGGTTCTTCTATGTTGAAGGCCGCGTTTGACTACGAGGATAAAAAAGACAACCCGGTTGAGTTTGTGTGGGACTACACTCTTATGTGGCCGCTTATGAAGATGTACGAGCGGATTAACCAGACTGGCTCTTACCTTGGTGCGTTGGCTCCTGGAGGTATTGACCCGATTTCTTACACCGAAGCGGGAACAATTAGCCCCGGCCAGGTAGCAACGTTGAACGCTGAGGTTAGTCTGGCCGATACGGAAAAGATAGCAAACAAGATTAATCTTGGCTTGACAACCCTTGGGCCAATGGGTGCGGCTGGAACGTTTGTAGCGTTTAACGCTTACCGATATGACGGTAAACTGCTGCCGGATAATTTTCAGAATGACCCTAAGCAGTTCCTTGATAAGAAGAAGCAGAAGGAAGTTTTTGAGGGGGAAGGCGCAGCAAAATGGGTCAGCGGAACGTATGACTTTACGTGGGCGCTAGTTGTTGATCCTCTAATCATTGTCCCTGGCGGCAAAGCATTGAAGTTTTCCCGCTTGCGGTTTCTTGATGAACCGTTTGATGCAGATGGGCTGACTCGCCAACAGGACGCTTTAGCAGACGATGTTTTGCGCGTTTCACAAGATCCAACAATTTTGGCTGAAGAGACTGGCCGGTTTAGCCAGTACCTTCCGGCTTTCTTGGGAGGTAGTAGCAGACTTTCTGGTCTTGGTCAAGTTGTGCGTTATGCTCAACAGGCTAAGCCAACGCAGTTAAACGAGTTAGAGCGGCGTTATGGTAATAGCGACCTATGGATTTCTATTAACCAGTTGAAGAATAACCCCCTGTATCAAAGCCTGGACGAGGTTGAGCAGTTTAACGTTTCTGTTTTGATGATGCGTTCTATGGGATTGGGAGATAGCCGCGCTATGCGTGCGCTTACAGACTCCCATCCTGGTATTACCATGATGAATAATTATGCAATAGCGGCGAGGAAGGCTGACACTTACTCTTTTAACAGCACGGCTAGCGCTGCTACAGTTTCTAATAAACTAGACGAGTTGTCTACTGATATTTCTACTTCTTACAACAACTTGAAGCGTCAGGAACCTGGCTCTCCCGCGTACATGGCTGCTGAACAAGAGTGGCTTACTAATTTGCGCGTGTACTCTACGATAGCCGGTGACCCAAACCCTGCGTTAAAGGCTGCTCAATTTGCTGCGTTGCCAGAAAGCCCTGAACTAGCGTTAAAGGTTTTAGGACAGATTGATGAGATAACTACTGAGGGATTAAAGCAGATTGAGAAGGTTGCTGCTGGCGCTGAAGATTTGTTGCGGCAAATCGGTACTCGTAACGGCGCTGCTTTAACTTCTGAGGCTCGTATTGGGCGAGCCGGTGTTGGTGGCCGTTGGAATCAGGCTCGCCGCTTGCGGAACATGGATCGGACAGCAAGCGTCTACGGAATGAGCGGAAGCGTTAATAGAGCGCTAAGGGCTGCTAAGTCGAACGATCTTCCTATTGGCACTACAGGTCTTATGCTGCGCTTGTGGCGTCTTCCTGGGATTGAGCGTCCTTCTGGAACTGTTGACTTGCGGGGTATAACTGGCGCAGACAATGTGCGAGAAATAACGGCTATGGTGTTTTCTGTTAGGGCCTTTTCTGGCGCTACTAAAGTTGTTGATGGTGTTGAGCGTGGTGGCCGTCAGCGCGCAGAAAAAATTATTGAGGATTGGCTTGCAGAGGCGGGTACTCAAGAGGCTAAAGATGCCGGGTTTGGCATGAACGCTCTCCTTGACCTAGAGAAGGTACTACTAAAAGAGATTTTCCACTATAACCGTAAAGACGGCGTTATAGAGACAATAAGTAAGAAGGGTGGCCCAGACAGCGGCGCTACTACGTCTATGCGTAAAGTATTAACTGAAGCCGACGGTGACATGGCTAAAATTGACGAAAAGGATATTGATACGGCGTTGGATATGTTTATCCGAGACGCTAACTACAATCGTCAAGCGCAGATGAAGGCTTTGGCAAAAGATAAGTCTTACTGGATAGATGACCAAGGAAACGTGCATCACGTACCAGCCCTTGAAACAAACATGGCTGGCCGTATGTACACATGGGATTTCCGTGACTTTGAGAACCGGCTAGTTCGTAGAAAAACTGCGCAAGCAGGCGCAGATGTTGGAGCGAGTCTTTACTCAACGTTTAATGACATTTGGCGTCCAGCGGTTTTGTTCCGGTTGGGTTACCCAATCCGTAACGTTGGCGAAGGAGTTATTCGTGCTTCTTTGTACGAGACTAGCCTTGCCCCAGTTGTTGATGCTTTTAAGGCTGGATTTGATGGCGCAGGTAACTTGTTGTTACGCAGGCAAAAAAATCTAGATGCCCGTCGTGAGAGCATAGTTACTGACTTAATGGACGACATTAATGAAGGTCTTGAAGATATTAAGCACGCTGACGAGAATCCTTATAAGGGTGCTTCTCGTGAGGAAATGGCTCAAGACCCTGCTTTTTTGCGGGCTGTTCGTGATAAAGGGTTACGTCGCTGGTGGAAGGCAACGCTATCTAAGTTCAGCATTGAGTTGAAGCGGAACGAAGATATGGTTGTTGAGGCGCAAAAGCATTACGACGAAGTTGTTGCGCGTATGCCCGAGGGAACATCTTTAGATGCCGCGTCTGGCGTTATTGATGACATTAACACAATGCCTGTTACTCGTGAGGGAGACGCAGCGCTTCCTGAAACGCCAGGTGAATTGCTCAATCTTTCTACTCGCGTTCGCGTTAAGCCAACAAAAAATAACCCTGGCAAACAAGTTAAGGGAGATCCAGTTCCTGAAGGTAAGTTTACGGACTCTAGCGGCTACGGGATTGAAGAGGCGTCGTTCTTGCCTTCAGGGCAAGTTGTTTTGCACCGTAGCGGTATTCCTAAGCGACAAACGGGTAGTCGCCCTAAGACCGCTCTTGTTGTTAAGACCGCTGGAACGTTGTTGGGCGGCGAGGGTTATGCGTTTTCTCCTGCAAAACGATTTACGATCACTAACATTGATGAGGCTAATAAAACTATTTATGTCCAGATTTCTGGGGTTAATGGAAACAAGCCCATTCCGCTTCCGATTGAGATTGTAACGAGCAAAGGCTCTAAGCAAGAAATTGGCGCGTTACAGGAAATCATTAAAAAGAACAATGAGGAGTTTGCTAGGCGTCAGCGAACGGGACAAGTTCAAGAAACGATTGGTGGGTTTTCGGCTGACGACCTACCGGAATTTAGGACACCAGTTCTTGACGGGGATATTGACGTTAACTTAGTGAATGATTTTGCTAACGCTAGGGCTAGCCTAGAATTGGCTCAAGAAAACTTAGAGGTTCTTAGGAAACGTCTCCGTCAGTTGTACGAGCCGGATAAGGCCGTAGAGATGTACGCGCAACAGCGAGTCCGTAAGAACATGGCTTACCAGGCAGAGTTGTATCAAGATGCTGGCGCTAGCCTTATGACCCAGTTAATTACTGCGGATAAGAGAAACGCTTTTTCTGGTAATAGCCTTAGTAGCGTTGCTACTGACGCGGCTAGCGCACGGATGACTACGCGCCACCAGTTGACTCTTAACTCTCGCATTAACGAATATACGTGGTCAAGGGGAACAACTACTGAGTTTACTAAACTTGACCCAAGAGATATTGACTCTGGAGGATTTATTGGGCCTGCTGCTCTTGGGCAGTCTGCGAAAGAAATTGCCAAGAGGCGTCAAGAGTACTTTGAGGGTAACGCAACACAGTTACGGCAAATCCATGAGAGCGGGGTTGGCCGGAGGGTTATGAAGGCTGACGTTGAGACCGGCCCTAATGGAGAGTTGATATTTACTGACGAAGCGCTTGAGGAACTTATTGCGTACTTTGACACGCCTCAAGGGAGAATTGAGTGGAAGTTTCTTCAGGGGCAGGTAGATGACGTTTACGGTAAAAGCCAAGGGCAGTCGCGTTTTGGAGCGCCGACTATCTCTACGCAATTTGGTATGCCAAAGTCGGGATCTGCTCAAGATATTGCTAACCGGCAGGCGTACTTAAACACCGTTCTTGGATTGTTTGAGAGGCTAACCCCTAGCGGCGAGTTGCGTAACATGATCCGAAACGGGACTGTTAACCCTGAATCTCCAGGCTTTAAGAGTACGGTCGTAGCAAAGAACGGCGCTGTTGATGAGAATTCACTTACTCCTCTTGTAGGAAATTCCACTACCTACACTTCTGGGCAGATTAAGAAACTTACTGAGTTGTACCGTGAGGGCGTCCAAAAAGTTTTTGAGGTAATCGGCTCTATGCCCGAAGACGCTTTTGTGCGTATGCCGTTTTACGGTCGTGAGTACCGTCGTGTGTTTGACATGCGCGTAAATCGTGCTGTAGAAAAGGCTAGGAAAGAAGGACGTACATTCTTAAGCGCACAAGAAGTTGGTGACATTTACTTTAGGTCGCACCTAGACAGCCTTAGAACCACCAAGCGATACTTGTACACGATTGAGCGTCGTACTTGGCTAGGGGACAGGTTTGAGCGCGTTGGCCCGTTTATTAGCGCTGGTCAAAACGCTGTGCAAGCGATAGGTCGGTTGAGTACCCGAGATCCGGCTGCCGCCGCCCTAATAACTTTTATGTGGTCACGCCCTTATGCGAGCGGGGAACTTGTTAATGACGACAACGAGGTAAGTTTTGCGTTCTTAAAAGACATGCTACCGGTTGGCATGGAACAGTACGTAGATGACATGGGCTTTGACTTGGGCAGCGTTAACTTGCTGATGCCTGAAACTGGGTACGGTATTTTCCACCGTCCTGGCCCGGTTGTGACTGTTCCTGCTTCCGCAATGATGAAGCACGGTTTTATCTTAAAACCATACGCTCCTGATTTGTTCCGCGACGTTTTTGGTGAAGAAGAAGGTAACGCATTTTACGCCCAGTTCCAAAAGTATTTGTTCGGTGAGATGGGGCCGCCCAATAGCGTCTTGCGATCTATCTTGCCTGCCACCCTTCAAAAAGGTGGAGACATCGCGCTAGCAAAGTTTTTTAATAAAGAGACAAAGGCTTTCTCTTACACGCTTGATAATGTTCTTAGAACGGAACAGTTGAAGATTCAAGCAGGAGAGCGGGAGAATCCCGGTAACCAGGCTCTTTATGATGAGGCATCGAATCAGGCAATAGGGTTTACTTTTGTTCGCATGTTGTTTAACGGTTTTTCTCCCACTAGCCCTAAGTTTACTAACCTTATTGAGCCGGTGGCTGACGAGTACAAGCATTATCAAAGAACGTATGGCGAAGAGGGTGACCGTTATTTTAATGAGCAGTACGGCCCTTTGCTTCAATACATTGGTAGCGGTAAAGGGTCACGGAGCGTGGGCGGTGTTGACGTTACGGCAGAGAGCGTTCGTCGTGCCTCTAAGTATGCTGATCTAACTCAGTCTTTGGCCCCTGTTCTTACCAATCAGCCAAGTATGCTTGGGGCTATATTGAATGACCCTGATCCTGACTCTGAATATATTTATGATCCTAGCGCGTTACGATGGCAAGAATCTAGCAAGATTCCTGGATTGTCTAGGAATTACAGGGAGATGCAAAGCCCGATGGAAGCGTTAAACGCTTCTAGTATTTCTGCGGGATGGACTGAGTGGCTTCGTTTTCGACGTAACTTAGACATTACTACTGAGCAGATGGGTTTGGCTTCTTACCGTCAAGATCCAGACTTGGCTTACGCTGTAAAGCGAAAGCGCATGATGATGCAGTCAGATCCAATGTACTACGGCTGGCATCAAGACATGATGGAAACCGGCTCGTCAAGATTTAGTCAAGCAATACAGATGATGATGGTTATGACAGGTGGCTCTGACGCTGCTATTAATTTTCAGCAAGATTCTGAGAATCACGAACTGTTGAACGGTATGCAAGAGTACTTGTCTTACCGTCAACAAGTGTGGAGTGCCGCTAACCAGAGTGGTTCTACTATTGCTGCTAATGTTAACTCAGAGTTGTTGTTAGGTTTTGAGCAGTTTGTTGAAGACTTAAACCGACGCAACCCGACGTTTAAGGCGTGGCAGCGACGTTGGCTTTATGGCGATATAGAACAACTTGCGTTCCCTGGCGCAACGTTGGATACATATAGTGAGGTGAGTTAAATGGCTGAACCCCCCGGCCAGTATTCAAGAGGCACAATGGGACTTGCTCCATCGTTAGGTAATCCTGCGGCACAGTTTTTAGAGTCTGAAAATATTGGCTCAGTTTCTCCTAGTCAAAGCGGAGTTTTACCTTCTCCATACAATCCTAACTTGTGGACTTTGCGCGATGAAAGCGGGAGTACGCGCGGGATTGACGCTTATATGGATGCTGGCGCTCAAAACGCAGAGCAAGAAGCGGCGTTTCTTCTTCCTGAGATTGCTAGTACGCAGAGGGACATCCAGTACGATAACGCGCTTGCTTACGCATTGCTAACAGGTAACTCATCATTATTGGGACTTGCTGTTGATGACGAGGGCTTTACGCAAAACTATCTGTCAGGCGCGATTGTGTATGGGGATAATCGGAACTGGGCTATTAATGCCGCGCAGAGCAACCTACAGATGGCTAATTCTTGGTATAACAGCAACCCTGGCTCGCGTAAGGGAGTTTCTATCCCTGAGGCTGCTCGCAAGTTTCTTGAAGCATCTGGCGTAGACCTTGACAGGAAGACGCTTAAAGACGCTGCTGTAAAGGCTATGACTAGGGGCGGTAGTGGCCGCATATCTACTGTTAGAACTGTTCAGAAGATGGACGGTCAGAATATCCGCGCTACAGGGGATGCTACTGCTCGTGAGACTATTGGGCGAACGATGGGCGTGGGCGAGGCTGATCGATTGTCTAAGCGGTTGAATAAGGATTCGGCTAAGAGTCCTTCGGTAACTACTGGGCTGGGGACTGGGAGCCAGACTACTACTCCAGGGTACAATTTCTCTCAGGGTATTAAAGATGCCTTGTCTCAAACGGCTGACGCTGAAGCGTACTCTAAAGTTGTGCGGGGCGTAAACATTCTAGGGCGAGTGTTGGGTGGTCAACTCTAATGGAGACTGATTTCATCTACTCGTTTTTAACGCCTACTGAGCGCAAAGAACTTGACGTTCTGGTTAAGGATTACAAGAAGGCTAGCGGCAAGAGAAAGCAGCGTCTTGGTAAGCGTATTGAAGATTTTGAGGACGCCCAACTTGACCAAGTTGATGCTCTTATTAGTAATGACCAAACGGGGAGTCTTGGTAGATGGTTTGACTCTCTTATTGATCTAGACCCTGATAGCCCTACGTTTTTGTCGGAACTGGATGACGCTACAGCGGGTCAGACTCTTAAAGAACTTGAGTGGTGGACAGATCAGGGTACTGAGTATGCGCGTGACTGGTATTTTAAGAAGAATCAGCCGGGTAACGATACCGCAGAAATGTACGCTCAGTTTGAGGAAGAGGCTACAGATAACCTTCGTAATGTTCTAGGTGGGTTGGGTATTGATCCTGACACCATTCCTGAAAGCGATTACAACGATTTTACGGAAATTTATTACTCGCGTGGCTATGACCGGCCTGAGCAACTTTCTGAGTTTAGGAAGTACGCTGTTGATACGTACAGCCGTGAAGAGGCTGCTGATGTCGCTCTTAACTACGGTGAAGAGTTGCGTGAATCTGCTAGGCGTAACGGTGTAACGCACGCTAACGAGTGGTTCCTTGACGCTGAGAATAAACTGTCTAAGGGTGAGATGAACCTAAACGTTTACAAGGAGCAGTTTAGGAAGGAGGCTATGTTGCGGTTCCCGCAGTTTAGTGACCAGTTAAACGCTGGCAAAGATCTGTGGGACGCAACTTCTCCGTGGCAGTCTGCCCTAACAGAAGTGTTGGAGTATACGCCCACAAATATGAGCGACCCAAACTTGGCTTACGCCTTTGAGGCTGTTTCTAACGACAAGGGTATGCCTGAGGTTATGAGCATTTATGACTACAAGAAATGGTTGCGGAATAAGCCTGAGTGGCAGGAGACTGAGAACGGTCGCCAAACGATTGATTCTACGTTGATGGGTATTGCTAAGAAGATGGGTGTTGTCTAATGGCTACTAAAGCACAGCGGGTTAGGGAGCGGCTGCGTCTTGCGGAGCAGGCTGCTAGTCAAGGGAACCTTGCTGCTGCTAGGAATTACGCTCAAGCCGCAGCCAACATTCAAGGGAGCGGTCAGGCTAAAGTTCAATCAGTCGCAAATCAGTACGCTGCCGCTGCTGCTAATGCTGGTCAAGGAGAGGGACGCGCTCCGCAACCCGTTGGCCCACCTGGGCCGGGAGTTACAGGTGGCGACACTCCTGATACAGAAAAGCCAAAGACTGTGGTTAACACTGCTCCTGACCCAGATGCGGAGAAAAAAAAGCAGTTAGGTAACACGCTACGGGCGTACTTTAAATCTATTGGCTTAGGTGCCCTATCTGATTGGGCTGTCGGGAAGGCCGCTGACGGTTTTACGCAAGAGTACATTGAACTTGAGATGCGTAACCAGCCTGCTTACAAGCAGCGGTTTCCTGCGATGCAAAGTTTTATGGATGACTCTATTCCGTTTACTGAGGCTGAGTACATGGAGTACGAGCAGGCCGCTCAATCACTAGATCAACGCTATGGCTTGCCGGGAAACATGATTTATAGCGCTGTTACTGATTTGTTGACTAACCGTGTTGATGCTGAAGAGTTGTCTGACCGGGCTGCTATGGCTGGCGCTGCCGCTATGCAAGCCCCTGAAGACTTTAAAACAACTATGCGAGATTACTATGGTATTGACGAGGGTGGCCTAGCCGGTTACTTCCTTGACCCAGATAACGTCGTAGACAGCCTTAAGAAGCAATCTGCGGCGTCTTTGTCTGGAACGATAGCGGGACGCCAGGGAATAGCAAATTTGCCTAAGGATTTGGCTGAGGACTTATATGACCGTGGTGTGCGCGAAGAGAGCCAGATGGTTGAAGGATTTAGCCAGGCCAATCAGTTACGTGGACTAAGTAGCGGTAAGGCTAACACTGCCAGTCAGGAGCAGTTAATCCGTGGGTCGTTTGGTGATTCGGCTGCTCAAGAAGCGGTGGCAAAGGTTCAACGTATTCGTAGGGCTAGTAACCGTGGCGGTGGCGGTTACGTTGGCGGCGAGTCGGGAGCGTCCGGTCTAGGATCGGCTTCTTACTAGTGTATAGTGTTCTTGTTGGCTTGATTGGCCCTCTGAATAAGAGGTGTGCTGGTCGTTAACTTTGCCGGATGCGCGGAGCGCAGTCCGTGAATTGTCTTATAAAAATAGACCCTCCGTAGGCGTACTCCCGCGTCTATGAGTATAGGAAATGGGGAAGTAATGGCAAGTGAAGAGTATCTGGACGACGAGTTCGATGGCGACGATGACCCTGGTTCAATCAAGAGTCTGAGGCGTGCAGCGAACAGGGCCAAGAAACTTGAAGCGGAACTGAACGGCATGAAGCGAGAGGTCGCTTTTCAGCGTGCAGGGCTACCAATGGAAGATCCGCGTATGAAGTATTTTGCGGATGCTTACAGCGGTGAACTGGACGAGGATTCGATTCTTAATGCTGCTGAGGTGGCAGGCTTTATTGAGTTTGTGGATGACGACGAAGAAGACTACGAAGAAGTCCAACAACCTCAAGCAGATTTTGGTTCTCAGCAGAGAGTTATGGCTGCTTCCGGTGGTGGCGAGTTTGAAGATGTCACCGAACAGGCTGCTTTGATGAGGATGCAAGAAGCACTCAGTCAGGGTGGTACGGATGCTTTTCTTGCTGTTGCTCAAGAACTAGGTATTCCAACAAATAACGACGAATAGTTTTGTGAGGTAAGTTATGCCAGCAGGAACCGGAACTCCCGGTGCAAACCAAAACGGTGTCGTAGCGGCTCCGTCCTACTCCCCTGGAGAGGTCGTAACCGCTGCTGGCCCGTTAACCAATAACGCTCCTGCACCCGCTGTAGATATTACGGCAGGTTCGCAGTTCGTTACAACGGCGTACAATCTTGTAGCGTACCCGTCTCTCCGTCCTCAACTGATTCTGGATCAGTTCGCTACCGTGAAGGCAACTAAGTTGACTCACCGTGGCGGCTCTGTCCGGTTTTCGTTTGTTGACGATCTTGCAGAAGCAACTACTCCATTGTTGGAGAACATTGACGTTGACTCTGCTTCTATGTCAGCCAAAGGCCTTGTCGTTTCGATGTCTGAATACGGCAATGCGGTTACTACGACCGCTCTTCTGCGTGGAACCAGCATGGTTCCGATTGATCCGCTGGTCGCGGAGCGCGTGGGCTACAACGCTGGTATCTCCATCGATACTCTCGCCGCTACTGCTTTGCAGGCTGCTTCGGTGACCTACGATGATTCTTCTACTGGGACTGTCGCAACTGTGACGGACTCTAGTGGTCTTTCATCTGCTGGTATCCGTTCCGCTGTTTTGCAGTTGCAACAGAACAACGCTCGTCCGATGAACGGTGCTTACTGGACTCTCATTGCGTCGCCTGCTCAGGTGATGGCGCTTCGCGGTGAGGCTCTGAGCGGCAGCAACCAGTCGGGGTGGCGCGATGTGACTCGTGACCAAGAAGGCATGGGTGGCAACAACATTTTCTACGGACAGGTTGGCATTTACGAGGGCGTTAACGTTATCGTTAACAACCACCTGCCGACTGCTACTAAGGCAATCTTGATGGGCGCTGAGGCGTTCTGCAAGGTGCATAGCAACGCTCCTGGCTTTGGTGCGACCCCGAACACGGTCGTGTCGCCGGTTGTGGATAAGTTGCGTCGTTTCGCCAGCGTCGGTTGGCACCACTTGGTCGGATACTCTATTTTCCGTCCCGAATCAATGGTGTTTATCAACACAGCGTGATGATTGAGTCCCCTCCCCGTTTGGTATGAGCCAGCGGGGAGGGGCACTCCCCTATCTAGGAGAAGCAATGGCTTCAGAGCGAGATAAAGAGCAACGGCTTAAAGATAATAAGCGCGTTCAAGACGGCACTATCCGCAAGGGTAAGGGTGGTAAAGGTCTTAGGCGGTGGAATAAGTCTACTGGCCGTTGGGAAAAAGTTGCCGTCAAAGGCGCTTCCAAAACTTACCGATCTATTTCTAAGCGCGGAAAAACTGAGGACGCTAAAGAGCGTGAGTCTAAGCGCGCTAAGAATCCTAATCTTGGGCTTGGTGGAAAAAACAAGAAATACGTATCTCCTAGTCCAAGAAAACCAGCGGGTCGTTTTGGCCAAGGCGGTGGTGGCCTTGTCGGTTCCGGTAAAGGAAACAAGGGCATTGACCCGAATCTTGGTTTGGGAACTATGAACTTTAAGACTGGTTCTCGCCTAAGGATGCCTAGGTTTCGGTTGAAGTAACATGAATCGTAAAACAGGCTCTTACGGGAAAATGTCTATGTCTTCTCCTGCAAAGATGAAGAAAAAGAAGAAGTCTTTGTCGAAGCGTCAGTCAGACACGATGAAGAAGCACTCTGAGCATCACAGCGCGAAGCACATGGCTGAGATGCGTAAAGCGATGCTTAACGGTTCTACTTTTACTGAAGCCCATAAGAAGGCCCAGAAGAAGGTTGGGGATTAGCCAATGCCTAAATACAAGCCGAAGAAAGACCCTAACTACGATGGTGCTTTCCTTAAGCCTCCGGTAAAGGTGAGGAAGAAGACTATTAAGAAGATGGCTGCTGAGGGGCCTAAGAAGCGTTCTTCTCGTTATGGTTCGCTAAAGGACGGCCCTAAGGAAAAGGGTGCGGAGCCTGGTCAGCGGCGTACTCAGCAGCGTAGGAATCGTCTTGCTCGTTTGCGTGCGGTAAAAATGAGCAACAACTTGTTTGAGGTTATGGAGCAAGAGCAGCGAAAGAGAAAGTCTCGCTAAGTGGCTAAGAAGAAGGCCAAGGCTAAGAAGCCAGCAAAGGTCAAGAAGAAGAAGTACAAGACCGATGCTTGGACTCGTGCTGAAGGCCAGAATCCTGACGGTGGCTTGAATGAGAAGGGCCGCGCATCTTTGCGTGCGAAAGGCCAGAACATTAAGCGGCCTCAGCCTGAGGGCGGTAAGCGTAAGAAGAGTTACTGCGCTCGTAGCAAGGGACAGATGAAGATGTTTCCGAAGGCTGCCAAGGATCCTAACTCACGGTTGCGTAAGGCTCGCAGGAAGTGGAAGTGCAAGAACTAATGGCCCAGTATCGTTTACTCCCTACGGTTACTAAGCCGGGTGTTATCCCACCCCCGGTGATTAGTGACTTGACCTTGTGGCAGGTTTTTCATAGCCCCCCGTCTTACAAGAGTATTCTTATTGACTCGGCTGGAACGGTTACCGCTGTCCAAGCGCCGCTCAACAAAGACGTTAAAGCGGCTACGGTTTACATCCCCGGTGGGCACCAGTTTATAACGGAGGAAAATAGTTTCGCGTATACTTCTTTAGTTGCGGCTGGTTATACTCTTGAGGCGGTTGTGTAATGACTACGATGAGCGATATGGTCGCTGAGGTTAGGCGACTTACTTACGGGACTCTTACTGAGCAGTTAAACCTTATTAAGACTGACTACGCTGCTGGTCAGACAGAGATTTTCTTGGACATGGACACGACTCAGATCCAGCCAGGAGCGATCCTTTCTGCGGGTCTTAACGTGTGGTACGTGCGTAGTGTAAGTAGTGGGTCACGTAGCGTCTTGGTTATACCTGGATATGACAACGCGCCACAGCAGGCTGGATCTGCTGGGGAGTTTGTTTACGTCCGTCCTCGCATGACTAACTGGCAGGCGTTTAGCCAACTAAACCACCAGTTCAGTATCTTGAGTAGCCCTTCTGTCGGGATGTTCCCTCTGGCTACCTTTGAGTCTGATATTGATACCACTTACCAGACTTACCCCTTCCCGTCTGGAGTTAATGTTGAAGGGATTGTTCAGGTTTTGTACCGGCTCCCTGGTACTCCTGATGTCTGGTACGAGATGGACAATAACTCCTACCGGGTTTACGAAGGCAAGATCCAGTTGATGCACAACGTTCCTACTGGGGGCGCTCGTCTTAAGTTTACTTACCGGACTTTGTACACTAAGGCTACTAACTTGACCGATGACGTTAAGACTGTTGTTGGGCTTGCTGAGACAGCCCACGACATTCCTCCGCTGGGTGTGGCTATTGGCTTGCTGCGCACTACAGAGTCTCGCCGTAATCAGATCCAGACGCAGACAGATGCTCGTAGGGCTGATGAGGTTGCTGCTACAGCGAACAACACGGATGCGGGGAGACTAGAGCGGGTGTATCAGCGGAGAGTGAATGAAGAGTACAGCCGGTTAATTTCCAAGAACCCGATCACAATGGGTATATAAGTACATGAGTGGTCTTTGGGATGGTGGCGCTACCGGAACCGTTGGCATAACCGCTACGGTTTCTGAGCCGTATTACGATGCTCTGCAGCAGGGTCTTATTGACAATCTCCCTGACGTAGTTGGTATTGGTGGTAGGGCTTTCCTTATTGATACGTCTAAGAGTGAGTGGACGCGCACTAGCGTTAAGGTTGTTGAGCAGCGCAACGTTACTAGCACACGCGACCTAACTCTTCTGCCCCAAGGGGTATGGCGTCAGACGGTTTCTTCTTGGAACAAGGGCAGCGGCCAGTCCAACATGGATCGTGACGAGTCAGACATTAACCGTTTTTACAAAAGCATTAACATCGACTACGCGAACCAATGGCAAGCATCTCTCCTCAACCAAACTAGCGAGGTTGCTGATCTTGCAGAAAGCGCTACAGCAAGGACTTATTTGCAAGAGGTTAACGGTGGCTTGTTTGGAGCGGTGGGCACTAAAGTCTTTATGGTAGTTAACTTCACTACTTTTGCTGTTTCGTCTTTGACTCTCCCCGGCAGCGGTGTTGCTACCGGGATTAGCAGCGATGGTGAGTTCGTTATCGTTTCTCACGGGTCAGACATTTCTCGCTACAAGAACGCTTCTGGAACCCTTACTCTAGTTGATACGTTTCACCCCTCAACTCATGGTTCTAACAACTTTGTGCTGTGGTCGCAGGATCGTCTTCTTACAAACATGGATAACGAACTGTATGATACGACCCCTGGTAGTAGTGCGTCCCTTATTTACACGCATCCGATTGCTGACTTTAAGTGGGTTGCTGGCACGCGCGCCCCTAACGGAACGTATCTTGTTGGTGGCGCTGGTGACAAGTGGGTTATCCACTTCCTGCAACTAGACTCTACCGGCGCTACTTTTGACGCCCCGGTTATCGCTCAGACTTTACCCGAGGGAGAGATTGCGTACAGCATTACTGCGTACCAGGGCTTCATTATTGTGGGTACTCGTTTTGGGTTCCGCATGATGGTTGCTGACTCTAACGGGATCCTGACCTCTGGTGCGAAGGTTCCTACGAACACTCCTGTGTATGACTTTGAGGGACAAGATCGTTTTGTCTGGTACACGCAATCTAGCATTACTGATGCGTATGAGTCTCCAACAAACGAGGACACGGTTAGCACTTACTTCCCGCCAACTAAAGCGCAGGGTATCGGGCGCATGGACTTGTCTGAGTACACGAACGTCGCCTTAACGCCTGCTTTTGCTAATGATCTTATTGCTCAAACAACACAGTTTTCTTGGCCTACTTTTGCTGGGTCTACTCCTGACAGCATTGATACAGCAATAACAGCGGTCGCTACTGTTGACGGCATTAACGCTCAGTCAACGACGGTTACGGGCCGCAGGGTTATGGCTAGGGCTGGCGGCAAGATATACGCGGAGATTCTTGACACCCCTGCTCCTGGCTGGATTGAGCAAGGCCGAATGTCTTACAGCGTTGAGGACAGTAAGGCTGGCTTGTACCAACTGATTAAGTGGTCTAGCCCGAACGATGGCGGTATTTTCCTAGACTACAAGGCTGACGGCGGTGACTGGTATAGGGCTGCTCGCGTAAACATGAATGTAGGGATTACCAGCGGTCATAGAAGTACTGACGGTCTTGTGTTTTCTAGGTTAGAGCCTAGGTACGTAATCATTCCTGGGACGACTAATCCCGCTATTACTCGCTGGGAACTACGTAGCGCTCCAGCGGTAGGACAGGCTTCCTCTTGGAGTGTTCCAATAATGAACTACCAAGAGTTAGATATTAACGGTGTTAAGATTGTTCGTGATCCGGTAGAAGAACTTAATTTTCTAATGAACCTAGTACAATCTGGTGCTTTATTCTTTTATCAGGAAAGTGGCCTGGTATACTCAGTCCACGCTACAGGGTTTCAATGGCGGCCTGAATCCCTAGCAACGGGCGGCCTAGGCTGGCAAGGCACGTATGTTTTGACTGTAGAGGAAATTGTATAATGGCAATTAGACAATATAAAGGATCAGCCAAGGCTACGCTACTTGTTGGGCCTCTCAGCGCTAGCGCAACGACTATCCCGACGAGCGGGTTTACCGGCTGGCCGGATGGTTCTATAGGCCCATTCTTTGCGGTCATTAACCGTCAGAAGCCTAACGAGGAAAAGATACTCGTAACTTCTGTTAACGGTACGGATCTCATTGTTTCTCAGCGTGGTGCAGACGATACTGCTGCGCAGTCTCATAGCGACTCGTCAATTATTGAGCATGTTATTACTGCTACTGATGCTCGTGAAGCAAACACTCACGTTAACTCCTCTGACGGTCACATCGGTATCGGTACGCTAGCGGCTCGCCCTAGTACTAGTCTTGTTGTCGGTCAGGGTTACTACGCTACTGACGAGGAGATCCTTTACATCTACTCGTCTACTAACGGATGGCGTGCGACAACTGCTCACCCACGGATTCTTGAAGACGTTGACCTGACCAGTACTTACAAGATCAAGAACATGGTTGATCCGACTAACGCTCAGGACGCTGCGACTAAGAACTGGGCTGAGACTGGCATGACTAGCCAGTTGGCGCAAGCAACTACACAGGCTACAAACGCTGCTACTAGCGCGACTGCGGCTGCTACTAGCGAAACAAACGCTGCCACTAGTGCTACTACAGCCAGTACAGCGGCCACTAATGCTGGTACGTCAGAAACTAACGCGGCTGCTTCTGCCACGAGTGCCACTTCTTCTGCCTCTTCTGCTACGGCAAGTGCTAGTTCTGCGACATCCAGCGCGGCTTCTGCAACAACATCGGCGGCTACCGCTACTACGCAAGCCTCAAATGCTTCTACGTCTGCTGCTGCGGCAGCGACCTCTGCTACTGCTGCTGCGACCAGCGCGACTAACGCTGAAGCGTCATTCGATTCTATGGATGATCGGTATTTGGGGGCTCACGCATCCGACCCCACTACCGACAACGATGGCAACGCGCTCCTGACCGGAGCCCTATTCTTCAACTCAAGTACTAACGAGATGAAGGTGTGGAACGGGTCGGCTTGGCAACTGGTTGATAGTGCGTCTGGTATCTCTCCGTCTTTGATTGACGCTAAAGGCGACTTGATCGCTGGTACCGCTAACGACACGGTTGCTCGTTTGGCTGTCGGGACTGACGGGTTTGTGCTTACTGCTGACTCAGCGGAAGCGACAGGTTTGAAATGGTCGGCGTCCACAGGTGGCGGCGCAGGCTTGCAAGATGTTTTCTTTCTGATGGGAGCGTAAGACAATGGCGACAGCCTATAAGTATGCACAGGTGCAGGGCACGGCAGCCGTTGGAACGTTTGCCACCTTGTACACGACCCCTGGTTCTACTGAGGCGGTCATCTCTTCTCTCGTGATCTGTAACCAGTCGTCGTCGGCTATCACGGTGCGGATTGGTTTGGACGCTACGGAGGGCACTCCTGGCGCTGACGAGTTCCTCGTGTATGACGCGAGCGTTGCCGGGAATGACACGGTGGCGTTGACGCTGGGTATCACGATGCCTGCGTCTAAGTACCTGCGGGTCAGTAGTTCAGCGAACACGATTGCGTTCTCGGCCTTCCTTTCGGAGATTACATAACATGACGATGAGTTCGTTCAGCGGATCTGGGCTGATTGGTTCTGTGCCTGGTAACGCGGTGATTAGTGATACGCCTACGGGGACGTATACGTCTGGGTCTGCGTCGTACAGTTATTGGACGCTGACGGCATCGGGTTCTTTAAACGTAACTACCGCTGGTCTTGCTGACGTACTGATCGTGGGTGCTGGTGGCGGCGGTGGCGACTCGTCTTATGAAGGTGGTGGGGGTGCTGGACAGCACCTAGAACTTTCTTCGCTGTTTCTTCAATCTGGATCGCAGACGGTCACAGTTGGTGCGGGTGGCGTAGGCCGCACTCCTGGCAATAACTCTTCTTTAGGAAGTTTTATTGCTGGCGGCGGTGGTGCAGGATCACCTAACTCGGCTATGGCTACTCGCGGCATTGGCGGGGACGGAGCCAACGGTGGTGGCGGTGGTGACGTAACTCGGGCTGCTGGTAGGTCTGTGTCTGGTGGTTTCGATGGTGGAACTGGCGGTGGCGGTTCTGGCGGTGGCGGTGGGGGTTCGTCTGCCGTGGGACAAAACGGATCGTCTAACACCGGAGGAAACGGTGGGGCCGGTACGTCCAATAGTTTTACGGGCAGCGCGGTAACCCGTGCTGGCGGTGGTGCTGGAAATGGTGGCGTAACTCAGGGCACGGGTGCTGCTGGCGGTGGCGACGGGACTAGCGGCGGCACAGGAAACAGCGCGACGGCTAACTCCGGTTCTGGTGGTGGCACGGCTAACGGCACGGGTGGGTCTGGCGGTAGCGGCGTGGTTGTTGTACGAGTGAGGACAGCATGAGTATTCAACGGTTATCGCAAGCGACTCTTGGCGCGGGAACTACGGTTCCGTCGGCGGGTCGTTTCGCTCAACTATCTGGCGGGACGTACACGACGTACACGAGTGGATCAACTACCTATGGCGTGCATACGTTTACTGCGTCTGGGACTTTGACTGTTGCGTCTAGCGGTGTCGTGGATGTTCTGGTTGTTGGCGGTGGAGGTGCTGGTGCGTCCGGTGCGTTCTATGGCGCGGGTGGCGGTGGGGCCGGTGGAGTTATTGAGGTCGGCTCACACTTCCTTGAAGCGGGTTCCTTTGCGGTGACCATTGGGGCTGGGGCTTCTGCGGGTGCAACGCAGGGCACGAGTAGCCGTGTTGATGAGTTGTATGGTTTTGGTGGAGGACTTGGCGGCGGGTACGACACGACGAATGTCGGCTCGTATTACAAGGGAATAAGCGGTGCTTCCGGTGGCGGCGGCAACACGCACACTAACCCAAGTAAGAATGCTGGACTTGGTGTTTCCGGCCAAGGGAATGACGGCGGCGCAGGCGTAAGCAGCACTAGCATCGGTCAGGGTTCTGGCGGTGGTGGTGGTGCCGGAGCCGTTGGCGCGGCAGGCAGCGGAACCACGGGCGGCGCAGGTGGAGCAGGTCAATCTTCTTCGTTGCAGACGGGCAGCGCACAAACGTATGGTGGCGGTGGCGGTGGAGCCGGGTCGTCTAACGGAGCCGGTGGCTCTGGCGGCGGCGGTGCAGCCTCGACTACGGGGGTGGCTGGAACTGCGAACACGGGCGGCGGCGGCGGCGGTGGATTTGTTTCGGTCAGCGGCGGTACTGGCGGTGCAGGCGGCTCAGGCATCGTGATTGTTCGCACGATCATCGGTGGCTCTGCTGCGGGTGTCGTAGCGT
>TARA_Y100000385_G_C13109568_1_pt1 | contig 21752 bp, 18 predicted proteins | sample TARA_Y100000385 | Tara Oceans TARA_Y100000385 (sample SAMEA2620980) | marine metagenome | biome: marine biome (ENVO:00000447); feature: surface water layer (ENVO:00002042); material: "saline water (ENVO:00002010), including plankton (ENVO:xxxxxxxx)" | depth 5 m
ATTGATAACCAAAGGATTAGGGCACTTCTGAATACCCCTACCTATTCTTACAGATTTTGAAAACACAGGTACTGTAGGGTTTGAAAACAGGCTCAGAAAAGAAATAAAACGTGTATCTAGTTTGACAACCGAGCATTAATCCAACTAACCATTGTACCAATTACTTCTTCTTTCTCAGGTTCATTAATCAATTCATGATAAAGACCATCCCAAATTTTCAGTTCCTTATCTTCCGAACTACAATTTTCATAAAACCATTCTGTTCCTTTGGGGTCTGTCAATTGATCAGCTGAGCCATGCATAAATAGTGCTGGTCTGCTGAACAAGATTGCAATGCTATTCGTCTTTTTCACTCTCAATATGATCTCTGCAGCTAATCTCATTTTCATTCCACCTCTGTAGACTTTGGGATCATTATCATAGTCAGATACTACCTCAGGGTCTCTAGAAATATCTTGGCTTCCTATAGTTTTAGTTTTAGTATGAGCCATTATTTCACTAAGTAAAGGAGCAATGGATTGAAGAATAGGTGAGTCATTAATTTTTAACGCTGCTCCCGAGGTAATCACACCATGAAGGTCTTCGGGCCTATACAATGTACAATATGAAGTTACAATAAGACCTCCCATACTATGTCCAAAAAGAAACTGTGGGACATCCTCAACTTTATATTCATCCATTACTCTTTTGAGGTCCCAGACATATTGATCAAATCTCTCTATGTAAGCTCTTTCTCCGCCAGATTTGCCATGACCTGCATGATCATGTCCAATAACAGAGAAACCTTCTTTATTTAATTTTTTGGCTAGAGGCTTGTATCGAGATATGTGTTCAGCATAACCGTGGACTAAAAATATTTGTGCTTTAGGACTATCAACATTCCAGTTTTTGACATGTAGATTTTCACCTGTACTACTTACAATCATTATCTCCTCAGTTTGATTTTCTAAAAAAAGTTACCCTAAAAACAAAAGGGCTGCAAATATTTTGCCGCCCTTTTTTGAATATTTTTTATTGTAATGTTTATTCTACCTAATTACAGAAAGACTAAACTTATTATATTCATTCTTCTTCATTCGCCTCTTTTGGAGGTTCTTCTTTGTTGTTAGGTATGGCTAAAGCTTCATTAACTTCAGATTGCTCCTCTGTTACTGGTGCTTCAGGTACGGTTGAGGATGTTGTAACTTTCTTTGTTTCTTTAATGTCCGCCGCCGCTTTTTCAAATTTCTGTGAATCTGCTTCAAGTTTTTCTTGAGTTTCTTTAATATCCGCCGCTATTTGTGCTTTTACTTCCTTCTTTTCTTTCTTGATCTCTGCATTTTCCTTTCTCTTTTCTTCTCTTACTTTCTCAGATTCAATTTTTGACTCCAATTCAGTTTTGGTTTTAAGCATTTCTGTAAGCTTCTCATCCTTAGACTTAATTCTTTCTTGAATCATAGCCAGTTTTGCTTGTCTTAACTGAGCTTCTAACTGTCCATCAGTATTATTGATTCTTTTATTTTGAAAATCTATTTCCTTTTTATCTCGATTTATGGAGGTCTCCATTTTACCTATAGCTGCTAACAGACCTTCATATCTTCTTTGGAGTCTTGAAAGAGCAGATGCATCTCCTGGCTTGTCACCATACTTTTTAGCCTTTACTTTCTTAAAAGCCCCATCTAATTTTTTCCAAACCTTATTTCTATCTCTTCTTGTAAAGTCTGTATCTCTAAATTGGCTCTGTAAGTTCTTAAGTTCATTAAATATAGGTTGGAGTCCTAGGCCTTTGGTAATTCTGTCTTCTATATCATCAAGTTTTTCCGTGAATGACTTCAAATGAGTCTCTGATATGGTCTGAAATTCTGAATCCATAACTTTTTTAAGAGTTTTCATTTTCTCAAAAAGTTCATTCGTACTATTTCTTAAATCATTTGCATGTTCTCTAAACAAATTCTTTTCTCTTACTTGAGATTGGACTTTGCTCCAAAACCCTTTCATTTCTTCCCATATTCCATTATCAAATTCAGTTAACCCTTCTATTCTTTCTTTGATTTCCTGGACTTCGTCCTTTAACGATTCCGATAGTTTGTTAGAAAGAACGACAAAATGCCATTCTGTCTTTGCCCTGTTGACAATATCTGTTCTATCTGTTTTAAGATTGTCAGGAAGGACACTCTCTGCCATTTTAAGCTCTCGTGTTATTGATTCGAAACCGTCGGGAAAAGGTACTTGTCCTCCATCACGCCATATATTCATCATCTTATTGTAAAACTCCTCAGTAGCAAGAGCCTCATTAAAAGTGTGGATTCCTATCTGGTTATCTTTTTCAAGCAGTTCTATGGCCAATAAAAGTTTTTCATCTTTTTCATTAGCACCCCAAAGCACAATTTTAGTTTTCATGTTACAGCGTTTTTGGTCTCTTCTGTATTTATTTTCTAGCTCTGATTTTAAATCAGTGCATGTTCTTTCTTTTTAAGAACCCCTTCATTCATAAGGTGCTCAGCTATCTGTACAGCATTCGTTGCCGCACCTTTCCTCAAGTTATCAGCTACAATCCAAAGATTCAAGCCTTTTTCAATAGAATTATCTCTTCTAATCCTTCCAACAAAGACATCATCTTTGTTTTTTGCCATTAATGGCATAGGGTAAACATTGTTTTTAATATCATCTAAAACAACAATTCCTGGAGAATTTTCCAAAAGGTTTTTCACCTCTTCAACATCAAAATCTTTGTCAAACTCAATATTTACAGATTCTGAATGTCCTCCATTTACTGGCACTCTTACTGCTGTGGCGGTAATGTGTATGTTTTCTTCACCAATGATTTTCCGTGTTTCATTGACCAGCTTAAGCTCTTCTTTTGTATATCCATTGTCATAAAACACATCACAATGTGGTATGCAATTTTCAAATATTGGGTGAGGGTAAGCATCATCATCATTAATTTCTCCATTTCGTTCTGCGTCATATTGCTTCACCGCTTTCATTCCCGTACCGGTATAAGACTGATATGTAGAAATAACCAACCTCTTAATTCCATATGCTTTGTGAAGAGGCCCAAGCGTAACGACCAATTGTATTGTAGAACAATTAGGGTTAGCAATGATCTTATCATTTGATGAAAGATCATTTCCATTAATTTCTGGTACCACTAACTTTTTATTTGGATCCATCCTCCAGGCAGAAGAGTTGTCAATTACAGTAGTACCAACTTCTGCAAATTTTGGAGCCCATTCTTTAGATGTCGCACCTCCAGCAGAAAAAAGAGCAATATCCGGTTTCATTTGGATAGCCGTAGCCATGCCTACTATAGAATAATCCTTTCCATCAAATCTGACAGTTTTGCCAATAGATCTCTCTGATGCTACAGGAATGAGCTCTGTGATAGGGAATTTTCTCTCTTTTAAAACTTCCATCATTACGCCTCCGACTAACCCTGTGGCTCCTACAAGTGCTATTCTCATATCTACTCTCTATCTTAATATATTTAATAAACGAAGATACTCCGTTAACGGTTAAGAATCTAAATTTGTGCCAATGCGCATATTTCTAAATAAATATTTATTCTTTTTAATTTTCTTCCCTTCTCTTTGCCATACACAGGTCGATGATTCATTTGAAATGGAATTTATTGATTCAATTTTTTGGAAAGGTGATTATGGTGACTTTAGAATAGATAAAGGCCAACTGAGACTGGCAGCTGCTCCTAACAAAGGAAGATCAAGTCTCTATACAAAGGTTTCTGATCTCCCATTAGAAGCACAATGGAATATTGATGTAAAACTCAATTTCAACCCTTCGGGTCAGAACTTTCTAAACATATGGTTGGTTGCTGATTCTTCAAATATTGAAAGTGCCGATGGATATTTCATTACGATGGGCGAAAATGGAAACAATGATGCACTAACTATTAATCAAAAAGAAAATGGTGAAGAATTTATAATAGCCGTTGGGAATGATGGGGCTGTCGCAGAAAAACCAAATGTATCTATATCTATAAGACAATCTAAAGATGGGCTGGCACAGTTGATGGCAACGGATGAAAGCGGAATATCAGAGACCATAGATTTTAGTTTAGATCCCTTCGCTTCGTTCTATTTTATTTTGGACTGCCATTATACCTCTAGCAGGGCTGATGAATTCTTTTTCGATAATTTTTATGTTGGGCCCTTCATAGTAGATGTCGATTCTCCTTCCATTATTGATTTTCACGTTGATGAATCTTCAGTTTTACTAGAATTTAACGAAACCATTGATTCCTCCAAGGTCAGCGTAGACAATTTCACTTTTTCGCCTTTTCTAGAATTAAAGGAAATTGAATTCTTACAATCCAATGCAATTAAAATTATTGGCAATACCCTCTTTAAAGCTAATCAGGCCTATTTGTTAGAAGTAAAAAGCATAAGCGATTTGTCAGGTAACTTATTAGACACTTTAATCAATTTTAACATATTACCAAGAGCAAACCAAAGAGATCTAATAGTAAATGAAATCTTATTCAACCCAAAAGGAAATGGCTCAGACTACGTGGAAATAGTCAATAACACAGATTTAGAAATTTCTCTTGATGATATTTATTTAGGAAATACTGACAATGGACAAAAGGAAAAAATAATCAATCCACAATCTATACTGCCACGTGAAATTCTTCTGTTCACAGAAAACAGAGAAAACATCACTTCAGTTTATAGTTCACATTCAGTAAATCAAATTTATGAGCAAAGCCTTCCCCGTTTTAATAATGATAATGGGAATGTTTCTATTGGAAGAATGATAGATGGCGATCTCATAAGTATTGATGGCTATGATTATGATGAAAAAGACCACCTCTTTCTTCTCGATGAGGAAGACGGAGTTAGTTTAGAAAGAATAGATGTAAATGATCCATCTGAAGATGAAAATAATTGGACCTCGGCAGCCTCTTCAGTTGGTTTTGGAACACCGGGGCTTATAAACTCTGCATCTAATCAAAGAACAACGAGTCAACAGAAAATAATTACTGTTACCAACAAAGTTTTCTCTCCTAATAAGGATGGTAATGATGACTATGCTTCATTTTCATATGAATTGCCACAAGGGTATATAGGTAATGCGACTGTTTTTGATCTATCTGGTAGAGAAATCAATAAAATATGGAAGAATGAATCTTTATCTACATCAGGTGAAATAATTTGGAATGGCATAAAAAACCTTGGAGACATTGCGTCAGAAGGTATTTACATTGTACTATTCGAAATGTTTAATTTAGAAGGAGTGGTTTTAAGACAAAAAGAAGAGGTTGTTTTGGTAAAAAGATAAATATATTATCATTTTATATAATGTGTTTTGGGTTGATTGCTATATCTTTACCAATCAACAATGTCATATTTTGGATAAAGACACATATCGAACTAAGGGCCTAAGAAAAAAACTTGTCCAGACATTAATTCAAAAGGGCATTACCAATCGTGCCGTAATAGATGCCATAGGAAGAGTGCCGCGACATTCATTCTTGGAACCGGTGTTTGAAGAATGGGCATATAAGGATGTAGCATTTCCGATAGATGCTGATCAGACCATCTCCCAACCATTCACCGTGGCTATGCAGTCTTCTCTACTTGAAGTGAAAAGAGGAGATAAAATCTTAGAAATAGGAACAGGATCGGGGTATCAAGCTGTAATTCTTTCTGAAATTGGTGCAAAAGTCTACACTATCGAGAGACAAAAGGTTCTTTTTGAAAGAACATCAAAAAGACTAGTAAATATGGGCTACAATCAAATTCGCACACTTTTTGGTGATGGATGGAAAGGAGCTGAAAGATTTGCCCCTTTTGACAAAATTATTATCACAGCTGCTGCAAGTGATATTCCGAAAATACTTTTAGATCAGCTAAAAGTTGGTGGAATTATGATTATTCCTTTAGGAAGTGAAGAACAAAAAATGATGAAAATCAAAAAGAAGGACCATTCTACATTTACTAAACAAGAATTTGGAACTTATAGGTTTGTACCAATGCTTACAGGAGTAAACTCATAAATACTGTTAAAGCCCCGCCGCCTTAGATATTTCTAACATTCTATTTATCGATGCTACCCCTTTTTCTATAACCCAATCTTCTAGAATAATCTCTGGAAGCTCATATTTCATACATGTGTATAATTTCTCCATTGTGTTACGCTTCATATGAGGGCAATCATTACAAGCACATGTATTATTAGGTGGAGCGGGAATGAAAGTTTTATCAGGTGATTTCAATTCCATCTGATGAATGATCCCTGCTTCAGTAGCTACGATAAATGTATCATTATCATCTTCATGAGTATGACGCAATAATTGACTAGTAGATCCAATAAAATGTGCTTTTTCCAGAATATGAGCTTCGCATTCAGGATGAGCTATAAGTTTGGCTTTTGGATGTCGAGACAGGAGTTTCGTGATTTTTTCATTTGAAAAAATCTCATGCACCATACATGTTCCATTCCAAAGTATAAGGTCTCTTCCCGTTTTCTTTTTTAAATACACCCCGAGGTTTCGATCTGGGGCAAATATGATCCCCATGTCTTCAGGAACACTGTCTACAACGATTTTAGCATTAGATGATGTGCAGCAAATGTCAGTCAGTGTTTTAAGTTCTGCGGTGCAATTAATGTAACTTATCACCACGTGATCAGGATACTTTTCTTTGAACTTTCTAAAAAGATGAGGCGGACATGAATCTGCCAAAGAGCATCCGGCTTTAAGGTCTGGGAGTAAAACTTTTTTCTCTGGGCTCAACATTTTAGCCGTTTCTGCCATAAAATGGACTCCTGCAAAGACAATTATTTCTGCATCTGTCTCAGCTGCTTTTTGTGCCAGCCCTAGGCTATCTCCAATATAATCGGCAACATCCTGTATTTCGGATTCTTGATAATAATGAGCCAAAATAATAGCGTTCTTTTCTTTCTTAAGGTTTTCTATTTCCGCTACAAAGTCCATTTCAGGATCCAAATCTAATCTGAGATACCCTCTTCTATCGAGATTTTTCTTGGCTATTTCTAATGATGTAGAAGACATGTTGTGGATTTGTTACAATTATTAAAATGTAGATGACGTGGGAATGGTTTCCTTATTCATGAATAAATGTAAATAATAATTTTCTCAGGTCTACTTTCATTGTCTTTGATCATTCAATACTTTGGTGCAAATAATTGTAGTTTTATTTTCTACTACATCCATGTCTAATATATGAAGCAATTATTACATTTTTTTTTAATGATTTTCTCTCTGAATCTTACTGCCCAGTTTTCACTAATCAATGAAGATGGAAGTGATTATAGTACCATAGAGAATTATGAGGTAGAGAAACTAGACAACCAAAAACTAAGGAAAGAAAACGAAACAAAGGATTTTTCGGCATTAACTTTTGCCAAAGCTATTGATGTAAATATTGATTGTGTCAAAGATGGTTCTTGGGAATCTATTCCTAACAACAGATTGCTTTGGAGACAGAGGATCCAGTCTCCTGGTGCGACCTCCATTAACCTAGCATTTGACAAGTATATAATGCCAAGAGGTGGATACATGATCATTTTTACTGCTGACAAACAATATATGGCCGGCCCCTTCACTGACTTTGATAATAAGACTAATGGCCAACTGTGGTCTCCCATTATTCCATATGATGATATTATTATTCAAATTGTTATTCCAAGCAAGTCTTTGGACCAACTTCAATTATCTATAGGAAAGATTAATCATGGATTTTTAGAATCTAGACAAAAATCCCTTTCGCAGTCATGCAATCTTGATGTAATATGTGGAATTGATGATGGTTTTCCTGAGGTAGAAAACTATAGAGATGTAATACGTTCTGTTGGGGTCTATTCTATAGAAGGTACACTAATATGTTCCGGAGCATTGGTCAATAATGCCAAAAATAATTGCTTACCCTACTTTTTAACGGCAGACCATTGTGGCATTACAGAAAACAATGCATCTAGTGTAGTGGTACATTGGAAATTCGAGAATCAAATCTGTAGAGATACTAATTCTGTTCAAAGTGGAGGGAATGGTGATGGACGTCTTGATATTTTTAATACAGGAGCCAAAATTGTGGCAAGCAACCCACTTTCAGATATGGTGCTTTTAGAATTGGATGCAGATGTCCCTGTTGAAGCAGATCCACACTTTGCTGGTTGGAACAATTCAAGTAACCCTTCGTCTAGTGCGGTTGTAATTCATCATCCAAATACTGATGAGAAAAGAATAAGTTTTGAAAATGATCCTATTACTGTATACGAAGATGACGATGCTTTTTGGTATGTAGAAAACTGGGAAATTGGGACAACAGAAGGAGGTTCCTCGGGAGCGCCACTTTTTAACCCTGACCAACAAATCATAGGACAAGTATTCGGTGGAGAAGCAAGTTGTGGGAATGGCCTTTGGGACATTTTTGGTCGGTTTGATATCTCTTGGGAAGGGGATGGGTCACCGAAAGGAAGTTTAAATGCTTGGTTAGATCCAGATAATACTGGCATCTCTCAGCTTCAAGGAAAGAATTGCTCTGCTATTCTGACTGTTAGTGACAGGGTTGTAAGTATTTGTAATCAAATTAATACAGAATATTCTATAACCCTAAGTGCCAATAATGGGTTTTCTTCCGTTGCAAATTTATCCTATGAGGTTGATGGTAATAGCGATGGAATTTCGATTTCTTTTGCAGACTTACAAATTGGTCCAGATCAAACCATTACTGCAAATATTTCTGTAGACAACTCAGCTGCTCAAGGAGAGTATGAAATCAAGTTTGTTGCCGATGAGGCTATAACTCAGACAATTACATTTATTACTCTTCATGTATCTCAAGAGATTCCGAATATGGTAACACGAATTAGTCCAGATGAAGCAGCTACGGTTGGCACTCAAATAACTTTACAGTGGGTTGATGATTTTGAATTTTATGATATGGAACTTTCAAAAAATCCAAATTTTAACTCTTTGGTCTTTAGTCAAAAAGAATCATCACCTAACTTTTATGAATTAGGAAATTTAGATCAGGAGACAGAATACTATTGGAGAGTAAGGGGCATCAATGCTTGTGGAACTGGCATCTGGTCAAACTTCACTTTTGAAACAGGAAAAATAGAGTGTACCACTTATACTGCCTCTGATCTGCCCAAAATTATAACTGAAGACGACAGAAACACCGTCATTTCGACTATCAACATCCCTACAAATCAAGCTATTTCAGATGTTAATATCATAAGTATTATTGGGACTCATAGTTGGGTAGGAGATCTTCAGTTCAGACTTGAAAGTCCTTCTGGTAAAGAGATTATCCTTCTTAATCAAGAATGTGAAAGAGCTACTAATTTTCATGTTGGTTTTGATGACAGTGCAGAAACCACTTTCACCTGCCCTCTTGCAGATTCAATGTCACACATACCAGATGGTTCACTTTCTATTTTTATAGATGAGTTGTCTGGAGGTGATTGGAAGTTAAAAGTCCTTGACTTAGAAGAGTTTGATGGAGGGTCCTTTGATAGTTGGACAATAGAAGTGTGTACAAATGTTTCCAAGAATTCAGTTTCAACTGAAGACTTATCAGAAACCAAATTTAAAGTTTATCCCAACCCTGCTAGAGATGTCATTTTCTTAAAACTAGAAGACAATGTTAATAAGTGGAGTTACTTGATCCATGATGCCATTGGTTCTTTAAGACAAAAAGGAAATTTAGAACGTGCTATTGAAATAAATGACTTGGAAAATGGCATCTACTTTCTTCAAATTAGAGATGGAACCAGAGTTCTAGGAATAGAAAAAATTATCATTTCAAAATAGAATAATGCTAAGAATAGCGATGATTGCTCATGATGGTAAGAAAGCAGAAATGGTTGCCTTTGCACTTCAAAATAAAGAAAAGCTTAACCAATGCACACTCTTTGGCACAGGTACTACTTCTTCACACATATCCAAAGCAGGAATAAAAATAAAACCTCTATTATCCGGACCTATGGGTGGCGATGCCCAGATAGCAACACTAACAGCTACAGAAGCTCTTGATATGGTCATATTCTTCAGAGACCCTTTAGATAAACATCCACATGAACCTGACGTACAAATGCTCATGAGGATCTGTGACGTGCATAATGTGCCATTGGCAACTAACCCTGCTGCTGCTGCTTTGTTTTTAAAAGGGATTATTTAGATACATTTTGACAACTGACGATTATAAAAACCTACTTCCTTCTCTTCCTCGAGAACCTGGAGTGTATCGATACATAGATGATCAAGAAAGAATCATCTATGTAGGAAAAGCTAAAAATCTAAAAAATCGTATTGCATCTTACTTTGGTGACAAAAAACACAAAGCTTATAAAACCCGTGTGATGATTAAAAATGCGAATCGTGTAGAGTATACTGTGGTGGACTCAGAGCAAGATGCGCTAATACTAGAAAACACGTTAATCAAAAAACACCAACCCAGATATAACGTCAACCTTAAGGACGATAAGTCATACACTTACATGGTTGTGAAAAACGAACGTTTTCCAAGAGTTTTTTTTACACGAAAACTAATAAAAGATGGATCCACTTATTTTGGTCCTTACACTTCTAAGTGGAAGCAAAGACAAATTTTTGATGTAATAAAAAGTCTCTTTCCTATTCGGAATTGCACATTTAATCTATCTGAGTCAAACATAAACTCCGGGAAATTTAAAGTCTGTTTGGAATATCACATTAAAAACTGTCTTGGGCCATGTGAAAACTTACAAACAGAAGATGACTATAACAATAACATAGACCAAATAAAACATATCTTAAGAGGGAACCTCAAGCCCGTTAAGGACTATCTGAAATCTAAGATGGGAGAACATTCTGAAGCATTAAATTTTGAGAAAGCTTCAATAATTAAAGAAAGATTAGATCTTTTACAAGAATATCAATCCAAGTCTGCCGTGGTAAGTCACACGATAAAAGACGTAGATGTGTTTTCTATCAATACAGAAGATGACCAATTAGCTTATGTCAACTATCTAAAAATTGTGAATGGCCTCTTAATCAATACAGATACCATAGAGCTAACTATGAATCTGAATCAAGAACCAGAAGATGTCTTGAGATATTCTGTTAATTATTTCAGAGAAAAGTATAACAGTATTGCTCCTGAGATGATATTACCTTTTTCAGTAGAATATCCTGAGGAAATAAATCAAACAATTCCTCAACGAGGAGATAAAAAGAAGCTTCTTGATTTATCTGCCAAAAATGTATTCTATCACATGATGCAGAAAAGGAAAGAGAATATATCCAAAATAAAAAAACAAACCCCTGCAGAAAGGATTCTCTCTACTCTAAAAGCAGATTTAGAAATGAATGAAATGCCTTTTCATATAGAATGTTTTGATAACTCTAACATTCAGGGGACAAACCCTGTAGCCAGTTGTGTAGTCTTCAAAAATGCTCGACCAAGTAAAAAGGATTATAGAAAATTCAATATTAAAACTGTAGAGGGTGCGAATGATTTTGCATCTATGGAGGAAGTTGTTTATCGGCGTTATAAAAGATTACTAGAAGAAGAAAAGCCTTTACCCCAACTAGTAGTTATAGATGGAGGAAAAGGTCAATTGAGTTCGGCTATGATAAGTATAGAAAAACTGAATCTCTCAGATCAAATAGTTGTCATTGGAATTGCTAAAAAATTAGAAGAAATCTATATGTCTTATGATCCCGTTCCGCTCTATATTGATAAAAGATCAGAATCTCTGAAACTTATTCAACAGCTTAGAAATGAAGCACATCGTTTTGCGATTAATTTTCACAGAGATCTAAGAAGTAAAAATGCATTTGGATCTGAACTGACGGATATTGGTGGAATAGGAGAGAAAACTGCTCAACAATTGCTCCAGAAATTTGGTAGTGTCAAACGCATAAAAGAGGAGTCTTTGGAGAATTTAGCTGCTGAAATAGGAAACAAGAAAGCCAAAATAGTTAAGGAGTATTTAGAACATCTTTAACCTATCCATCAATTTACTTTAATATGGGGAACATTCTCCAAATTCCAATCAATCACTAACCCTCCAGATATACTTTTGGCTATTTCCTTGCCATACAAAAGTTCGGTAAGATATAATGCCGCTTCAAAACTTTTTGCTCCCCCTGCTGAGGTAATGTATTTCCCATCATGGACGAACAACACTTCACTTTTGACATCTAGTCGAGGAAACATCTCTTTGTATTTATTTATATCAGAAGGAAACGTTGTAGAGGCAACATTTTCTAACAAACCCGCTTTGGCTAAGACGAATGCACCATCACAATGGCTTGTCACATAGGTCGCAGCCTCCCCTGTTTTTTTGACCCATGAGATCATTTGTTCATTCTCTAAATCACTGTCTAGATGATGTTCAGCGCTCGGTACTACAAGAATGTCTATATGTGGAACCGTCTCATTTGTATAATCATAATCTGGTAATATGTACAAGCCCTCGAAAGTTCTTATGGGTGAAAGTGTGTTCGCCACTGTAAAAGTATTCATGGCCTTGATTCCTTCTCTAAATACTGTGTGTTGGAAAATGTCATAAGGAGCGATCAGTTCTGTATTGAAAACTCCATCCATAATTAGAAACCCAACATTGTAATGATCTGGATTGAGTATTGGTTTTTCTTTCATAAACTTGGGACCCTTTTCCTGTTCTATTTTGTTTTGACAACCTAATAGAATGATCATAAGGAAAATCCATAAAAATATTCTCATCGTTAAAATTTTAGAAAATGAAAAGAAAACCCACCTTGACTTGACCATTCTAGAGCAGGTAAAGGAAACTTAAAAATATTTAACACTCCAAATACTGTTTTCAATAGTCTGCTTTGAGTTTTGATTTTCGTCAAATCGATATCTGGTGAAAAATAGACTTGATGATATCTTGGGTATTCTTGTTTCGACAATGTAATTAGATTATTGTTTTCTACCCACTCATTCTCGAATCCCCCATAAAGGTTCTCTGCTCCATATCCAATGGACATATTGAGCCAAGCAGGCCATTTTTGAGCCTTGGAGAGTGAATTAATATTGAATGATACCCAATACGTTTGACTATTATAGTCTTTAAGAAATCGAGAAGCTACACTTTTGCCGAATAGTTCATTAGCCCTTTGGTTTAGTGAAATGTTGTTTCCATTTTCTGCAAGGGCTATTTTTTCATAATTTCTTTTTCCACCAGATACCTTGAACATTATTTTCTGTTCTCCCCATAAAGATTGTTGAATTGCGAATAATGATGTGCCCATGATATTTGCTCCAAAATCATACCCTGAAAACCCCCATTGAGATGAAAACCCGTCTAGTAATTCAACAGTGCTTTGAAACATTAAAGAAGTAACAGAGCCATATAAAATAGACCGTTTCTCAGACAAGCCAGACCATTTATAAAGGTGATAGGCATAATTACTCTGGAATTGTGAAGAAAAAACATGCCCAATTTTATCCATCCGGTTCCATTCTCCCCAATCATTAAAAAAATGAAATGAGCTGCGAGGGTAATCTTTATACCATACCTCATTAAGTAAATATGTAGATGTGCCATATCCTAGTCCTAAGGCAGAACTAGTCCATACCAACCTTTTTCTGCCTACGGAATCAAGATCTGACTGACACAAGATGGGATTTGACTCAAAAGAAAAAAGCACCATAACAATAATAAATGATGCTAATTTTTCTTTCATAATAGGAGTGTTAACTACATACTCTTAGAAAGTAATATCAGAGGATAAGAATAAATTTTTCTCCTTCAATATTTTATTCGTGAAGAGATACTCAAAAATGGAGCTTTTTGTTCGTTTAGATGGTATCTTTCATTATTGAATGTTTTAATTCAAAAATATCATATGCAAAGACTTATACGAACTTTAATACGACCATGGGTGCTTTCTTTTCTCATGTTGTTATGTTTAGAGGGATTTGGTCAGGATAAGCATTTTACCAATTTCAGGATGGCTCCATTAGCTGTCAACCCTGCATTGACTGGTGCTTTCGAAGGAACTTATCGGCTCACTGGAGTCTACAGAGGCCAATGGACAAGTGTCACAAGCTTTGGCAATGGTTTCAATACTCCTCACATAAGTATTGATATGCCTATTCTGGGAGGAATCCTCATGGAAAATGATTGGATAGGTGTTGGACTTTCTGTCTTAAGTGACAATGCTGGTTTTGCCAAATATAGAAGTGGCTTTGCAGGAACCTCTGCCACATATCATATGGGCATGGATGATGATTATAGTCGCGTCTTTTCTGTAGGGTTCCAATATGGAAGGGAAAATCGAAAATTTAGTGGTAATGATATTCGTACGCCATCTGTCCTTTTTGGGGACCCTGGAGAACGATTAGTATTAGATAATGAAGGAAACACTCAAGCTATATCAAATGGCTCAATTGGAATTGGGGTCACATACAAGGCAACGATAAATGATCAAGGAGACCTTTGGCGAGCAGGAATCGCCATGAAAGGAATAGGTGCATCAAAAGGAAGTTTTATTTCAGTAGACTCTTTGTCTCAAGATAGGACGAACCTTACTAAACCCACTTTAGTAGGTTTTGGAGAAGCCTCAATGGTCATGACGGATAAAATCAGAATTAACCCTGCAGTTATTTTTCAAACAAATAGCGGATTTGTAACCATAGAAGCTCAAGCTACAGCGGATTATCTTCTCAATCCAAAAAAGAGACAGATTGTAACTGCGGGCTTAGGATATAGAGTTGGAGATTCCATAAATCTGTTAGCAGGCATGCAGATAAAAGATATAAAAGTCGGGTTTGCCTATGACATAACGATGTCAGGATTTAGCGGGGCAACTCGGAACGGAGCTTTTGAAGTTTCTGTTGGATACATTGGCAAGGTGTTTAAAAAACCCGATGTGCACCCTATTATTTTATGCCCTAGATTATAACCTCATGTTGTTCCAGGAAAATAGAAACACAATGAAGAAATTATTTCCATTCATTCTATATATAGCTGTTCATAGTAGTCTAATAGCTCAACCACTAAATAGTCTACCATATGAACTAAATCTTGAAATCGCAGAAGAGGAATTTAAAAAAGGAGAGTATCTCAATGCGATTGAGTATTATGAAAAGTGCTATAAACAGGTCAAATCTGCTGACGTTGCATTAACTGTAGCATATATGCACTATAAGCTTCGAAATTATGATAGAGCTGCCAATTGGTACAAGAGAGTAATGGTGAAAGATGAGGATAATATCTTTTTAGATGAAAGGTATGTCTATGGCAATGTCTTTAAAGCTTTAGGAAAATATGACGAGGCGGCCGAGCAGTACAACCAATTAATCACATTAAGTTCTAATGATGAACTTAAAGAATTATGTCAGTTAGCGCTATCAGGGATGCGAATGGTGGTAGAGCCTAATCCTGATATTTTAGTCTCTCTTGCAGAAGGAGGTATTAATTCTGGCTCTCAAGAATTTAGTCCTTTTCAATATGATGAAGGCACCCTATACTTTGCTTCTTTTCAAAGGAGAAAAGAAATAGTCTTGGATGGAAAAGAAAAAGACTATCATGCTAAAATCTATACTGCTGAGGTTACCGATAAGGGGTTTAACAAACCGGAAGCCTTAAGTGCTACAATTAATAGAGATGATTATCATTCAGCTAATGCGACCTTTTCTCAGGACAAAAGGACCATGTTTTTCACAAGACAATTAATTCAACATAATGAAGTGATTTCATCTACGATATTCTCAGCTAGCCAAACAGATAATGGATGGAAATCTCCTTCTCCTGTATCTGGAATTAACGGAGATTTTATTGCTAAGCACCCTGCCGTAGGAGAACTGTTTGGAGAGGAAGTTTTGTTTTTTGTTTCTGATATGGAAGGCGGATTAGGAGGGTTCGATATTTATTATTCAGAAATTAATGGTGAATCAATGAGTGCTCCGGTTAATCTTGGTGATAAAATAAATAGCGCACAAGATGATGTTACTCCTTATTACAAAGATGGAAAACTTTACTTCAGTACAGATGGAAAACCAAGCTTGGGTGGTCTTGATATATATTTTGCTGAATGGGATGGAGAAAATTGGAGTGCACCTAAAAACTTAGGCGCACAATATAACAGCACGAATGACGACCTCTATTTTACATTAGCAAGTGACGACACCAGAGGGTATCTCGTCTCTAATAGACCAGATGACAAGAAAAAATCCTTGAAGAGTAAAACTTGTTGTGATGACATTTATGTCTTTGATAAGAGAAGAATTCTTATAGACTTACTCGTAGGGGTTGGAACAGAAGATGAAAAACCGCTCAATGGGGCGACTGTGAGCTTGTACGACATTACAGACGAAGTCCCTCCTGAAACTCAGACAAAAAAAGAAGAATATCGTTTCAACTATGACCTAACAGGGGATCATCAATATAAGATTATTACGTCTAAAGAAGGATATTTCTCTGATACTACAGACTTTAACACTTTCGGTATTTTGGATACTTATACCGTTCGTAAAAAAGTAATTCTTAAAAAAGAAGCGCCACCAGTTCCTATAGAAGAATACGAAACAATTGTAATCAATCAAGATATTAGATTAAACAACATCTATTATAATTTTGATAAATGGGATATTCTAAAAGAGTCTGAAGAAGATTTGGGAGTTCTACTACAGTTAATGTTCGACTACCCCAATATGGTTATTCAATTATCATCTCATACAGATGCACAAGGGCTTACAGGATATAATGAAGACCTTTCCCAAAAAAGAGCAAATTCTGCGAAAGAGTGGTTGGTGAATAGAGGTGTAGCAGATAGCCTAATAAAGGCAGTAGGCTATGGTGAGTCACAAATCTTGAATAAGTGTATAAATGGTGTAAGATGTTCTGATGATGAACATCGCTTCAATAGACGAACAACATTCAAAATATTAGAAGGCCCACAAACAATTCAAATAAACAAAAAGGTTCTGAAAAAGAAAGTCAAAGCTTTCTTCAAAGAACGCAAAGCGGACCCAGTTCCTATTATCACCTTTGACACAGCCTTTTTTGATTTAGGTGACATATACATTGGGGATAAAAAAAAACTGGTATACAATTTTATCAATACTGGAGAAGCTCCTTTAAAAATTGACTTGGTTACTTCTTGTAAATGCACCCAGACAGATTGGCCTAAAGTAGAAGTGTTACCTGGTGAAAGAGGTAGTATTAGTGCTGTATTTGATAGTGCCGGTATGAAAGGTGAATACAACAAAACTATTGACATCATTGCCAATACCGAACCTATTGTTGTAGAAGCAAAATTTAAAGTAAATATATTAGAAGGAAAATAATTCTAAATTCTTTTTGACCACATTACTTAAGATTCACCTTAACACCTAAACTCATACCTATTTGCTGAGTTCTGTTGATCACCGGGTTGATTTCTTTAGACAAACTTCGCTGATAAGTTGTTCGTAAAGTAAAAGCATACTGATTACCAATTCTTTTTTCTATACCAAACCCTGCAATTGCAGAAGCATATATATTGTTGCCAAAAGTGCCTGCCTGAAATGCTCCTCTAGGTAATTCCCGGAGGTTAAGATTCTCTACACCTTTAGAGCTCGTTGGGGCTGCTGAGAATGATCTTACCTGAGTTTCGATATCGTAAAGCGTATTAGTAATAATATTAAATCCTAGGCCTACAGTACCATACATGCTCCATCCACTTGTTCTTCCAGAGTGTATATTCACAAGAAGAGGAATTTGTATTTGTTCAAATTCTAAACTTCTGAGACTAGTCTCAAGATATCTTTGATTTATTGAAGGAACAAACTCTCTTATCCTAAATGGTGAATAATTCTTTTTAGAATATAAAACCGCGGTTGCAAGTTCAAATAACCCTATATCTTTTAATAAAGTGGCACCAAATGTCAATGTCCCTGATTGAGATTGTATTGGACTCCGCAAAAGGTTCAAATCAAAAGGGGAATTAATAAAGTTCACATCGGGTCCTGCGACAAATCCTAACCACAAACCATTTTCATTTTTCACTTCTTGAAGAAGTGGAGAATCGGCTAATTCAAAAACAGGGTTTTCTAAGCTCAGGGTTTGAATTTGTAATTTGACGACTTCATTAATCTGAATACTAATTTTTCCGATACTCGTATTTCCAGTATTTTCAGAAATTCCTTTTTGCGTAGAAACAAAGTCTTTGATACTTTGCTTCTCATCCAATAAATAAGAAGGGCGTTGTTCAGTTTTAAGGTCATTGATGACCTTAAAATCATCGAATTTTGAAACCTCAAGATATTTTTGAATACTAATCTCCTCTCGACCAGATATATCTCTTGTTATGCCATTATTGGGTTTATTGTTAATCTGAGGAAAGCTCTCTGTTAAAGCCGTGAGATGTATAAAGTCTCTGCTGCGTGAATTGCTATCACCTTTGAATTGTAAAAAGTTATGAGCAGTCATAATGAGAAGTAAGATTATTACTACCTCTGATGTCCGTTTTACAATGGCTCTTACCCTCCTTCGTTGGATTTCATGAGTTAGCAATTCCCAATGCTCTTCATTGAAAGGCTCTTCATAAGATTCCATAGAACTCCTAATGAGCTCGTCCATCTCTTCTTCAAATTGTAGCTTCTTCTCAAAAGAATTCCATGATTTTGGATCATACTCTTCCTCGAAGCCTGCCATCAATTCCTGCACCTTCTTGTCAAAATCTTTTTTCTCCATTTACTACTTAAATCCTCTTCCTGACAATAAATCTCTAAGCCTTGCTCGGGCTTTCACCAAATTAGATCTAGATGTACTTTCTGATATTTTTAATTTCTGTGCTATCTCTTTATGAGAATAACCTTCAATTACGTACAAATTAAAAACCGCTCTGTATGTAGGGGACAAATGACTCAATGCTCGCAGAATATCTTTAGCTCCTAAGACACTAAATATATCTGGATCTTTAGAAGATGCATTGTATACTTCATCTAAGTTTTCTGTTCGCCTTCTTACTCTCTTTCTATAAAAATCAATAGCAGTATTGATCATTAATCTCTTCATCCATGCATTGAGGGAAGTTCCTTGTTTATACTTATCTACATATTTGAAGACTTTAATAAAGCCATCATGTAGAATATCCAAAGCATCCTCTCTATTATTTGAATATCGCAAACAAACCACCATCATAGATGGATAAAATTCCTCATATAATATACGCTGTGCCCATCTCTCATGATTAATGCAAGCAGTTATTATTTCGGACTCAGAATTGTTTTTTAATGCGATGTCCATGCTCTAAAGCTAGTAAATGCTTGTGGTAAAATCAAATACCCTTACATTATTTCTAACGTATCTGTCTGGCAAAACGCTGATTTATTATTAAAAAAAGAAAATAAGTTTAGGATATAATTCTGTCTTTATTATTTAGGATTTTGCAGCTTTGAGGCATGTATGTTCATTCAAAGGGTATCATTCTGCGCACCACTAAATACAGCGAATCTAGTATGATTTTGGACATGTATACTTCAGAAAAAGGTCGGAAATCATATATTATTTCAGGTATAAGGTCGAAACAATCAAAAACAAAAGCTGGTCTTCTTCAGGTAATGGGTTTAGTAGATTTTGTAAGTTATAATAATGACAAATCTTCATTAATAAGAATAAAAGAAATAAAAGCGGATCACCTTTATCAAAAAGTCCCTTTTGATGTAATGAGATCCTGTCTTGGAGTTTTTATGATGGAAGTTTGTAGCAAATCGGTTAAAGAGACAGAGTCCAACCTTCAACTTTTTGATTTTATCAGAGCATCATTATTACGATTGGACAGGCAAGAAATTCAAAAATTATCACTTTTTCACATTCAGTTTCTGCTAGGGTTAAGCAAACATTTGGGGTTTGCAATTCAGGATAATTATAATGAAGTCCTAAATCTACTTAGTCTAAGAGATGGTTGTTTTACAGACAGAAATTTTGGTCCAAAACATAGTCTTGGCAAAGCAAATAGTCTAGCGCTATCACAAATAATTAGAAAAGAAAAAACCAAAATTCCCAAAGCTGAAAGAGATAATATTTTGGACTTTCTGATTTTATATTACAGGTACCATATAGACAATTTTGGGAAGATTAAGTCATTAGAAGTTCTCAGATCTATATTTTCTTGAAATCATTGTATAAGAATGCCTTTATTTGCGGAAAATTTTGAATATGAATCTCAAAGATTTTGTCGCTGTAAGTAGCATGCCTGGATTATATCGTTTAATGGCCACTCGGTCTAATGGTCTACTTATTCAGGAAATCGATTCTGAAAAAACAAAGTTTGCCTCTACTAGAAAGCATCAATTTACACCTCTTGAAACTGTTGCAATTTATACGGATAACGATAGCACTGAGCTAAAAGAAATCTTCCAACGAATAGAAGATAATTTAGAAGACCTACCGCTTCCAGAGTCCAATTCAAGTAAAGAGGATTTCTTCAATTATTTCTCTGAAATACTTCCTGACTATGATGAAGAAAGGGTAATGATAAGTGATGTAAAAAAAGTAATTAAATGGTTCAAGTTTCTAAAAGAAAGAAACCTTTTAATCCTAGAAGATTCGTCTGATGAGGAACAAGAGGTTGATGAAAAAAATAAAGAACCTGAATCTTAACGAATTCAATGTACTAGCTCACGCTGCTTTTTAAGTAACCTTTTCTTATATTTTTTCAAATTTTTTCTCTTCCTTTTAGAATATTTATCATTGGCTGATTCAGATAAATAACTCAAGTTAGATAAATAGTGGATTTGAAGATTTGCCCATCCGATATCGTCATATTCCTGGTTCATTTTGGTGGCCCATTCCCGCCTTAGCGCATTACTACACTTTTTGAAACCCTTGAGCCCTGCATTACTCAAATCAGCATCTCTCATTATTTTTTGAGACAGAGACTGAAACCTCTCAAATCCAATACTTGTAGCTTGTATTAAGTTTCCAACTTCCTCAATTAGTAACAAGGTTGCACCTTCTTTGGACAGGAATTTTTTGGCAAGTTCAAAACTCTTTAACTCATGTCCTTCTACACCATATTCGTATCCTAGGTCATGAAACCACGCTGCTATTTCAATAGTCTCAACTATATTGTTTGGCAAATTACTTCTGATCGCCAAATCCCTCGCTTCTTTAACAACATTGAGAGTATGCTCCAAATTATGGTAATCAAAATCGTTCCACACACTGCGCGAATATTGTTTAGTCACAAAGTCTTCCACCTTTTGAAGCAATACACTCATAATTTCTATATCACAGTCAATAGGACTGTGATCAATTTCGAAGTTTAGTTCAAATTATGTGCCTAGTTTAGAAAAAGAGGGTTAAAAGAGATAAAAGATTTTATATCAATATGTTATATATTGCGAATAATTGTAATATATTTGCTCTCCAAGACCTTCTTAAAGAGTGATTCACACTATACAAATATCTACCTAAGAATGTATCTCTATCCTTGAGATAGAGAATTTTATTTCGACCAAGATAAGAGAACTACGTCTATGAGAAGGACAATAGAACCTACATGGAACGTGCTATTTGCATGTCTCCTCTTCCTATTTATAAATACGGACATCTGGGCATTTCAGTCCAATACTGTTCCAATTATCAATGTTAATAAGTTAGAAATCTCTGATTGCTATGCTTTAGGAAATAATTCCTTCGCACAAGTTCAATTAGAATTTTCATGGGCCAATCTTGACCCCGATGAATCTATTACATTTAAAGTAGATGGTCTCGAAAAGACAATTCAATTAAAGTATCCAATTGTGGATAGAGCCCAAAAAATTGTGGATCACCTGCCACTC
>TARA_Y100000385_G_scaffold291169_1_pt1 | contig 21748 bp, 13 predicted proteins | sample TARA_Y100000385 | Tara Oceans TARA_Y100000385 (sample SAMEA2620980) | marine metagenome | biome: marine biome (ENVO:00000447); feature: surface water layer (ENVO:00002042); material: "saline water (ENVO:00002010), including plankton (ENVO:xxxxxxxx)" | depth 5 m
ATCTGTGAGGTTGTTAAGTTCGGCCTTATCAAACTTATGATCGTACAATTCATAGCTCATAAGTCCATTTTGTTCCCATTGATTTAATCTGTACCGTTTGGTTTGAAGGCCATAACCTTGTGCTTTATGGCTGCCTACATAAACTTGAAGCTCTGTTAACGCACTGTTTCTAACGGTTGCATGAGTAGCAGTCATGTGAGGGACTAAACTTTTACCACTTACGAATTTTGGGGTTTGGAATTGAAGCATATCCATTAGAGTGGGATAGAGATCTACTAGCTCTACGGGATCCTCAACGGCTGCCTTATTTTTTAGGATACCAGGTCCAGAAAAAATCAAAGGGACTCTGGTCGCTGCTTCAAAGAGTGTTTGCTTTTGCCAATGGCCATGCTCGCCAAGGTGATAGCCGTGATCGGATGTAAATACAACAATGGTATTTTTATCCAAACCTGTTTCTTTTAATTTATCTAAAACACGTCCAATTTGTGCGTCCATAAAACTTGTAGTGGCATAATAGGCGTGTTTTATTTTTTTGGCTAGTGCTGGATCTAAATCTACTTGTTCTTTTTTAGAACGCACAGATGTTGCCGCCGGCTTAGGCAGGGTATTTAAATAGGCTTCAGAACTTTGTGGAACCGTGAAATCATTGGGATCATATAAGTCAAAATAAGCTTTGGGGGCTACAAAAGGAACATGAGGTCGGTAGAGACCATAGGCTAAAAAGAAATTCTCTCCGCTGTCTGAAAACTCCTCTAAAAAGCCAATAGTTTCCGTTGCCCCAATGCCATCTGTTTGCTCTTCATCAGTCCCTTCAGCTTGCAACCAGCTTAAAGTTCCACCATCCAATCGTGGCTTTAAGCCTTCTAACATATATTCTTCCCGTTTATCGCGCCCATAAGGATTTACTGTTCGGTCCCAAGTGTAGGAGTCATCATGGCCAGCAGTCCCAATATCACGAGGATTGTGGTAGTGATAAATTTTTCCAACTCGAACAGAATGGTAATTTTCCATTCTAAATTTTTGACCTAAAGTAATAACCTTTGGAATGGTCTGTCGTACATAGAGTCTTAATTTTTTTGATTTTGTTTGATCTGGATACAGCCCAGTCATTAAAGACACTCTGGAGGGCCCACAAAGCGGATATTGGACATGCGCATTGTTAAAAACACGTCCTTGCTTTGCTAACTTATCAATGTTTGGTGTGATGGCAAGCGGATCACCATAAGCACCCAAAGCACAATTTAAGTCGTCTGCTATGATAAATAAAACATTTAGTTTATCGGAAGATTTAGCAGGCTTTGAGCCTGTAACGGATATAAACAATAAGGTTAGAAAACTGAGTTTTAATAGCTTCATAGAATACAATTGGTTAAAAAATTAATAGCATTCATTAAAAATAAACAAAAAAGCAGTCTAATCCACCTTCTATTGTTTTAAAAACTTATAATTATAGTGATGGTTAACCCTAATAAAATAAAGGCCTTTATGTAAATCAGAGACGTCAATAACCCCATTTAAAAGCGTTTTTTTAATAACCGAACCATTCATATCATACAGTTTAATGGAGTGAATGGGCTCAGAAAAGAGAACTTTTATTTTATCGCTAGAAGGATTTGGCACCATCTTTAATATATTATCTACAGCCCTTGAGACTTGGGCATTTGATAGTGAATTATCAGGTTCACAAAAAAATTCGTAATCATTAACTATGAGCTCATTTGATAAGTTGTCAGGCCCTGTATAAAAAGGGGCTGGAATTGAGGGATTAGATGGACTATTTTTATAGTACGCACCTATGCCTGTTAGGTTTGTATCGGCATCAAAAAAATCGGCAGTTCCTGAAGTATTATCGGCTGTGGGATTCGGCTCAAACCATGCATAGCGCTCTACATAATCTAGAGTTTCAAGATAAGGGACCGCTAGCTCCATAAATTGACGATTCACGTCTTGGGTTCTGTATTTATTGCCATTAAATTCTGTTATCCACAGCGGAGACCGTACAAGTCATGGACGGCCGTTAGAAAGCCTTTAAAGCGGTTAAAAATATTATTAGGGTTTGTATCAGGAGTGCTTTGAGGGTTCGAACCCCAGTCGTACCAGTGCAGGGCTATCACATCTATCCTAATGTCATTTTGGATGGCGCGCTCATTAAATGAATCAAGCCAATTAAATGCAGCGTTTTGTCTGCATGCAGGAGACACCAAACGCAGGCCTGTTTTCATTAAGTTTTCATAGATAGCCACGGCCGTTTCTACATCACATAAATTATATACTGACCAGACTGCCCGTTGCAATTATCAGGCTCATTAAACCCCAATACATGGGTGGCTTTGTCTTTGGAGCGGTATAAATTTACATCCTCCATATCATCAGCACCTTCATATCCCCAGGACATAGGCGTGCACTCTCGCTGTAAATCAGAGGTGCCTTGATTGTTCCACCTGTAAAACCAAGTATTGTCCATTCCTTGAATATCTCCAGCAGTTCCCTTTTTTGACACCCAATTCCAAGGGGTTATTCGTAGAAAAGAAATAGTATAACTTAAGTAATCTGGTAAAGACTGAATTTGTAAATCTTCTTCCGAGGCGATAAAAACCTTGATCTTTCCTGTGCCATCTGCATTAGTAGCAAGCGTTAGCATATATCCTTTTTTCAAATAAAAAGACTGCATAGTATTATTCATTTGATTTGGAATTCCCGCCCCGCTTTACACCTGATCAATCGCTAATATAGTTTCGCTACCCTCCAGATTTTCGTTGGAGTAAATACGCAAAGGCGTGGTACTGCTATTTTGAGTTCTTATGACGACTCCTTGCTCGTAATAATTATCAAAGCGAATCGTAGTAGGATAGTCAGCAGCAGCGTCAAATACGGAAAGCTGTGATGCGAAATTATCATGGGCTAATGTGGGATTGACATTATACAAACGCAGCCAACTAATATTGGAGTTTAAATTGACTTGAACAGCGTTTAAAAGCGGTTCATTGGCAGTCAAATTAACATAAGAATTATCGTTTAAATTAAGAGTTCCACAAGAAATACTATACCCACTAAGGGTTCCATCAGAAATATCTAAGGACTTAGAGGTCTCTAAGACAATCGATTGACTTGGCGGTGAATAGACAGAATTTCCATTAAGTGATATGTCATTAAAAAATATGGCTCCACTGCTAAATTGAAATTTTATGGTTCGGTCAAAAGTAACCGCATTTATACTAATTGTATTGAGCCCCAAAATAAGTGCTTCTGGACTTGATTGGTCCCAATTCCCATTGGCAACGGTTTTAACGACCCTAAAAGATGCACCCGAAGCTGGCAAACTCGTCACATTAATTACAAACGTTTGTTGGGCGCCATTAGTGCCATCTCCAAGAGTCGCAGCCGTGTAAACATAAGGCCAGTAGGCATTGGATGTATTGTTAAAGACCGACGGGGTTTGAGACGTAATATCTACCCCTTGGGTGGCCTCTAATTCTGTGACAACACTACAGCTTAAAAAAAGATTGAAATCGATGGGCTGCGAAATATTTATGCTTCCATTTTGCGGAGACTGCCCCGTAAGTGTATGAACCCAATTAGCTTCATTAAAAAAATCAGCATCTCCCCCATTATCCGTCCAATAGCAGTCCTGGGCACTAAGCAACTCTGTAAATAATAACAGAAAAAAAAGATAGTTTCTAATTTTAAGTATCAATGTAAAATTTCTTGTTTATTAAATTAAACAAAATTACTTTTTTTTTTGGAAGACTGGCTTTTGAAGTGTTTTTTGGGAAGTTAGGATTGAGTGCACCAGCATTCTTATGCGTATTTTTTTTTATTTGTTTCATTATTTTATTAAATAATGCTTTGTGATCTTGTTGAAACATACCTGATTACTTTTTAGCTGATTCCAGTCCTCCAAAATCAGTGTCGGAAATCGCTCTTAACTCTTCAATTGAGAGTGTATTTCCATAGCTTTTCTTTAGTTGATAGAGCTCTGATTTTAAGCCTTCAATGCGTGAAGCATAGGCCTGACTATTAATTAAATTTTTTAACTCCGAAGGATCATTTTTAAGGTCATAAAACTCCCACGTATCCATACTGTAATAAAAATGAATTAATTTATAGCGTTGATTGCGAATGCCATAGTGTGGTTGCACACGGTGGTAATAGGGATATTCATAATAGTGGTAATACATGGACTGTCGCCAATCAGGGGCCGTTTCTCCTTTTAGATTTGAAAAGAAACTACTGCCCTGAACTTTTTCTGGAATGGAAACCCCTGCCATTTCTAATAAGGTGGGGGCAAAATCAATATTTGAAACAATATCATTAACAACCGTTCCAGCTTTAATTTTTCCAGGGTACCGAATTACAAACGGCATATGCAATGATTCTTCATACATAAAACGCTTGTCAAAAAACCCATGTTCCCCTAAGAAAAAACCTTGATCTGAAGCATAAACTAGAATGGTGTTATCTTCTAAATCATTTTCCTTAAGATATGCTAACACCCTACCAATATTATCATCTACCGATTTTACTGTTGCTAAGTAATCTTTTATATACGTTTGATATTTCCATTTCCTAACTTCTTCTGGACTTAAGTCTTTGGAAGGCGTCACAACTTCACTTGGCTTAAACCCGTATTGCAGCCACTGTTTTTTCTGTTTTTTAGTGAGCGAATCTGGGGCTTTAAATTTCATGTCTTGCCTGCTAAAATAGTCCATTGTCATCTCTGTATCACCAGCTGTTAATTCCCTACTTTCATATGTGTCATTAAAGGTAGACGGATAGGGCATTTCAATATCTTCCCATAAGTCTACGTATTTTGTGTCAGGTGCCCATTCTCGATGTGGAGCCTTGTACTGCAACAACAAGCAAAAAGGCTTTGTTTCATTCCGTCTTTCTAGCCAGTCAAGTGCAAAATCAGTGGTTATATTGGTTGCATACCCCTTTTCTTTTATGTTTTTACCATTATCATTGTAAATGGGGTCCCAGTAAAAACCTTGTTCTCCTTTTGAGATGTGATATTTATAGTAATCAAACCCTACAGGTTCCGATGCTAAATGCCATTTACCAACCAAAGCCGTTTGATAGCCGGCAGCATTTAATTCTTGTGGATAGGTCCATTGTTGATTATCAAAAACACCGCCTTTGTAATTTTTGTAATACCCATTAACATGACTATAGGTGCCGGTGAGTATTGCAGCCCTACTAGGACCGCAAATAGCATTCGTGCACAAAGCGTTTTCTAGTAATGCGCCCTCAGCAGCTATGCGATCAATATTAGGCGTTGGTGCAATGTCCTTAAAAATGCCCCCATATGCAGAAATTGCATTTGTGGCATGGTCGTCAGAAAAAATAAATATGATATTAGGTGCCTTTTCTTGAAGCGGCTTGTTTTGAGCGTAAGTACTTAATACGGTCATCACAAAAAAAAGACTAAATAATTTATTGAAAGAATTCAAAAATTTAATTTTACAGAAATTAAAAAAGCTGATAAAATCAAGCATATAAAAATTAGAGTTTATCAGCTTTTGTATTAAATATTTTAATTATTGTTTAATAATCTTTCTAGAATAAACGGTTCCATTATCAATCTCAATTAAATGCACACCTGTAGAAAGTTCTGAAATATCAATTTGATTGGTATTGAAAACTTCTTTTTCTAAACTCCCCAAAAGAGAGTATACTTTTATTGAATTAATATTTTCGACGCCACTGACAGAAATAATATCTGTAGCAGGATTTGGATAAATTGAAAATAAATTAGGATTCAAATCTTCTAAACCTAATAAATCAGCACCATTTACGGAAAGAGAAGAAAAACCAATATCAGGGCTACTAAATTGAAATCTAAGATTTCTTTCCCATGCTACACCAGCAACAGTTTTAGAATTTTCACCTAAACTAAGTGCTTCAATACAACATGTAATATCATTTCCTGCTGAAGTAGTCTTATAAATTCTATAACTAGCACCCCCAGCTGGCATACAAGTAATATTCATTTCAAATGAGTGAGCAGTATTCATATTAGTACCATCATCATCAATTGAAGCAGCTGCTAAATAATAAGGCCAATCACCTTCTTGTGAAACAAATAAATCTGATGTTCCAATAATGACATCATCGCTTGTACATTCTTGTACAACTACAGGGTATAAAACTTCACCATTATGTAAAAATGAATCAAACTCAATTAAACCGCCACCTGAAAATTGAAATTTAACTGCACGATTGAAATCAACTGCGGAAACCACAATTGTATTTTCGCCCATTGCTAAATCTCCTTGTTGACTGAAATCCGCTGCACCAGTTGGGGTTGTTTTATATATTCGATATGTTGAATTGTCAGGCAAACTCGTAATATTAATTTCTACTGTTTGAGCGAGTCCTGTAATTGCAACTCCTTGAGCTGTTGTAGCGGCTGTAAATACGTGGGTCCAAGTTGCATTGGATGTTGTGTTAAACAAATCTGAGTCGGAAATAGATATTGACTGAGAAGTAACAGCAGTCGTACAAAGTACGACAAATAATAAAGTAATTTTTTTAATCATAATTATAGTTTTTATTTATTTTGTTTATGGGTTTTCCAAGCTTGCATTTTGTCTTTATGAAGAGCACTGTTTAATTTCCCAAACAATCTTATGTAGACCTTTTTTAATTCAGTTTTTTTGGTTTCAGGATCCTCTGCATAAGTGCTTCGAATTTTCGCAACTTCATGAAAACGTTTTAGTTGAATTTCGTAGACTTTTGCTTTTTCATCATCGTCCAAAGAAAGAACTTCAGACATTTCATTTGTTATTTTAATAGCACGCTCTTCAATGCTATTTTGGGAATATATGTTTGAAGCTAAAAGCAATAAAATAAGTATTGTAATTTTTTTCATGAGTTGGTATTAATTTATTAAAATTAAAAATTTAACGATTAACTTAGGTTTAAAATTTGTTCACTTTGTTTAATTTTTTAACCATTGATCTAAATAAATACACTTTTAGAGCGCCAAGAGAACAATAACTAATAAATTAACTAATGGTAAGAATTAAATTTTTCAATGGGCTTATTTTTCCAGCTTATTCCTGGTTTCCACCTAGGTGCTTTAACCTTGTGTAAATAAGTATCTAAAGCCGTTTCAAGGCTCTTAAGTATTTCAGGGTGCTGTAGCGCTAGATTATTTTTCTCTGCAAGATCTTCCTCAATTTTAAATAGCAAAAGTTCATTCGTGTCATGAAATTTTATCAACTTATAATCTTTTATTATGATCGCTGAATGGGCTCTTTTCATAGCGATTCCATTTTGGTAAGGCACATGAAACATAAGTCCTTGAGTAAAACGTTTAACATTCCCTTTACCATTATTGGACAGTATAGATTTAATACTACCGCCATCTAAATTCCTTTGTTTAAGCCTTTTATTTCCTGCCAAATCAACAATTGTAGGCATTAAATCAGAGAATGTAATTGGGGTAGTTGATTCTGCTCCGGCCTTGATATTTGGTCCTGCAATAATAAAAGGAACGCGAATACCGCCTTCCATAGCATCCCACTTTCCTCTGCTCAGTGGGTAGTTTGAACTGTTTTTATAAGAACGCTTTGGGGGCATAACAGGCACAGCTCCATTGTCTGAAGTGTAGATAATATAGGTGTTACTCTCCAAGCCTAAAGCCTTAACACTCTCTAATAATAAGCCAACACCTGAGTCCAAATCTTCAGTCATGGCGGCAAATCCAGGGTGTTTTTGATAGATCCCTTTTTCTTTGTTTTTGTAGTTTTCAAACGTTTCTTTTCGCGACATAATGTCTGAATGAACAGCATAGTGAGAGACTTGTAAAAAAAATGGCGTCCCAGATTTTGCTTGGTTTTCGACAAAATCAATAGCACTTTGTGTGGTACTGAATATTTTCTTAGGATCTTCTGAAATAGTGTTTGTCCATTGTTTTTTATTTGATTTGTGATTAAAAACTCCATCCTTATTGCCTGTAATTCCATCACTGTAGTTATAACCAAGTTCTGAAGGGTCTACATCTATTCCCCATTTTCCATAATGAGCCGCGGTATAATTGGGATCAATTTTTTTTAATAATTTAGGTATTGTAAGGGGCGTTTGATGGTCTATATGATTGGTATTCATTCCTACTCTAATCATTTGAAGTCGGGCTGGCGTTTGTCCAAATTGAATGCTGTAACGCGAGGGAGAACAGACTGGAGCACTCGCATAGGCGGAAGAAAAACGCATACCTCGATTTGCCAAGGCCTCAATATGAGGCGTTTGATGGTAGTCACTTTTAGATTGAATTTCATTATCCATCATCTGAACAGAGGTGCCATTCCACCCTTGATCGTCTGTTAAAATAACAATGAAGTTAGGAGAGGGTTCAGCAGCAGGTTTAGGACTTGATTTACAACTATAAAATAAGGACAAAATCCCTAAAATATAGCTAAATAAACGGAGGTTATTTTTCATTTTACAGCGCATAGTAAATTAGTTATTGAATAGCTTAATAAATTGGTTATTTGGTTTTAGTGAAAAAGCGACTGGCATCAATCGATATTAACATTTGCAGCTGATTCTGAAATTGGAATGGGCCAATGATAATCTTCTGGCTGTCGTTGACCGTCGGAGTTGCCATGAAGAAACCTGCAATACGCATCTAAGACTCCCATTCGAGTTAAGTCAAAAAAGCGATGGCCTTCCATATATAATTCCACCCCGCGTTCTTCAAGAAGTGCTGTTCTAAAGTTAGCGATACTCATACCACTGCCATCAAAGTCTGTCATAGAAACGCGTGTTCGCAATGCATTAAAATCTGCGTTAGCCAAGCTTGGATCCTGATAAATTTCAACTCGGGCCTCGGCGCGCATTAAATAGACATCTGCCAAGCGTATAACATGCCAATTTTGACGACTGGTATATTCCGTAGTCGCGCTTGGATCAATATACTTAGACGTCCATACTTGCCAAAGGGTTCCCACAGAATTTCCTGTTGAAAAAAGAGTAGGAATATAACCAATACTCCCCGCATTTATTTCAAAAGATCTAGTTGTGTTTTGGTAAGATGTAATAATCGTATTTTGATATCGAGGATCATTTTTATCAATACGGAAATTAATAAATTTAGGCTTCAACTTATTACTGCCACCAAAACCAGTGCCACTAAGGCCTGAATCTTTAGGCGAGAAAAGATTAGAAACTGCAGTCCCTTGCCCTACTATTGAAGAACCCTGAACTTCAAAAATCATTTCTGAATTATTTCCGTTTTCAGGGTCAAATATCGTTTGCCATCCTTCTAAATTTGATTCTAACTGAAATTCAGATCCACCCAACGCTAAATCACATTGGTCTTTTGCAAGCTGGTAATAAGTTGTTGTCAACTCTGAAAAAGCAAGGTATTTAGAATTCCCTTCAACCCCTTCTTGAGCTGTTCTTTTACAAGAAGCAATACGCAAATAGACTTTAGCCAACAACGCATGAGCTGCTGTTTTAGTGGCGCGACCTAAGGCATTAAAGTTGTTCGCTCGAGATTCATTTCTTCCCCAGCAATGGTCTGCAGCAAATTCTAGATCGTCAATAATAACGTCATAGACTTCAATAATTGATGATAGCGGTAGGCCTTCTTGAAGTTCATCAATCAGTGAAGGAGTAATTCTAAGCGGAACTTCTCCAAAACAACGTACCAGATTAAAATAGTGTAAAGCCCTTAAAAATCGAGCCTCTCCAATAATTCTTAGTTTGAGTTCTTCGTCCATATCTATTCCAGGAACATTTGCAATAACATTATTTGCATCTCTAATACCAATATACATATCTCTCCACATGGGTCTTAAATTAGCATTTGTATTTGTAAGGTTCCCCGTTTTAAAATCTTTAAACAAGAAGGTTGATAGCCCCTGATCAGACGAGGCAAAAAGTGCTGATAAAAAGACTTGTTTATAATAGCCATTTCCACTTTTTAAACGTGCATAAGCCGCTGTTAAAGACGTTATAGCATCTGTTTCAGTTTGATAGAAATTGTTGGTTTCTACTTGAGTTAAAGACTCTTCGTCTAGCACATCGCAAGCACTAAGTGTTAACACCAAACAACTTAGTATTAAAATATTAGCATTCATACTATTTAAAAATATCTGTTTCATAATTAATAAATAAATTTTAATCCCAATAAATAGGTTTTTGTCCCTGGATACGTTCCAAAATCAACTCCTCTTCTTTGAGGGTTTTTGGTATACGTTTGCACTTCAGGGTCATAGCCCGGATAGTCTGTCACGGTTAATAAGTTTTGTCCACTGGCATAAATTCTAAAACTTCTATTTTTGGACAAACTAAAGGTATAACCCAGATTTATATTTTTTAATCTGATAAAGGAACCGTCAAAAACCTGTCTATCTGAAACAATAGCCCTTGGACCATTATTTAAAATAGCTGCTGGATGACTGGTATTCGTTAAATTCCCGACAGAAGGATCGTAGGAATAAATACCATCGGCATAGGTTAAAGGCGCCCGCCATGAATTTTCAAAAGAACGCGTTAAAACGTTCGTTGACTTTTGAAGTCCACTAAGCTGCCAGGTATCTACCCAAAATAAGCCCCCCCCTTTTTGTCCCGTTAAAAGAATACTCAAATCCCATTTTTTAAATGAAAAATTATTTGATATAGAAAATGTGTAGTCAGGATTGGGGTCTCCAATTTTCACATAATCGTCAAAATTAATTTGCTGTAAAGCCAGGGGTTCTCCAGAAGCATCATAATCTATTGCATTGTTTAAATATTTAATTTCTCCAGGAGCAGCGCCTTCAATACCACTCGCAATGGCCTCTTCCCAATTACTGTAAATACCAGCGGTTTGTGCGCCCCAAAAAATCCCAAGCGGTTGCCCAACTTTAAAAAGTATGGGGTTCGTTTGACTAAATCCAATTGAAGGACCCAATTGAAATTCTAAATTAGAATTTAACTTTTCAAGCTTATTCCTATTGAAACCCACATTAGTCCCTAAATCCCAACTGAAACTATCTGTGTCAATAAGCGTAGCCCCTAGACTAAATTCAATCCCTCTATTTTCAACCGTTCCAAAATTATCTACTCGACTTGTATAGCCATTAGAAACTGGTAAATTTACATTTTGAAGTAAGTCTGTAGTTAATTTATGATAAGCATCTATTGTTAGGTTTAACTTTGAATCAAAAAGACTTAGATCTAAGCCCGCATTAAATTGATCTGTCTTTTCCCAAGTTAAATCATCGTTTGCAAGATTTGATTCATAATATCCAGTGACTAGCTCATTATCAAAATTATAGCGAATAGGCGTTAAAAGCGCTAAAGATTGATAAGGCGCTATAGGATTACTCCCTGAAACTCCATAAGAAATACGCAGTTTTAACTGGGAAAGGGCCGCAATATTTCGCATAAAACTTTCTTTAGAGACAACCCAAGACAGGGCAAGAGACGGAAACACAGCACTCTTATTGTTGGTCGCAAATTTTGAAGACGCATCAATACGAGTGTTGAAGTCTGCATAATACTTTCTTTTGTAGTTGTACCCAACTCTTACTAGACCAGATAACAATCCAACCTCTCTAAATTGAGAAATCGGTACAAAAATTTCAGTTGCAGCGGCAAAATTATAAAAGGAAGTATTATCACTTCCGTATCCTACTGCTTTATTAAACAGGGAGCGAATCGAGTTTTTTTCATAAGTCCCTACAACAATCGCATCAATGCGGTGCGCTTGAAAACGGTTTCTGTATCGAAGATTGGCTTCTGCATATATTTTATTATTTTCAATAGAAGATTGAGAGGCCTCGCCATTGTTTCGTCTGCCTCTAGTAGTATTTGTTGGATAGTAGTTATCTCGTGTACTTCTTTGAAAATCATAAGCACCCTTAATTGTTGCGGTAAGCTTTGGTGTAATTTTTCCCACTAAAGATAAAACTTGTCTGGCAGTAATGGATTTTTTTAGATCTGTTACATCCCGCGCCAAGGTGTAGGGATTAGAAACGATATTCCCTTCATTTAAAGTAGCATATAAATCGTCCTCTTCTCCAGCACTTAGTAATGGAAAAATGGGCTGAAATTGAAGGGCTTGGGACACCACTCCTCTTTGCGCAAAAATCTCTCCATTACCAACCGAAGCCGCGTTTCCTTTTTTGTAAGAAATATTTGTTTTAGAAAAAACATCAAATTTATTATCAAATGCCTTTCTTTTAACATTCATATTGTAGGTCACTCGCTTGTTATTGCTATTAATGATGACCCCCTCTTGGTTGAGTATTCCTAAACTAATCGATAAATTTCTTTTAAAATTACCGCCTCTATAGGACAGATTATAGGTATTAGAGTGGCCTAATTGATACGTTTCGTCTTGCCAATTAGTATCTATCCCTGTTGCTGTCTGGTAAGGTGGAACTCTTTGAATAGGAGAGCTAGCATTAGGACCCGTGCCAAGTACTGGGAAGTTATCTAAATTTATTGCTTGCGAACCGTCAAAAGGCGTTGCATAATTATTGGGATTAGTGATATCTTGATACACCTGATTTAAAACGCGTTGGTTCATATAGCTTTCAAAACCAGGGCCATCAAGTACATCTATGTTCTGTCTGACAGATACAATCGAAGTATCATAGCTAAAGGAAAATTTATCAACTCCCTCAGATTTATTTGCTGTTTTAGTGGTGATTAAAACAACTCCATTTGCGCCACGAGCCCCATAAATAGCAGTCGCTGCAGCATCTTTTAATATTTCTATTTTATCAACATCATTAGGATTTAGAAATCCCAATGAACTTTGACTTTGTCCGGATCCGCTATTCCCTTGGGCATCAGTGATAGGGTTTACTGGGATCCCATCTAAAACATATAAAGGCTGAGTGCCACCTAGCATAGAATTAACCCCTCTAATTGAGACGCCTACGCCCCCACCAGGTTCAGAACTTTCATTTAAAACCACCCCAGCTTGCCCTTGTAACAAGCTTTCAATTGAGTTTGACCTATTTTTTTCTAGCACTTCAGAGTTAATTTGAGTTATAGAACCGGAAAGGTCTTTTTTACTCACATCAAAATACCCTACACTAATTGTAACCTCATCAAGTTGATCAGAGTCTGACTGCATAACTATAGATATCGGAGATGATAAAACAAGTAGTTCTTGTGTTTTCATTCCTAAATAGGAAGCTACTAAGGTGTCTCCGATTGTAATATTAATGTTAAAGTCACCCTCAAAGTTAGTCGTTGTTCCCTTGGAGCTGCCTTTAATTAAAAGAGTCACACCTGGAAGTGGATTGTTAGAGTCTCCATCAACTACCGACCCCTTTAGGTTGATTTCTTGTGCCACTATAAGCGCTGGATACAGCATTAAAATAAAAAGTACTTTTAAATTCATGTGATTTTTATAATAATTTAATACACCTACAATTTATTTAATGACAAGTGTATTTAAGTTTAAATTTTATCCAATACAGTTAATTATTTGATAAAAAATTAATTTCTATGAGTAAATTATTGTGTTGTGAAACTGGGGCTTACATCAACTGAGAAATATTAAACATCTTCGCTATAGGCTTTGGGGGTTGTGCCATAGAATTTCTTAAACAAGGTACTAAAATACTTTGGATCGTTAAAACCTGACTCATATGCTACCTCGCTAATTCGCATCGTTTTATTTGTTTTTAATAACTCTGAGGCGTGATTTAATTTAATTTTAATAACTAAATCTACAGGGGACATATTGGTAAGACCTTTTAACTTTCGAAATAATTTAGAGCGACTAAGTCCTGTTTTTTTAGATATTAGATCAATTGAAAATTCGCTGTTTGTAATGTTGTTTTTGATAATATCAACCACGTCAGACAAAAAGCTTTCGTCCGTTGATTTTGGTGTTTCTTTTAGCTCTGAATTGAGATTTGAAATCTGATGATTTGTTTGCCTTGAACTTAAAAGATTAATAATAATTGCGTGTAATAATTTAAAGTTAAATGGCTTTTCTAAATAGGCGTCAGCCCCTATTGTAAGCCCTTCAATTTTGTCATCAACGTCATTTAAGGAGGTGATCATTATTAAGGGAATATGGCTGGTTTGGAAATTTGTTTTTATAATATTACACAATTCTTTTCCTCCCATAATAGGCATCATAACATCGGATATAATTAAATCTGGGTTTTTGGAGAGTGCTATTAAAAGTGCTTCCCGCCCATTAGGAGCATCCAATACAGTATATTTCTTTTCTAATTCAAGTTTAATAGTGGCCCTAAGATCTTCATTATCCTCGACTAGTAAGATTTGTTTATTACTACTAATTCCTTCTTGGATAGACACTGATTCGTAAGCCTCTGTGCGCTTGACCAACAAGTCTTTATCATTGTAATGCTCACTTCCCTTTTGAAGTGTAACCGTAAACGTAGAGCCCAAATTCTGCTTACTTATAAACTCGATTTTACCGCCGTGTAATTCAACTATTTTTTTTGAGATCATTAATCCAATACCAGAACCCGAAATTCCTTTATTGTTAATGTTTGTACCTCTTGTAAATCTAAAGAATATTAATTTCTGTTCGTTCTCAGGAATTCCGACCCCATTATCTGTAAAATTAATTTGGACATTTTTTTTATTGACCAAAACCTCAATTTCAATCTGTCCTCCATCTTCGCTGTATTTTATAGCATTTGAGATAAGGTTATAAAAAATTCGGGAAACCTTATTTTTATCAAACCACAAATAAACTTTTGGAATAGACATTGAAATATCTATTGATTTTTTTTGAAGCAAGGGTTCAAACTCAGCTACGGTACGCTGTAAAATACGCTTTAAATCAACCTTAGCAACTGATAGTTTCAGCATCCCACGGTCCGCCTTTTGAAAGTCTAAAAGCTGTGTCACGTACTCATTTAAATTCTCTGTGTTGCGTTGAATAAGTTCGATGCTATTCTGCTGTTTCTTTCTTTCTGACAGTTGAGATACCAGCAGTTGAATCAAGGTCACTGGAGTTCTTATGTCATGGGCCACTTCAGTAAAAAATTTTATTTTATTTTCATTTAACCTTTTATCAGACCTGGAGCGTTTTAAAATAAAAAATAAATACAGCAGTATAAAAGCCAGAGCTATATAGCCTATATAGGCATACACACTTAACCAAAATGGCTTTTTAATAATAACGCCTATTCGGTATGTTTCTGAAGAAGACACACCGTCTACATTAGTGACTTTTGTTTCTAAAGAATAACTGCCTGGTGGTAATTTAGAGTATACTGCTTGGCGGCCGTTGTTTGATATGATGGGTTGCTCATCATAGCCTTTTAGCTGCCAACTAAATACTTGTTTTTTTGATCCGTGCAGTGTGGGCGTCTCAAAATTAAAACGAAATGAATTCTGGTTATAATTCAATTCGATTTTATCGAGAAAATTTATATTTTTAACAAGTTCGGTGGAATCTGGAGCAACCCCATTAACCTTAAAATCAGAGACGTAAATCTTAATGTCGGTTTTCTCTTTTAGTAAGTTTTGTGGACTGAATAGCGTTGCGCCATAAGGACCTCCAAAAGCAAGGCGATTTTCACTAGAGCTTATTGAGGGTCCAAAACCAAAGGATTCAATAGTTTGTCCATCGGCAGTATCGTATTTTCTAATAGTCCCAATACTTGGGTTTAACTTCCATAAGCCCGAATAGCTGCCTATCCATAAATTATCACTGGTATCTTTTTGAATTGAAAATACAGTCCCCGATTCAAAATTTAGTTCTTTGTTTAGTAGCTTAATTTCTTTAGACTCCAAATTGTAACTTAAAAGACCTTGGGTATTTCCAATCCAAATACAATTGTTCTTTTGGTCAAAATACAAAGCGTAAATTTGTTCAATGTTTTTAAAAACATCATTTTGAATTCGTTTAAATTCTTTGGTGCGTTTATTAATTTCAAATAATCCACTTGCAGAACCCACATACATAAGCACTCCGTTATTAGAAATGATAGACCGCGCATTTCCCGTCTTATAGCTATTGACTAAAACACCCTTTTGATAGTGCTTTACTGGACCATCTATTCCTCCAACCCACAGCTCCTTGTCGTTGACATAGGTAGCAAAAACTAATTTTGAAGGGCTAGCATCATTAGTTAAAGATAAAACGCTGGTCTGTCCTGTCTTGGGATTGAATTTAAGTAAACCGCTACCATACACCCCTAAGATAAAGTGATTATTATACTTATTAATTGTCAATACCGCCTTATTTGAAAGTCTCGGATTGCTATTGTAGTTGGTCCAATTCCCTTTTGCAGAGAGTTTACTTATACCGTTTTCAGTGCCAAACCAGGCAGTTCCATCAGCTTCGTAATAGATAGAACGAATATAACTATTGATAATACTGTTGGGCTTATAGGGAATATAAGAAATGTTATTAAACGGATTTTGTCTTGGGTAAATCAAATCGATTCCAATCTCTCTCAAACCAAGCCAATAAACGTTATCATCATCAACAAATATTTCGTAGATACTGTTCTGGCTCAAGGAGTTTGTACTGTTGGGATTGTATTTTAAACTATTAGCAACCTTTAAGTCTTGATCAATTACAAGCAAGCCCAGCCCTTCAGCAGAAACTAAAGCATTCTGATCTTTATCAAATTCAACAGATCTTACCGTACGGGTACTCACAAAAGTGTCGAAGGTTTCTATTTTTTCCGTGTTTTGATCCGTAAAAACATACAGCCCTTTCTGGTAGGTGCCAGCCCAAATCCTATTCTGGCTGTCAAAATTAAAATCTAAGGTTTCAATGCCTTGAAGCAGGGTTTTGTGATAGTTAAGTTGAGTGCTGTTTTCTAAATAATCATAGACGTTAATTCCATTTGTAGAAGCCACATAGACCCTACTGCCTTTTACATGAATTTTTCTATTAAAATGCGTTTTCGGATGCAATAGTTTACTAAGGGTCTTGGATTTAAAATTGTATATCAGCAAACCATATTCCAGACCAATAACTAAGGTATCTTCATTGATAAATGTGAAGCATAAAAAAGGAGCCTCTTTTAAGCTAAGAATGCTATTAAAACTATCTTGTTCATAAAGGTATTTTAACAACTGGCCTTTAGAGCATAGGACAAAGATATTGCCGTCCTTGCTAATGATGTCTTTAACTCCGTTAGACACAAAGGTATTGTAACTTTTAAATGTTTGGCCTGAATATCTATTTAGCCCTTGTGAAGTTCCAATCCACATATAACCCAAGCTGTCTTTTTCGAAAGCACGAACCGTTCCACTTCTAATACCATCATAAACACCAAGATGCTTAATTTGCTGTGCATTTGACAGTAAAGTGAAGGCCATTAGTACCAAAAGAACTGATCTATAAAAAAGTGTTCTCATTACAAGGATTTATGAGTGTGAAAATACACTTTTTTGAAATGTTTTTCTTTAAATTGAATAAGATTAATTAAAAAAGAACAGCTATGCTGTCAATGGATTTTTTTATTCCGCTTTGATTTCATGACTTTGTTTAACCACCAATCTCTTTGGGGGTTATACTTGTACTGTTTTTTTAACAAGCTGGCTTCAGCTCTGAGATCTGCTTCAATGCCGTCATATTTAGCAATATTGATTAAATTATTCATTTCACCTGGATCTTTGTTAAGATCATACAACTCATCAATATCATTCTTTAAAAAAGAGTCTACTAATTTATAGCGTTCTGTTCTAACGGCTATTTGATTTGGTCCTGCGTAAGGCCAGTAGGTGTCCAAAAAATACTCAAATAAAATTGCTTTACGCCAATTCTTTTCTTTTTTACCTTTTAATAAGTTAAGCATAGATTCCCCTTGCATATAGTCTGGTATTGTAATCCCTGCAAGATTGAGAATTGTTGGTGCTATATCAATATTCAAGCATTGCTCTTTAACCTTAGAGTTTTTCTTTATTAACTTTGGATATCGAATTAGCATCGGAACCCGCATAGAATTTTCATAAGCCAATCGCTTATCCAAAAAGGTATGTTCTCCCATAAAATAACCGTTGTCACTGCTATAAATAACAACTGTGTTATCCAATTCACCTAACTCTTCCAGAGTCGCTAAAACCGTCCCCAAAGACTCATCAATCGCCGCTAAACAGCGCAAAAGATCCATACTTCTATCGTAATTAATGGGCCATTCTAGTTCTGGTAATTCTGAGGGTATGGGAAGGTTTTTCTTCCAATCAAAACCATAGGTTTTTTTACGTTGCCATTCAGGCTTTCCCTTAAAAGTCTCTTTGTGCGTATCATATGGTGGGGTAGGCAATTCCTCATTGGGATATAAATCAGTGTGTCGTGGCGCTGGCAAATGAGGTTGATGCACAGCCTTATGCCATAAATTTAAACTAAAAGGCTTGCTTGGATCGCGTTCTTCTTTTAACCATGATACGGCTTTCTGTGTTAGAATATCGGTCATGTATCCCATTTCTTGATATTCTTTACCATTCTCATTGACTTTAGGGTCAAAATACTCCCCTTGTCCAATAAAACTAAACCAGTAATCAAAACCAGGCCTTATATGTGCTTCACCCCTTAAATGAGCCATGTGTATCTTACCAACATGAGCTGTTTGATAACCCGAAGCTTTTAAGTGAGTTGAATAGGGTGCAAATTCATCCCATTTGGGATCAACGTGACGGTTATTTTGATTGACACCATGGATATGAGGATAAGTGCCTGTTAAGAAACTAGCCCGAGAAGGAGAACAAATAGACTGCGTAACAAAGAAGTTTTCGACGTGAGCACCTTCATTCTTCAAACGATCAATATTTGGCGTTTTTAAAAACGGATAACGACCAGAAAAACCAACAGCATCAAAAGGTTGATCATCAACTAAAATAAATAAAAAATTAGGTTGTTTGACACTAGAGTTTTTTTGTTTTTTTTGGGCCTTTAACTCCACGCTATAAATTAAAAAAAGAATTAAAGCTAAAACAGTAACATCATTAATTTTCATCCAATATAAAGTTAAAATATATTTTAAAATTAAGTTTTCAACATAGTTTAACAGTTCTATTTTAGGTCAATTTATTTAAAAAATTGGTCAGTGACTGTGTTTTGAATCCGTAACTTTGAAACTAATAATAGGATGGTATTTGCTTGTAAATACAGATTGAATAGTTAAAAACAGAGTAGGAGTAATACCCTAACTAATATATTTGGAGCGAGGATTTTATATTATATACACCCAAATTTAAGCAGTTAGTAATCACTATTCTCATGTTTGCGTACTCACAAATTGTTTTGCCCAGCTTGATAAAAGATCTCTTAAATGTTTTATTTCTGGGTAATAGCTGACAATCAATATTGAAAACTGTTTTTTAATTGCCTATCGTTTAATAGCTTTTGAGCGGATAAGGTATTTACTACAGGGAAACAAGCGAGCGACTTTAAAGGAGCATATGCTTAGTAAATTAAGGCGAATTCTTCTGTTGGTTCCAGGACGGCGGTTGCCGTATTCTCTTTACTGCAACTTGTCAATGACAGAAGTATTACCAATAGTCCTAAAAAATAGTTTGTAGTGAATTCTTAAATTAGTTTGAATTCGAATATTTAAACTGCGTTTCAATCGGAACATCAAACAACCCCTCAAGTTCATCTCTATTTTTTTGATAAAACTTAGTTTCTGGCGGTAGACTTAAATTATTCCAAAAGTTTTGATCATAGTCCAATTTATATAACGTCATATCCTTTTGATTATATTCGTCGCCAGTTGATTTTGCAGTGTTGGAATTGTCATCTAAGTTCAAAACAAAAACTTCATGCCTGTAGGCTACTGGAACAAATGGCTTGATTTTTTTTCCAGTTTGAATTGAAATTCTTTTTATATGTTCAGGCGTTTTTACATAGAATGTATACTCCCTTTTGTGGTAACTCAAATACAACTTATTTTGATTGGTGTTTTTATAAACATAAATAGCGTCCATAGATGTACCTTTTTTTGGAGTTTTAAACATATCTAATCTATAAATTTTGGACGTATTGAACCCAATATATAGGGTTATAAAATTTTCATTTTTATCAGTTCCTTTGATAACTACAATATCCTCTTCTCCGTAATTGGTATCCTCTATTTTTTTCCATTTATAGGACCCCAACGAGATCCCCTTTCGCAGCGGATTATTCCACTCCATATACTGTAATGAGTGCTTATTTTGAAGGTTTTTCACAAATCTATAATCAGAAGAGGTACGGTTGTGGCGGATCTTAAACCCATACATATCGGACGAAGGCCCACGATCTACAACGTCAATAAACTGTTCAATAAAAAAACGACAAATTTTATCTTCTACAGACCAACGGCGGTATAACATCCCAAGTGTATGTTTACTGCTTAGCGTATTTGACTTAAGCTTTTTAAGCGCATTTTTCACAATAGTTCTAGAACTTTTAACAGACACTTCTTTTAACTCTGTTATTTTTTCTTTTAAAATGATTTTTTTATCTGTTAATTCAATAAAATCCTTAACCTTAATTTTGAACATCTCATAGCCAATAGACGAGATCTCGAGCGTATCCATTAACTCTTTATTTGATACTAAGAAATTAAAACTTCCTTCCTCAGTTGAACTAGCCCCTATGTTCTTTTTTAAAATACCAATGGAACTGTAGGGAACTGGATAGTCATATTCATCATAGACTAAACCCTCTATACTTATTTTTGTTTGTGAGTCAACAAACGATAAATGCCCTAAAATAAGCAACAATACCAAGGGTTTTATTTTTTTTAAAAAGTTAGTCATAGCTAGAATTTAATTAGTAGAAAACTTAAAAATTGTGGTTGATGTATAAAGTTGGTCAGGATTTAACTCAACTGTTGGAAATTCAACTTGATTAGGAGAGTTAGGAAAATGCTGGGTTTCTAAACAAAACCCTGAGTGTTTTTGAAAAAAACCATTTAGGGAATTACCCGTATATAACTGCATACCAGGTTCGTTTGTGAATACCTCTAAAATGCGTCCAGAGGCTTCATGCGCTACCGTACTGACTAATTTTACTTTTTCGTTATTATTAAGAACCCAACAATGATCGTATCCGGAGCCTAGATGCAATTGCTCATTTTCGTTTTTAATATGCAGCCCTATCGGCTTTGATTTTCGAAAATCAAAAGGGGTAGATTTGACTGGGAGCTGCTTAGATGTTGGAATTAAATTCGGGTCAATTTCAAGAATATTATCAGAATCAATTTGTAAGTAGTGGTCCAAAACAGAGCTTTTAAAGTGGCCTGAAAGATTAAAATAAGAATGGTTAGTCATGTTTACAACTGTCTTTTTATCAGTGGTTGCAGCATACGAAATTTTTAGGGCGTTTTCATTAGTAAGGGTGAAAACAACCTTTGTATTTAGCGTTCCTGGAAACCCAGACTCCATGGCCGGACTGAGATAGGAAAGGCTAACAGATGCAGAAGTTGTACTTAGGCTTGACTCCGCCGTCCATGCTGCTTTATCAAAGCCTTTTGAGCCTCCGTGTAAATTATTAGAGCCGTTATTGGCATCCAATGTATACAATTTACCATCAAGTGTAAATGCTGCATTTTGAATACGATTGGCATAACGTCCTATGGTAGCTCCTATATAGCAGTCGTCTTTTAGATAGGAGTCCAAGTCTTCATAACTTAAAACTACATTTTCAAAGTTGCCTTCTGAATCTGAAACCTTGATACTTTGAATAATTGCACCATAGGTTAAAATTGATACCTGGGAGCCATTAGAATTAATTAAAGTATAAGAAAACACCTCTACTCCACTAGATAATGTCCCAAACATTTTCTTTTGAACCTCGGGAAGTGGC
>TARA_Y100000385_G_scaffold291375_1_pt1 | contig 21704 bp, 17 predicted proteins | sample TARA_Y100000385 | Tara Oceans TARA_Y100000385 (sample SAMEA2620980) | marine metagenome | biome: marine biome (ENVO:00000447); feature: surface water layer (ENVO:00002042); material: "saline water (ENVO:00002010), including plankton (ENVO:xxxxxxxx)" | depth 5 m
CTTTTGGTGCCAGTATCAATATGGATACTCATACCATCAATAGAAAAGCTTACGGTACAGTAGACAATACTTTTGGATCTTTTAATACCTTAAAAAATACAGTTAAAGCGGGGACAGGTCTTATTAATGATAAGTTTATAATTGATACTCGTTTATCTAACATTAAGTCTGATGGATATGTAGATCGATCCTCTGCAAATCTTGAATCTTACTATCTTTCCGTTCTTTGGTTAGGAGCAAACTCTAATCTTCGTGCTACTTTATTTAGCGGAAAAGAAAAAACATCACAAGCTTGGTATGGCACTCCAGAGTCTGTTATAAATGGCAATATAGTTGAAATTACTGCTTTTGCAGATCGTAATGATATTTTTGGAGCAGACAGAGAGAGCTTGTTATCATCCGGTCGAAAATATAACCAGTATACCTATGACAATCAAGTGGATAACTATAAACAAGACCACTATCAATTACATTTCAATCATTCCTTTAATAATGATTTGAAGTTTAGTACGGCTGCTCACTATACCTGTGGAAAAGGCTTTTTTGAGGAATATAAAGCTGATGAGGATTTTAGTGAATATGGTTTTTCTCCAATTATCTTGTCTAATGATACCATAGAGACTACAGATTTAATTAGAAGAAGGTGGTTAGACAATCATTTCTATGGTGGTATTTTTTCACTTAGCTATAACAATGAAGATCTTAATTTAGTTTTTGGTGGTGGTGCCAACCAATATAATGGAGGTCATTATGGAGAAGTTATTTGGGCTGAATATTCCTCCGATAGTGAAATACGAGACCGTTACTATGATAATGATGCAGATAAGTTTGAGGCACATTCTTATTTAAAGGGGACTTATACTCATAATAAATTAACCTTATTTGGTGATCTTCAATTCAGACATATTGACTATTCCTTTTTAGGTATTGATTTAGTTCCAACTTCTGTCATAGATTCATTATCTATACAAGCGATAAATAAAACTAAATTTTTCGACTTTATTAATCCAAAAATTGGAATGATGTATGATTTTAACGAGCGAAACAATACTTATCTTTCCATAGCTGTTGCCAACCGTGAACCCGTTCGTAAAGATTTTAGAGAAAACACTTCTGAAAATCAGCCTAAAAATGAGAACTTAGTTAATCTCGAAGCAGGGTTTCGCCATAAGGGTCATAATTTGATGGTTAATGCAAATATGTATTATATGCATTACACAGACCAATTAGTTCTCACTGGTCAAATCAATGATGTGGGAGATTACACCCGGACGAATGTTGATTTAAGTTATCGTTCAGGTATTGAATTAGAGGCCGGATACATTCTATCTGATAAGCTAAGCCTTTCAGGTAACGCAACTTTGAGTAATAACAAAATTAAATATTTTAATGAGTATGTTGATAATTATGATTTAGGTGTTCAGGATACTATAGCTCACAACAATACTGATTTAGCATTTTCTCCAAATATAATAGCTTCCTTAGGAATCCAATACTATCCATTAGATGGCATGAGTATAAATCTACTTGGGAAGCATGTAGGTGATCAGTTTTTAGATAATACTTCTACCCAAACACGAATGTTAAATGCATATACCACATTTAGTCTTCAAATGAACTATACACTTGAGGATGTATTATTTGAAGAGATGACCTTTGGCTTAAGAGTTAATAATATCTTAAACCAACTCTACGAAAATAATGGATATACATGGGGTTATATTTTAGGAGGAGAGCGAACTGTAGAGAATTTTTATTATCCTCAAGCAGGTCGAAATATAATGCTTCGGCTTCAGGTTAAATTATAGCAAATTGTTCTAAGATTTTAATGACTTTTATTTTTACTTCAATCTGCTTTAATCAAAAGAATTCTATTAATACAATGTGAATTAGTAACTATTTATACTGTTAAAATCTCATATAAAATATTTAAGTAAAGAATATTTAGAATTAAATACTCTCATTGGTATAAAAAAAAGCTCCAGACTAGTGGAGCTTTTTTTATTGAGATTTAAATTTTTACAAATTGATAGATTTGGGATTTGTTGGAGAAATAATACCACCAGTAGATATTGTCATTGTTGGAAAACAGTCTGAGAAATCTTCTAAATCTCCAGTTTCAGTTACCTGCAAAATAGTATAATGCATCGTAATTGTATCTCCATCAATTTCTCCTGATATCAATGAGTATACAACTTCAATTTCAGTTTGGACACCTTGGGCATCTGTTGAAACAATCATTCCATCTAAGTTTGTTACACTAAAAGAGTTTCCATTTACTGGCACTGTAATATCTGGGCCCCAGTCAAAAGCATTTACCAAAGTTATCTCATTTAAATTAGAAGTAATTACTTGCTCCCATGTCCAACCGCCACTACATTCTTCAGAGGCAGCATAAGTTCCCGCCCATGAAACTGGATACTCACAAGAGCCATCGTCTTGATTCGCAGATGAATTAAAGTTTGTGGCAGTGTCATCTGTACAACCAGGTACAATATAAACACAAGAACCGTCATTTTGTGTAGCAGAAGAATTATAATTTGTTGCAGTCATATCCGTGCATCCAGGAACGGCTGCTTCTTCTTCTTCACAAGAAGAAAATGATACTAAGGCTACGAATAATGTAAATATTGTAATTTTTTTCATAATAAACTTTTAGTTAATTTTTTAACAAAAGTAATAAAATCTATCTAATCCAAAAATTTATCTTATTTCTAAAATTAATATTTAAGATTTAATTTTTAAAAAAGGATTATTTAGTTTCTCAAAGCCAATATTTGTTTTTTGACCATGTCCCGGATAAACTACAGTTTTGTCACACAAAACAAATAATTTATCTCTAATTGATTTTAGAAGTGTCTCATGATCTCCCATTGGGAGGTCTGTTCTGCCGATACTTAAACGAAATAATACATCAGCAGATATTGCAATATGTTCTTCTTCATTTATTAGACAAATATGACCAGGAGCGTGGCCTGGTGTGAATATAATTTTGAACTTGCTGTTTCCAAAAGAAACAAAATCTCCTTCTTCAATAAAACCTCCTATTTCTGGAAGTTTTGATAGTTTAACTCCATATTTTTCGGCTGCCAAGGGCGCGTATTCCAACATAGGGATATCTAGTTTGTGCATCAATGGAAAGATATTGTAACGCTGGGAAATAAATTGGTTTCCAAATATATGATCCAGGTGGCAGTGAGTATTAATTAATTTAACAGGATGCAATCCTTGCTCTTCGATAAAGGTCTCTATCATCTTATTTTCATTTTCGTCATAGCAGCCTGGATCAATTATCATACATTCTTTCGACTGATCAAATACAATGTATGTGTTTTCTTGAAAAGGGTTGAATGTAAAGCTCTTAACTTGGATCATATAAATTTATATTTTTAGATTTACAAAAGTAATTCTTTTTAAAAGGGAAAAGTTTAATTTCGCTTGAAGAATATCAATTTTAGATGGTTGGCAAGAATGAATATTCAAGGATATTGTTTGATTAGTGGTGCAAGCCATGGGATAGGAAGAGCGGTTGCATTCGAATGGGCTTCCAAAGGTGTATCTATATTAGCTGTTGCCATTGACCATGATGGTTTACTCTCTCTCAAAGATGATTTAGAATCTAAATATAATATCTCTTGTAAGACTTTAACGCTAGACCTTTTAAAGCCTCAAAGTTCTCAAGAAATTCTAGAGTATTGTGTTTCTAATAATATTAAAATACAAATTTTAATGAATAACGTTGGCTTGGGGTTTTCTGGTAGTTTCAAAGAAACCGACATACATTTTGATCTAGACCTGGTCAAGCTTAATTTATTTCCTATGCTGCAACTGACAAAGTTGTTTCTTCCCCATTTAAAAGAATTCGATAAATCTTATATTTTAAATATGGGTAGCTTGGGTAGTTATAGTCCTGTTCCCTTCAAAGCATTATACTCTGCTTCAAAAGCGTTTATATATTCTTTCTCTAACGCTATATCTTACGAGTTAAGAGAAACTTCTATACAAGTGTCTGTTGCGTGCCCTCCTGGAGTTTATACAAATACTGAGGTTGTAGATCGTATTAAAGCTAGTGGAACTATAGGTAAATTGACGAGTTTGTATGGAAATTCCGTTGCAAAATATATTGTTGCTGGCATGTTGGAGGGTAAAACTGTTATTATTCCTGGAAAGGGTGCTAAAATTCTCATGATTCTTACCAAGTTATTGCCTTCTTTTTTAAACCGTAGGTTAGTGGCTCGAAATATGAAAAAACACATTCGTGCAAACTAAAATAAAAAATATCATTGCCTCTATTTTTGAGGAAATAGTTTCTTGGCGGGAACATCTTCACGCACATCCAGAACTTTCTTTCAAAGAGGAAAATACTGCCAAATTTGTTTCTTCAAAACTCAAGGAATTTGGTATATCTCAGCCCTATCGAATGGCAAAAACAGGAGTGGTAGCTTTAATTGAAGGTCGAAATCCAGGGTCTAGGTGTATCGCTTTGCGAGCAGATTTAGATGCACTACCCATTAGTGAAGCCAATGAAGTTTCTTATAAATCCAAAGTCGATGGACTCATGCATGCTTGTGGACATGATGTTCATACTGCTTGTTTACTGGGTGCAGCTAAAGTACTAAAATCTCTTAGCAACGAATTTGATGGTACAATAAAACTTATTTTTCAACCCGGAGAAGAACTTTTGCCAGGGGGCGCATCTATTCTAATTAAAGAAGGTGTTTTGGAACATCCAACTGTAGATAAAATTTTAGCACTTCATGTGCTTCCTAGTATGGATATTGGCTATCTTGGTTTCAGATCTGGTAATTATATGGCTGCTTGTGATGAAATGTATCTTACTGTAATTGGCAAGGGGGGGCATGCTGCACTTCAAAATGAATATATGAATCCAATTCTTGTGATGGCTGATCTGCTACTAAAACTCAATAATTTTGTGAAATCTATGTCAAATAGTTCTTCTTATATTTTTGTTTTTGGAGATTTACATGCACAAGGAGCAACTAATATCATTCCTGAAAAAATTGAAGCAAAAGGAACGTTCAGAACCTTTGATGAGTCTTGGAGGATTCAGATGCACACAAAATTAAAAAGTTTTGTAGATGAATTTCTTCTTCAAAAAGGTTTCCAAGGTGAACTTAAGATTGTTAAAGGCTATCCTCATTTAAATAATGACGAAATATTGACTAGAGAGTGTAATCAATATGCCAAAGATTATTTAGGGAATGACATGGTTAAAGATATTGATATTAGAATGACTGCTGAGGATTTTTCCTCTTATAGTCAAAAAGTACCTGCTTGCTTCTTTCGACTAGGGGTTAGAAACAAATCAATGGGAATTATTCATGGGGTGCATCATCCAAATTTTGATATTGACAAGAAAGCACTTAAAATAGGAGCTGGAATAATGACGTATTTAGCAATCAGAGCACTTGACTAATTAGCGAGTTCAGAAAGGAATTTAATCCGCATCAGACGAAGTTCATTTTCCTCATAATCAGTTTCAAACTCTTTCATTGCTTCTTCGATAGAGTCAGTTTTAGCATCCTGCTTAAAGTAGTCGAATATTTCATCTTGTTGGTCTTCATCCAAAAGATCATTTAAATAGTAGTCAAGGTCAACCTTAGTTCCAGAATAAACGATGTTTTCAATCTCAGAAATCAACTTTGGCATATCAAGTCCTTTGGCAGATGCGATATCATCTAAGGGTAATTTTCGGTCTGTACTCTGAATAATATATACTTTTAGACCAGATTTATTTACAATCGATTTTACTACAAAATCAACTGGTCGATCAATATTGTGATCTTGCACGTAATCAGAGATCAATTTGACGAATTCGTTTCCAAATCGGTTTGCTTTTCCTGAACCAACTCCATTTATATTGTTTAATTCTTGAATATTAATTGGGTATTGAAGTGCCATATCCTCAAGAGAAGGATCTTGAAATATAACAAAAGGAGGTAGGTTTTTTGATTTGGCCACTTTTCGCCTTAAATCTTTTAACATTCCTAGCAAAGTTGGGTCAAAGAAAGAAGATTTTACATTTGAGTCCACTTCTAATTGTTCAATATTAGTATAATCGTGATCTTTGGCTATCATGAATGGCTTTGGAGCTGATAGATAATCAAGAGCTGCTTGATTAAGCTTTAATATTCCATATGATTCTACTTCTTTATGAAGTAATTCTGAGACTAAGACTTGTCGAATAACAGCGTGCCAATAAGAAGCCTCTTTCTCTTTCCCTTTTCCAAAAACAGATAATTTATTACAATTGTAATCGTTTATCATAGCCGATATTTCACCACAAAGAATTTTTACGATTTCTTTAGCTTTAAACTTCTGATTACTCTCCTTTATTGTTCTGATAAGAAGAACAATATCTTCCTTGGCATCAACTAGTGTTTTTTCTACTTTGCAATTATCACATAATTTATTACAATCAGTTTGTTCAAATTGTTCTCCAAAATAATGTAGGATATATTTTCTTCGACAAATAGATGTTTCTGCAAATGAAACTGTCTCTAGAAGTAATTGTTTCCCTATTTCTTGTTCAGCAACAGGTTTTCCTTGCATAAATTTATCTAATTTTTCTATGTCTTTATAACTGTAAAAAGCTACGCATACTCCTTCACCACCATCTCTTCCAGCACGGCCAGTTTCTTGATAATAACTTTCTAAACTTTTTGGAATATCATGGTGAATAACAAATCGAACATCAGGCTTGTCTATTCCCATTCCAAAGGCGATAGTGGCAACAATCACGTTGCAATCTTCCATCAAAAAAGCATCTTGATGTTTTGCTCTTGTATGAGCATCAAGCCCAGCATGATAAGGCAGTGCATTTATCCCGTTCACCTGAAGAGTCTGAGATATTTCTTCTACTTTTTTTCTGCTTAAACAGTATACAATCCCAGATTTATTTGCATATTCTTTTACGAATTTTATGATTTCTTTGTTGACATTTATTTTTGGACGAATTTCATAAAACAGATTTTCTCTGTTAAATGAGGATTTAAAAATTTGCGCATTATCCATACCTAAGTTTTTCTGAATATCCTCTTGCACTTTGTCTGTAGCTGTTGCAGTTAGAGCAATGATCGGAGCAGAACCAATTTTATCAAAAATTGATTTTAAGTTTCTGTATTCTGGTCTAAAATCATGCCCCCATTCAGAAATACAATGTGCTTCATCAATAGCATAAAAAGAGATAGGAACAGAGGATAGAAATTCAATTGTATCTTTTTTTGTGAGTGATTCAGGAGCAACATAAAGAAGTCTCGTGTATCCTTGCGAAATATCATCTTTTACGCCTTGAATTTCTCTTTTACTTAGGGATGAATTTAATACGTGAGCGATATAATCATGGGTAGCAAATCCCCTAATGGCATCAACTTGGTTTTTCATTAATGCAATAAGTGGAGATACAATAATTGCAGTTCCTTTACTCATAAGAGCGGGCAACTGATAACACAATGATTTCCCTCCACCTGTAGGTTTGATAACAAATGAATCATGACCTTTCAATAAATTTTGTACAATGCGTTCTTGATTACCTTTAAACTTTGTAAAACCAAAAAATTTTTTGAGGGCAGTATGAAGTGACTGATTGGTGTAGTTCATGGGCGATAATTCCCTATAATTCAATTATTATTCATTAATAAAGAAACTATAAAGTTCTTAAATATCAAAGCAAACCTTTTGAAAAGTTTCAACAATTAAATTCACATTTTTCAATTGCTTATCAATTATAAAGTTTAATTTGTAAAATAATGTTGCATCGTTAATTTAGTTTGTATCTGTAAGAATTATAAAATCCTTTTTTACAATAATTTTAAGTGTTATTTTTGGATTCAGTATTTGAGTTTTGAATTTTATATTTTATTAGTAAATAATGAGTTTTCTTGATTACTAATGAGGCTTATTGTTATCTAATTAAATAGAGCTTTTATGTGTCTTTTATTGAAATTTCAGTTGCTATGATTAAAAAGAGTGAAGATATGTCGTTTTTAGATCATTTGGGCGTCCTTAGAGGACACATTATTAGATCTGTAATAGCTGTATTTGTTTTCTCAGTACTTTCCTTTTTAAATAAAACCATTCTTTTTGACCAACTCCTTCTAGCCTCGAAAGAGCCAGACTTCATTACTTATGTGGCTCTTTGTAAATTTTCTCAATTACTTCATTTGGGGGATGTACTGTGTATTACTGATCAGCCATTTATTTTAATGAATGTGAATATGTCTGGGCAGTTTACCATGCATCTTTGGGTAGCCTTTTTGGCTGGTATCATTCTTGCCTTTCCTTATTTAATATGGGAGCTTTGGCGCTTTATTAAACCTGCATTAAATGCTAATGAGTCTGCTTACACATCAAGTGTTGTCTTTGTAGTATCTTTTCTCTTCATGTTGGGAATAAGTTTTGGTTATTTTATGATCGCTCCTTTGTCTGTTAATTTTTTGGGAAGTTACCAGGTTAGTGAATTGGTCTCAAATCAAATTAATCTTAGTTCTTTTATAAGTACGGTTACAACAATCACTTTGGCTTGTGGTTTAATTTTTCAATTGCCTGTAATAGTCTATTTCATGACTAGTATAGGATTGTTGACTCCTGAAGTAATGAAGAAATATCGTTCCCATTCAATTGTTGGCGCTTTAATTATTTCTTCCATAATTACTCCACCAGATTTATCTAGCCAAATATTAGTTGCTTTACCTTTGTACTTTTTATATGAATTAAGTATCCATATTTCTAATTTTATTATTAAAAAACATAAAAGTAAAAATGAAGTTGCGCGCTGAAAACATAATTAAATATTACAAAGATCGCTCTGTTGTAAAGGGAGTAAGTTTACAAGTAAATCAGGGGGAGATTGTGGGACTCTTAGGTCCAAATGGCGCTGGGAAAACTACTTCCTTTTACATGATTGTTGGTCTAGTAAAACCTAGCTCTGGGAAGGTTTTTCTTGATGGCGAAGACATCACTCATAACCCTATGTACCTCAGAGCAAAAAAAGGGTTAGGTTATTTGGCCCAAGAGTCATCAGTATTTCGTAAACTCTCTGTGGAAGAAAATATAATGGCCGTTCTAGAGATGACATCTCTTGACTCGACCGAGCAAGTTCTCAAGTTAGAAGAATTGTTAAATGAATTTGGATTACAGTCGCTTAGAAAGACTCGTGGTGACCTTCTCTCTGGCGGAGAACGAAGAAGAACTGAAATTGCTAGAGCATTGGCGGTTAATCCCAAGTTTATACTTTTAGATGAACCCTTTGCAGGCGTTGATCCCATTGCAGTTGAAGACATTCAATCTATAGTGACTCAATTAAAAAAGAAAAATATTGGGATATTGATTACCGATCACAATGTTCAAGAAACTCTTTGTATTACTGATAGAGCTTATCTTTTATTTGAAGGAGAGATCCTAAAGGCAGGTACAGCTGAGGAATTAGCTGCAGATGAGCAAGTTCGACGTGTTTATTTGGGAAAAAATTTTGTCCTTCGCAAATAAGTAATTATTTCTCTATGCTTTTTTTAAAAAACAAGGCCGAGTATCCAATGTAAGATATTACTAGGACCGGAATAGCTGAAAATTTTATCGTGATAAATAAAACTAAACTTAAGGCTAGGAAATTAAATCTTATTGTATTTTCAGCGTATTTAATATTGCTAAATTTAAATGAGAATAATGGTAATTTAGAAACTAAGGTCCATGATAAAACCACAGTAAAAAAGAGGATTATTTCTGGCATATAAAGTAACTTTGCGAACAGACTATCTGACTGAAAATGCATAATTAAAGGAAATGATCCAAAGAAAAGACTGTTTGCAGGAGTGGGTAAGCCGATAAAATGGGATTTTTGCTGTTCATCAATATTGAATTTAGCAAGTCGGTAGGCAGAACAAATTGGAATCAATAAAGCAATAAATGAAAAAGTTTTTAATGAGGAGTTTTCTATAAGATGAAAAATTAAAGATCCAGGAACTAATCCAAAGCTTACGAGATCTGCCAAAGAATCAAGTTGTTTACCAATTTTACTTGTCATAGAGAGCCATCTTGCAGCTGCCCCATCAAAAAAATCAAAGACTCCCGCTAGCGCTATTAAGTAAGAAGCCTCTAGAAGTTGATCATTAAAAACCATATACAAGGCAATGCAACCACAAATAAGATTTGAAATTGTAATAAGATTGGGTATGAATTTTCGCATCTAAACTTATATTTGTAACAAATTAAAGAAATTTATTGCGATTGAATTCGAAAAAAATGAGATTCTTAAAGTTTATAGGTGCATGTTTTCTCTCTGCCATATTGTTTTTTATTTCTTGGCCGCCCAATGGTTTAACTGGAGCTATTTTTATATCCTTTGTTCCTCTTATCTGGATGGTTGTCAATTTTGATAAACACAGAGATATCAAAGTTCCATGGACTTTATTCTTGTATCTATTATTCACCTTTTTTTTAGTGAATTTTTCTTTGACCTCATGGGTTATGAATGCCCACTGGGGAGGGGGACTTTTTGCAATTCTATTGAATACTGTTTTAATGTCTTTTGTGTTTGTTTTAGTTTATTATATTCATAGATACAAAGGAATAAAGCATGCTTTTATTTCTCTTCCTGTATTTTGGTTGTCTTTTGAATATATTCACTTGAACTGGGAATTGACTTGGTCATGGGTGAATTTGGGAAATATTTTTTCCGAACAAGTTTATTGGATCCAATGGTATGAATATACGGGTGTCCTAGGGGGAACTTTGTGGATTTTACTTATCAATATTTTAGTATATTTTTCACTCAACTTTTTTTTTGAGAAAAAGTCTATTTCAGTACCTCTCTTTTTTCTTTTACTTGTTTTGTTTTTACCTTTAATTTATTCCTCTTTTATCTTTATAGAATCTAAAGATTACAATGGCAACTTATTAAAGGTTGTTGTTGTGCAACCGAATTTCGATCCGCTTACAGAAAAATTTGAGATTTCTCAAGATCAGCAAATAAATTCTGTTGAATTACTCTTGGACTCAATTTGGTCCAGAGAACCAGATTTAATTGTACTTCCTGAAACTTTTTTAACTGATTGGATATGGGAGTCTCGGATCGAAAATGCCCCAGGGATAAGACGAATGCGCTCTTGGCTAAGTAACCATTCAGATACTCAAATTCTTACTGGAGCTTCTACAAGTAAAGTAATTTATGATATAGACCATTTGGATTCTAGTGCCCGAAGAAGTAAATCCGGTACTTGGTACAAAGTTTTTAATACCGCACTTTTGTTTTCCGAAAAGGGTCCCACTCAAATATACCACAAGTCCAAGCTGGTTCCCGGAGCTGAAATGACTCCTTTCTCAACTCTTTTTAAACCCCTACTAGAACGATTCCCCATCGAAATAGGTGGGTCAATTGGGAATTTCGGAGTAAACGATTCTCTAACTAATTTAAAGTCCACACAAGGTGATTTTGCATCGCTTATCTGTTATGAGTCTATCTTTGGAGAATATGTAGGTAGATTTAGCCAAAAAAATGCACAGTGGATTTGTATCATCACCAACGACGGTTGGTGGGGAGATACTTATGGATATCAGCAGCATCTTTCTTATGCAAGACTTAGAGCTGTAGAATGTAGGAAAAGCATCGTTCGATCCGCCAATACGGGGATTAGTGCATTAATTCTTCCTAATGGAATGATATCTCATCAACTTTCTTATGGAGAATCAGGTATTTTAGAAGGAGATATTCCAAAGTCAGAATTATCTACCTTTTATTCAATTCATGGAGATTATTTGGGAAGGCTTGCATCTTTTTTAGCAATTATATACCTTTTACAAATGATAATTTTGGCTTTACAAAGAACTAAATACATACATAAATGAAAAGTAAATCGTATTATTATTATTATTATTATTCAGCTTTACTGGCTTGCTTAATTTGTCTTTTATTATCCTGTGAAAAAGATCCGGAGATTTATACATTTGATATTGCTCCTATACAAATTTCTTTAAAAACGAATATTAATGGTGATCGTTTCACTCTGAATGAGGCAAACTTTTCTGATCAAATGGGTCGTACCTATCAAGTAGAATTATTGAAGTTTTACTTGTCCAATTGGTTTCTTGAAAAAAATGATGGTTTATTTATTGAGCTCGCCGAAGTTTGTTTACTAGATTATGCTAGTGATAGTGTTTTGCTTATTAACGCTTATGTAGATACAGGAAAGTACGAATATCTCCATTTTGGCCTAGGTTTAGACTCTAATTTAAATGCATCAGATCCAATAAACTTTTTGAGTGCTCATCCCCTAAGTATTGCACAGAATACTTATTGGACTTGGGCCACTATGTACAAGTTTTTTATGCTTGAGGGTCGAGTAGCGCAATTGGGTGAAAATATTCCCGATCAAATCTTCTCTTATCATTCTGGACTTGATACCTTGTACAGAGAAATATGCCTTCCCCTTAATCAAGTTTATATCCCATCTGAAGGAGCTGTTATTTCTCTCGAAATGGATCTAGCAAAAGTTATTAATGGCTCAGCTGGAAATATTGATCTTATAGAAGAGAGTTTTTCTCATACTATTGAAAACTTCGAGATTGTAGAAACTTTATCGGATAACTTATTAAATTCATTTTCAATTACAAACTTATCTATTAACTCATCAAAATGAATAAATTCTTTTTCTTTTTCTTTCCTATATCGTTCATAATTTCTGCGCAATCTGATACTATTACTGTACAGTCTCACGATCAAGTTGACCTAGTATGGAATGGGAATTACGATGAGCAAGTACATTTTCCACAATCGAATTCATATGAAAAAATTCTAATGGATTTCACCATGGGCTGTGCTACAGGTGGTTGTTCCCATTGGGATTATACTATTTCTATTTTCTTAATGGAACCTACAGGAAGTTTTGATTCTTCCATTTTTTCTATAGATACCATAGAAATTTATTCAGATCAAGTTGATACCACTTGGAATGTTTATCCAATTAAAGAAAAATTTGAGATTGGTAGATTAATTACTCCTTATGGAAATTATATGGATTGGGACCAGCCCTCTGATCCTAATGATCTATTCGATGATCAATGGACTCACTCTTATATTTTTGATATCACAGATTTTGCTCCACTAATGACTGATTCTGCCTCAACAATTCGGGTTCATTATGGGGGTTGGTCAAGTGGTTTTAGTGCAACTGTAGACTTTCATTTTATTGAAGGAATTCCTCCAAGAGAAGTATTAGCTGTAGAGAATATGTATCCGTTAGGTAGCTATAGTTATGAAAGTTTAGCAGATAATCTTCACTTTCCAAGTGTTACTAAAACATTTACCAATGAAGTGAAAGGATTTGCTTTAAAAACCTATGTTTCCGGACATGGCCATGAAGGCCCTCAAAATTGCTGTGAGTGGATTTCAAAGCAACATTCCATTGCCGTTAATGGTGATAATATTTATCAGTGGAATGTTTGGAAAGATTGTGGGATGATTCCAATCTATCCTCAAGGGGGAACTTGGCCTTTTGATCGAGCCGGATGGTGTCCTGGTACTTCAGTTGATCTTCAAGTTAGTGAAATGACTGATTTTGTGGACTTTGGCGTTGAAACTAATTTTGATTACAATGTTCAAGCATACGCAAATAATGGAGAGCAATCTGGTACTTTTATTGTCTCGAATACAATGTTTTCTTATGGTGCTCCAAATTTTAATGATGATATTGAAATCATAGATATTATTAAGCCCAGTAAAAAAGACAAATGGAAGCGAATGAATCCCATTTGTTCGAATCCAGTAGTAGAATTAAGAAACCGTGGAGCAAATTATATTACCTCTGCCTTAATAGAATATGGGGTTGAGGGCCAAACATTATCCACATATGAATGGAATGGAGCAATAGAGTTTTTACAATCTATTCAGGTAGAACTTCCTTCACCAGATTGGACAGGGCTCACTCAGTCCTCCAATTTTATTGCTAAGGTCATATTAGAAGGAGATACATATCTTAATAATAATATTCTTCGTTCTCAGATTGATATACCAGAAATCTTACCAAGTGATTTTGTTTTTGAATTTAAAACTCAAGCCAATTATAACTCTGTCAATCGTGCTGCACAAAGTGCATTATATTTATACAACGATCTGGGAGAACTTATTTTTGAACACTCATCCGGATTTATTCCCAATACTTGGTATAGAGATACTCTTAAATTACCAGTTGGATGTTATGAATTAGTTTTTGAGGACTCCGCAGAAAACGGGGTTAATGAGCAATGGTACCAAGGTGAATCAAATACTGGAGCGGGAATTGTTCGAATTCGTGAACTTGGTGGTGGAGTTATTAAAACTTTTCCTGATGATTTTGGGCAACAAATTGACTTTAAGTTTACAGTCGATTTCCCTCTTGAGAGTAAATCCTTAGAGATCCCCTCTATTCAATTATTTCCTAATCCTGCTAAAGATATTTTGAATATAAATTTATCATTGGAATATGAACAATTTGTTGAGCTTGTTATATTAAATGCCATGGGTGAAGAAATTCATCGTCGCAGCTTTAATCAATTTATATCTGGCTCTGAAAAATTCAATACTAAAGGGTTTATTCCCGGAACTTATTTTTTGAAGTTACAAAGCGAAAGTATTGAAGATTTTAGAAAGTTTGTCATTGTTGAATAATCTCACTTCAGACAGGTTGTCCTCATTTTAATAAATTTAAGTTCTTGCATAAAGGTTCTGTAAAAAATATTTATTAATTCTCATTACACTAAAATACTAAAACAATATTTCTAGTCATTAAAACTCTATCTAAAAATTTTATTGATTAGATCTATTATAGATTGAGTAAGAAAAAGTTGGAGCTAGATGCAATAATTTTCTATCCGTAATTAAAACATTCTTGAAACATTTCATATACGGATTAGCTTATAAGAATTTCTACAATTCGCTTGTAAATAAATATCTATCTATCTAATACAAACTAAGGAGGTAGTCATAAGAATTTTATCACAAAAAAGCCTCCATTTGGAGGCTTTTTTGTTATGTTGTATTAAATAATTTTAATCATTTAATATAAGAGGCATTGAATTTTCTCCTCCACCAATAATTACGACTTTAGAATTATTAGACTTAGATAATTCAATTGTCGCTTCTATTCCTCTCATTTTTAGAAGACTAGGGGTAAGAGAACTGTTGATTATTTTATTTGCTATTGCTTCTCCATCGGCTGCAATACGTTTTCTTTCCGCTTCAGATAATTCTTTATCTAATCTATAACGGTATGCTGCGGCTTCTTGCTCTTGTTTTAATTTGTCATCAATGGCTTGACGAATTTTTTCAGGCAATCTAATGGATCGAATCAATAAAGCTTTCACATCCACATTATTTTGTGCTAAAATGGTTTGAGTTTCATTTATAATGGTGGATTCAACTTCGTTTCTTTTTGTTGAATATATTTCCTCGGCCGCATAACGTCCCATAACTTTTCGTGCGGAAGAACGCACCTCTGGAATCACTAATCTATCAACGTAAGACTTTCCAAATTCTTCGTGTAAATAGCCGATTTTGTAATAATTCGGGTTAAAACGAACGGTAATTTCAATATTCATAGAAAGTCCATTTTTATCTAGAATATCCATACTTTCTTCCACTTTTTGTTCTTTTACTTCATAAGTATATGCACTATTCCATGGTGCAATAAAGTGAAACCCTGGGGATAAAACATTTTCTTTATCTAGACCAGTGGTAAATTTTCTGAATATAATAGCTCTTTCTCCGGGTTGAATTGTGAGTGCAATTTGTGAGCCTAACATGAATATAAATAATGCGATGGCTCCAATGACAATGACTAAAGGATTTACGTTTTGATTCATTTTATATGGTTTTTAGGTTAATGTGTTCCGAGTGTTTTGCGCCAAGCCCATTCTATAAAAAGACTTAGCAAAAGTACTAAAAAAAGTGATTTCTTCTTTATTAAATCAGTTAAGTATTTGTTGAAATATATTTTTGATGAGCTAGTAACGTTTTGATCAATTATTTGTGCCAAGTCTGTAAACTCATTTTTTTTAATAAACAATCCATTGCTTTTGTCACTAATACGCATTAAAGTCCGCCAATTGGCTTGTAGTTTTTGTTGTTCCAATTGAGAATTTAATACAGCAAACTCACCCTCTTGCTCAATGAGAATATCTTTGTAGGAGGCTGAAAGTTTAAATCGATAGTCACCTTTTTCAAGGGAATTAATTGTCTTCTCATATTTCCTGTTTTTGGGATTTAAGCTATACCTGTATTCTGTGCCTAATTCATTGATCAATAAAAGATTTAATTCTGCAGTTTCCACCATCTGGTAACTTTCGTTATATAGTTGGGCCTGAATTTTAAATTTTTCTCCCTCGTGAAGTAATTTTTGATATTGAAGCCTTAATTTACGTTTGTCCCTGTTTAGTGTTAAATATTGTACTACGCTTTGAGTCCATTCAGTAAAGTTTTTATGGCTTTTGTTTTCCTGAAAATCATAAAACTTCCACTTCCATAGACCTTCTGCTAGTAGAATTGCATATTGTCTCTGCTCTGATTCGGAAAAGAAAAGTAAGTTTTGATTAGTGTTTATATCTTCGATTTGTTGTTTTAGTAAACTGTAGTCTATATTTTTTGGACTAACTTCTCCAAATGGAGCTAGCAAGGGAGGTGCATTTTCAATAAAATATTTACATGAAGTAGATAATTCAAATGGGCTAAATCCTTTGTTAATTGATGCAAAAACTTCTTGCATAGAATTTTCATACTTTATTTCAACTATTTGCTGTTGTTGGTTAAATTTCGTCCAGTCAGTTGCATTTCCACAAATATAAAAAAGTGCGGATTGACTCTTTATAATTTTGTTAAAAAGAGTGATATTTCTGTTTGTATAATCTGGGATTTGATGCAATATAATTAGGTTGTAAGATTCAATTTCGTCAGTAAAGTTGTAAAATAGTTCACTTCTCACTTTATAGTTCTTACCTTCTTCAAGGGATTCTTTTAATGCCGCAACATCAGGGTGAGGAGATGAAGCTAAAATTAATATGTTTTGTAAATTATTTAGTACCTCTATGGCAATTTTGTGCCTGTTGTTTTTGGTATTTTTTTCTCCTTCAAAACTACTTATTTCAATCTCAAAATACTGAATTCCTTCTTGAGATGCTTCTATGTAAATTTGCTTTGATATGGGACTCTGATTTTTTATATTGACCCATTCTTCATAAATTTTATTTCCATTATTGGTGATGGATAATAAATGAGATTGTTCGGAATTAAAATTACTGAGTAAGTCAAATTGAACCGGGAATTCATTCTCAAAATAGGCAATCTCATTGTGTCGTATAGATTCAATACTTATATCTTTTGCCTGAGAGCTGTCGCCAACTGCAAGTGTGAACACAGGTATATTCATTTCCTCAGTATTGTAAAGAGGATTCATTCCCAGATTATAATTTCCATCGGAAGCTAAAATTACTGCTGCGATATTTCGGTTATGAAATCGGTCTTCTACAGACTGAAAGGCTTGGCCAATGTCTGTGTAACTTCCCTTATATTTATCGGAAAGACCCTCATGAATATTTTTGTCAAAGTGGAAATTGTGTATTTCAAAATTTCCTGAAAGTTGCTTAATATTTTCTTCCAATACAAAACGAAAATCATTTTTGTAATAGATCGAATCGTTGTAATTTAAAATTGAAGAAGAAGCGTCTTGCAAAATAGCAATGATAGGTTTTTCAATTTTTTTAACTTCATTTAGCCATTTGGATTTGAGTAGCAAAAGGCAAAGTATTGTTAGAGAAAAAAATCGGAGAAAAATTAATGAAAATTTTGCATAAGGTTTTGCAGAGGAAAAACGAGCGTCTTTCCTGTATATAAAAACAGCCAACATAAGACTAAGTCCCAAAAGTCCAATGATTGCAAAAGGATATTCAATTTGAAGCATTTCAGGCTTCTAGATTAAGTTAGCATACCGCCACAAACATGAAGCGTTTGTCCACTGATGTAAGAAGACATTTCAGAGGCCAAGAAAACGGTTGCGTTAGCAACATCCATTGGACTTCCCCCTCTTTTTAGTGGAATACTATTCCTCCAATTAGAAATAACTTCTTCATCGAGTTTTTCTGTCATTTCTGTTTCAATAAACCCTGGAGCAATTGCATTACAGCGAATATTTCTAGAACCTAATTCTAGAGCAATAGATTTGGTGAATCCGATGGCTCCTGCCTTGGAAGCGGCATAGTTTGCTTGACCAGCATTTCCTTTTACGCCCACAACCGAAGTCATGTTAATAATTGAACCAGAACGCTGTTTTAACATAGTTCTTTGAACAGCTTTGGTCATATTAAAGATTGATTTCAGATTAACCTGAATAACTCTATCAAAGTCTTCTTCATTCATCCTCATCAATAAGTTATCTTTAGTTATTCCAGCATTATTGACAAGAATGTCTATACTTTCAAAATCTTCTAATACATTTTTAACCAGTTCATTAGCATCGCTAATTTTGGAGGCATCTGATTTGAATCCTTTAGCACGAATTCCCAAGTTTAGAAGTTCTTTTTCAAGTGCTTCTGCTTTTTCTTTAGATGATATATAAGTAAATATCACATTTGCTCCTTGTTCGGCCATTTTTAGAGCAATGCCTTTACCAATCCCCCTAGAAGCACCGGTAATTATGGCTGTTTTTCCTTTTAGTAATTGCATGGAATTTAATCTTTTAGGGTTTGATCTTTAATCATCGATTGGATTTGCGTAATATACCTCTCTGGGCTTGAGCGCTCATAACCTGTTTTTCCAAGCATATTTTTTTTTTCATCCATTAAAATCACTGTGGGATACCCTCTTATTCCAAATTTTCTGGCAAGCGCTATTTGGTCATTTGGAATACTTCTACTGCCACGAGGGAAATCGAGTTCTAGTAAAATAAGATTCTCACTTGCATAAGTAAGAAAGGCATCTTTGCTGAGAATTTCACTATCCAATTTTTTACACCAGTGACACCAAATTTTTCCTGTGAAAAAAGCAAAAATTGGTTTCCCGGTTTTTTTGGAAAGAATAATTGCATCTTCAACTTTAGTGAGCCAAATTTTTTCTTCTAAAACCACTTTTTCTGAGGAATTTGATGCTCCATAATTGGAGCATGAAATACTCGAAACAATAAAAAAGATAAAAAGTAATTTTTTAAACATAGTGAGGAAATTCTTGATTGAACTAAAATAAACAATAATTATGAAAGTACTTCTTTCATCTTTGATCCTAAATCAGCTGGAGAAGCCACTACGTGAATACCACATTCTGTCATGATTTTCATTTTTGCTTCTGCAGTATCCTCTTCTCCTCCTACGATAGCCCCGGCATGCCCCATCGTCCTACCTTCAGGAGCTGTTTGGCCAGCAATGAATCCAACTACCGGTTTTAGACTGTTCTCTTTGATCCATCTAGCTGCGTCGGCCTCCATCGTTCCACCAATTTCACCAATCATAATTATCCCCTCTGTTTCGGGATCATTCATTAGCATTTCAACAGCTTCTTTTGTAGTAGTTCCAATAATAGGATCACCACCAATTCCGATTGCAGTGGTAATTCCTAAACCTGCTTTAACTACTTGATCAGCTGCTTCATAGGTAAGAGTTCCAGATTTTGAAACAACGCCTATTTTACCGGGTTTAAAAACAAACCCTGGCATAATACCACATTTTGCTCCGCCTGGAGTAATCACTCCAGGACAATTTGGGCCGACTAGTCTACATTCTTTGTCAGATAAGTAACTTTTTACTTTAATCATGTCATTTGAGGGAACTCCTTCTGTTATGCAGATTATAACTTTGATGCCCGCATCGGCGGCTTCCATGATAGCATCTGCTGCAAACGCTGGAGGAACAAAGATAATACTTGTATCTGCTTTTACTGTGATTACAGCTTCTGAAACGGTATTGAAAACCGGAAGGTCTAGATGGTTTTGCCCTCCTTTACCGGGTGTAACACCACCCACTATATTGGTACCATATTCAATCATTTGAGTGGCGTGAAAGCTTCCTTCCTTTCCAGTAAATCCTTGAATTATTACTTTTGATTTTTTATTTACTAATACGCTCATGTGCCGAGTTATTTTGTTTTTAATGTGCTAGCGAAATTAGTTTAATCCAATTGAAGAATCAAGAAAATTGTATGTGATTTAATTGTCTTTTTTTTTCAGATTTGTTTATGGAATCAATTGCATTAGTAAATTGGTCGAATTAATAAAATTTGATGACTCCAATATAGGAATGCAAGACAGAGCCATTAACTGAAGAGTATTTAGTATTTTTGCTTAATGAATCAAGATAATATTTGCGCTTTAGCTACTGCCTCTGGAATTGGTGCCATAGCAGTTTTAAGGGTTTCAGGCCCCGATGCCATCAATATTTGTTCAACAATATTTGAATCTAGGCGCCCTGAAAAGAAATTGCCTCTGGAGAATAGTCATACTATTCATTTGGGTTCTATTATTAATGGAAACCAGATGATTGATGAAGTCTTGGTATCTCTTTTTAAAGGACCAAATTCTTATACAGGTGAAGATATAATTGAGATTTCTTGTCATGGTTCAAGCTTCATACAGCAACAAATACTTCAGCTTCTTATCAAGAATGGATGCCGTTTGGCTCGGCCTGGTGAATTTACATTCAGGGCTTTTATGAATGGTAAAATGGATCTTTCTCAAGCTGAAGCTGTTGCTGATTTAATTTCCTCATCGAATGAAAAATCCCACCAATTAGCTCTTTCCCAAATGCGAGGGGGATTTTCTAGTCAGATTAATTCTTTGCGTAAACAACTAATAAAGTTTGCCTCCTTGATTGAATTAGAATTGGATTTTAGTAGTGAAGACTTAGAGTTTGCCAACCGAAATGATCTAAATACTTTACTGAATCAACTCAAGTTAGTTTTACGAAAGTTGATTGACTCTTTTGCACTTGGGAATGTTTTGAAGAACGGTATTCCTGTTGCTATTGTTGGGGAACCCAATGTCGGTAAATCCACTCTCTTAAACGCTCTCTTAAACGAAGACCGTGCTATTGTTTCAGAAATTGCAGGAACTACTCGAGATACTGTAGAAGACGAATTAATTATTGAGGGAATGTGTTTTCGATTTATCGATACCGCGGGGATTAGAGAGACAGACGAAAAAATTGAGCTCATAGGAATCAAGAAGACCTATGAGAAAATTGCTCAAGCAAAGGTCGTATTATATTTGTTTGATGCATTAAGTTCTAGTCCAAATCTCGTCAAAGAAGAACTTTTAAAGTTAGAAAGACATACAAAAGACAAGCAATTGATTGTGTTAGCTAATAAGATTGATGCTGGAGAACTATCTCAAATCAAAAAGGACTATCACTTTTTGCCACAAATTCTTTTTATCTCTGCCAAGTTCGATGGTCAGGTTGAAGCTCTTAAATCTATGCTTACCGATCAGGTTAAGAAAGGATTACTAAGTAATGATGAGGTCATGGTATCTAATTCGAGGCATTATGAAGCTCTTAGCCTTTCCTTAGATCAAGTTGTGAGGGTGCAAGAAGGAATGGAGGCAAATCTATCTGGAGATCTTTTGGCGATTGACCTAAGGCAAGCCCTTTATCATTTAGGAGAAATTACTGGAGAAATTACCACCGACGATTTATTGGATGCTATCTTTAGAGACTTCTGTATCGGAAAGTAAAACCATTTA
>TARA_Y100000385_G_C13109564_1_pt1 | contig 21533 bp, 15 predicted proteins | sample TARA_Y100000385 | Tara Oceans TARA_Y100000385 (sample SAMEA2620980) | marine metagenome | biome: marine biome (ENVO:00000447); feature: surface water layer (ENVO:00002042); material: "saline water (ENVO:00002010), including plankton (ENVO:xxxxxxxx)" | depth 5 m
CTGCTCATCCTTACGCTGATTACAGAAGGTTGTTTCCTATTCCTGCTGATGAAATAGCTAAAATAAATGATTCTTCCATTATGTATCAAAATCCTGGTTATTAAGTAATAGTTTTAAATTTTTATTAAAAGCCCACAAATTTTATGGGCTTTTTTTTAATATATTAATTATAATGAAAAGGAAAGATTTTTTAGTTAATAGTGGATTATTAACTAGTTCTTTATTTGCTTATCCAAATTATTTTTTTACAAAAAAAAATACTTCAAATGACATAATTAATGTTGGAGTGATAGGAACAGGAAATAGAGGAAAAGGTTTAATTAAACTAATAAACAGTATCAGCGATATGAATGTTATTGCTATCTGTGATATTCTTCCCTATCAAATTGATGAAACTTTAAAACTATTTAATAAAAAACCAAAAACTTATACAAATCATTTAAGTTTACTTGAAAATAATGATTTAGATGCGGTAATTATTTCAACACCAATTAACTCACACTCAAAAATTTCAATTGATTGTGTTCAAGCAGGAAAACACGTTTATTGTGAAAAGTTAATGGCAAAAGGTTTTGATGCTACTGTAAATTTAGTAAAAGCTGTTAAAGACTCTAAAATTATTTTTCAAACAGGTCATCAATACCATAGTTCAAGATTGTATACAAATGTAGTAGACTTAATTAAGAATGGTAAAATTGGTAAAGTAATTGCTTTTGAATCCCAGTGGAATAGAAATAGAAGTTGGAGGAGACCGGTCAAAGACCCAAATTTAGAACGTCAGATTAATTGGAGGCTATATAGAGATTATTCATTCGGTTTATTAGCTGAGTTAAGTGCTCATCAAATTGATTTTGTTAATTGGGTTTTAGAAGATAACCCAATTAAAGTAGTTGGGTTTGGCGGTATTGATTTTTATAAAGATGGTAGAGAAGTATATGATAATATTAAGGTTATTTATGAATATATGGGAGGAGTTAAAGCAAGCTATACCTGTCTTTCTAATAATGCTAAGGATGGATATAAGATTTCTATTAAGGGTGATTTAGGAAGCATAGATATTTATAAAGATGAAGCTTGGTTTTATTCCAATTTAGATGAACCTCTAATTGGAGAAGTTGATGGTGTTTCTGGTGCTACAAAAAGTTGGCTTGGTTCATCGAAGGGTCAAAAATTAAATTTCAAACATCTAACACCAACAGAACAAGCTTTAATTGATTTTAAAAATTGTATTAAAGATAATAAAGAACCTTTATCTAATGTATTTACTGGTGCAGATGTTTCATACGCTGTTGAAATGGGAATTAAAGCTATGGATTCAGGAAATGTAGTAAGTTGGGATTCTAAAAAATATGTTAATTAAGTTATTATGATTTCAAAGTTTAATTTAAAAGGAAAAGTGGCTGTTATTACAGGTGGAGCTGGAGTCTTAGGAAGTTGTATAGCTTCAAGTTTCTGTGAGTCTGGTGTCAAAGTTGTCATTTTGGATAGATCAGATGATGAAATAGAAAAACTAATTAATTCTTTAAAGTCCAATGGAGGAGAAGCAATTGGTTTTAAATGTGATGTTCTCTCAAAGAAATCCATACAAGATATTTGTTTAAAAATTATCCAAAAATGGAAAAGGGTAGATATACTTTTAAATGCAGCTGGTGGAAACATGCCTGGTGCAACAATTGGAATTGATCAAAACATCTTTGATCTTTCAATTGAAGATTTTGAAAAAGTTACAGAACTTAATCTAAATGGTTCAGTAATTCCTTGTTTAGTCTTTGGAGAAATTATGTCAAAGCAAGGTTCAGGTGTTATAATTAATTATTCTTCAATGTCTGTAGATAGGGTAATTACAAGAGTTGTTGGTTATTCTGCATCAAAAGCAGCAATAGAGAATTTTACAAGATGGATGGCTGTAGAAATGGCTTTAAAATTTAATGGAAAGATTAGGGTAAATGCTATTGCTCCAGGGTTTTTTATAGGAAATCAAAACAGAGCGTTACTAATAAATAATGATGGTTCATATACTGATAGGGGGAATACCATAATAAAAAATACTCCAATGGGACGTTTTGGAGAAGCCAAGGAGTTAAATGGAGCAATTCAATTTCTTTGTAGTGATGCTGCGAGTTTTATAACAGGAATAGTACTTCCAATTGATGGTGGTTTTAGTTCATTCAGTGGTGTATAACTTATAAATTTTTAAAATAACATTTTGAGATACTTTAAATTTTTAATTGTTTTTTTGCTATTTTCTTGTAATTCTGAAAATTATTTAATTAAAGTTACAAATGATTTAAACATCAACAGGTCTTTTGAAACTGTTGAATTAGATTTAAATCTTTTCCCTCAAAAAATCATTAATAATATTAGTGAATATGGAATATTTGATTTAAAAAATAATTTATTATTATCTCAAATTATCGATAATAATTTAGATGGGAAGAACGATATAATAATTTTTCAACCTCAAATTGATTCCAACAGTTCTGTCAATTTTTTATTTAAAAAGAAAAATAAATCAAATATTAAAAAAGATAAAAATATATGTTATTCAAATTTAATAACAAAAAGAATGGATGACTTTGCATGGGAAAATGATAGAGTTGCATTTAGAACATATGGTCCAGAAGCTCAAAGATTAATTCTAAATAATAAAAAGGGTGGTATTATATCTAGCGGAATTGATTGTTGGTTAAAAAGAGTTGAATATCCAATTATAGAAAAATGGTATGCCCAACATTTTGAAAAAATTAGTAGCTATCATGAAGATATTGGAGAAGGTCTAGACAATTATCACGTTGGAAAGAGTAGAGGAGCAGGTGGGTTTTCTATATTAATTGATAAAGAATATTACAATTCTAGAAATTTTATAAAAAGTAGAATAATTTCTAATGGTCCTCTTAGAACCATTTTTGAACTTGAATATGAAGACTGGAATATACCAAAAGGCAATATTGAAGAAAAAAAAATAATTAGTTTAGATAAAGGAAATAATTTATGTAAAATTGCTGTTCAAATTAAGGGAACAAAATCAATTTCTCCAGGAATTTTTTTAAATGAATTTGATGGAAAAATAAGCGAAAATTTAAAAAACTCCTGGGTTAGTTATTGGCAACCTCATTATGATTCAGAATTAGGAAATGCATTGCTTTCAAAAAATAAATATATTATTGGCTCTCACAAATATTTAGGAAAAGGTTTAGACAAGAATCATTTATATTTAGATTTAAAAGTTGTTGATAATTACGTAGAATATTATACAGGATTTACTTGGTTAAAAAGTAATCAATTTAATGATAAAGAATCATGGAATTCTTACTTGGATAATTTTTCTATGAAATTAAATAATCCATTAAAAATTGAAATTATATTATGAATAAAGTAGTAACATTTGGAGAAATAATGTTAAGGTTAAGTTCACCTGGAAACTTACGGTTTTCTCAATCAAATTCCTTTGATGTTGTCTATGGTGGTGGTGAATCTAACGTAGCAGTTTCTTTATCAAATTATGGAATTCCAGTTGAATTTGTTTCAAGAATTCCTAATAATGATATTGGAATGTGTGCATTAATGGAAATGAGAAAGAGAAATGTTGGGGTAAATCATGTAATTCATGGTGGTGATCGTTTAGGAATATATTTTTTAGAGACTGGTGCAGTAAGTAGAGGAAGTAAGGTAGTATATGATAGATCAAATTCAGCAATTTCTCAGATAAAACCTGGAATGATAAATTGGAAGAAAGTATTTAATGAAGGTGTAACCTGGTTTCATTGGACAGGAATAACCCCTGCAATTTCTCAGGGTGCGGCTAATGTTTGTTTAGAAGCCCTTAAAGTTGCAAGTGATTTAGGTATTACAATTTCAACAGATTTAAATTATCGTTCCAAACTTTGGAATTATGATGGTGACCGTGAAGCAATTATGACTGAATTAACCTCATATTGTGATATAATTTTAGGAAATGAAGAGGATGCTGAAAAACATTTTGGAATTAAACCTAAAAGTTTAGATATAACAAAGGAAGGTCATAAAGTTAAAGCTGAAAGTTTTCTTGATGTCTGTAAACAAATGATGAGAAAATTCCCAAATGCTAAAAAAGTTATTACCACATTAAGAGGCTCTATTTCAGCTTCTCATAATACATGGGCAGGTGTTATGTATGATGGAAATAAAATGTATAAAAGTTGTGAATATCAAATCACCGACATAGTTGATAGAGTTGGTGGTGGAGATTCTTTTATGGGTGGACTTATTTATGGATTAATAAAATATAAAAATAATAACCAAAAGGCTCTTGATTTTGCAGTTGCTGCATCCTGTTTAAAACATACAATTAAAGGAGATGCCAATTTAGTTTCAGTTTCTGAAGTAGAGAAATTAATGGGTGGTGATGCAAGCGGAAGGGTCTCAAGATAAAATATATTGATATGGCACAATTTTCAAGAATACAAGTAATCACACAAATGAAAGAATCTGGATTAATTCCCTTGTTTTATAATAGTGATATTAATGTTGCTAAAAAAGTTTTAAAATCTTGTTATGATGGAGGAGCAAGATTATTAGAGTTTACAAGTAGAGGTGATTTTGCTCATGAAATATTTCAAGAACTTAATAAATATGCTTCTAAAGAACTCCCAGAGATGATATTAGGAGTTGGTTCCATAACTGACGGTGCTTCAGCATCATTATATTTACAAATGGGAGCAAATTTTATTGTTACCCCTGTTTTAAGAGAAGATATTGCTATTATTTGCAATAGAAGAAAGGTCTTATGGTCAGCGGGTTGTGGTTCATTGTCAGAGATAGCAAAAGCAGAAGAATTGGGTTGTGAAATTGTTAAATTATTTCCAGGTAATATCTATGGGCCTGAATTTGTTAAAGCAATTAAAGGTCCTCAGCCATGGACATCAATTATGCCTACAGGTGGAGTTTCAACTGATCCTGAAAATTTAAAGTCATGGTTTGAAGCTGGAGTAGTATGTGTTGGAATGGGTTCAAAACTAATTTCAAAAGATATAGTCTTAAATAAAAAATACATTGAGTTGACCCAAAAGGTATCAAAAACTTTAAATATCATTAAAAAAATAAATAATTAATCAAATTTTACATGAAAACAATAATTAAAGAATATCTGTTAATTTTATTAATCTTTTTTGCTTTTTCACCCTTAAATTTTTCACAGACTAATTGGGAATATCCGTTTAACGGTAAAAACTTTAACGGATGGGAAATAAAGCAAGGTACTGCCAATTTTGAAATTATTGATGGTGTTATTCAAGCTACTTCAATTTTAAATTCACCAAGTACATATATGGGTACAAAAAAAATATATGATGATTTTATACTTGAATATGAGGTTTTTGTTTCTCCAGGACTAAATTCTGGTGTTCAATTTAGAAGTGCTGTATATTCAAAAAATAAATTAGGTGGAAGAAAAGGTCAAGTTTATGGATATCAGTGTGAATTAGATACTGATAAATTTAGGTCTTGGACTGGGGGAATATATGATCAATCAAGAAGAAGTTTGTTTTTATATCCTTTGACAAGAAATGAAAAAGGAAAAAATGCTTTTAACAATGGAGAGTGGAATAAAGTTAGAATTGAAGCTACAGGAAATGTAATTAGAACTTGGATTAATGGAATTCAGTGTTCAAATCTAATAGATGATACATCAAAAACTGGTTTTATAGCCCTTCAAATACATTCAATTAAAGAAGAATCTAAACAAGGTAAAGTTGTAAAATGGAAAAATATTAGAATTTTAACGAAGAACATTGAAAACAACAGATGGCCAGTTGAAAGTTATGCTGTTGAAATAAATAATATTGACAATATGTTATCAAAAGATCAACTCTCAAAAGGTTGGAGATTTTTATGGGATGGAAAAACAACTGAGGGATGGAGAGGCGCTAAATTAACATCTTTTCCATCTAAAGGTTGGGTTATAGAAGATGGAGTTTTAAAAGTCTTATCATCTGGGGGAGCTGAGTCTAGAAATGGTGGAGATATTGTAACAGATAAAAAATATAGCAATTTTGAATTAGAAGTTGACTTTAAGATTACTAAGGGAGCAAATAGTGGCATAAAGTATTTTGTAGACACAGAATTAAACAAGGGAAAAGGTTCTTCAATTGGATTAGAATTTCAAATTCTAGATGATAAATTTCATCCAGATGCAAAAAAAGGTGTAATGGGGAATCGAACTGTAGGATCTTTATATGATTTAATTACAGCTGAAAATTTACAAGAATCTAGAGGAAAAAGAGATGTTAAACCTGGAACTTGGCACAGAGCTAGAATTCTTGTTAATGGAAGTCATGTTGAACACTGGTTAGATAATATTAAAATGCTTGAGTATAATAGACATTCACAAACATTTAATGCATTAGTTAATTACAGTAAGTATAAAGTTTGGGAAGGATTTGGTCAAGCTAGTTCTGGTCATATTTTGTTACAGGATCATGGCGATGAGGTATGGTTTAAAAATATTAAAGTCCGTGAATTTTAAATATTGAATATGAAATTAAAAAATAGACGAAATTTTATTAAAAAAGCATCAGCTGGAATCTTAGGAGCTATTACATCTACTAGTTTTACCAGTGCTTCAGCAAAAAGTTACTCAAAAATAATTGGGGCTAACGATAGAATTAATGTAGCTATTCAAGGACTTGGAAGAAGATATCCCGCTTTTAAAAACTCTATTTCAAATAAAAAAAATAATATTCATTTATCTTATTTATGTGATGTTATGAAAAGTCAAAGAGAAAAAGCTTTTCAAGCCTTCTCAAAAATAATTGATTATAAACCTAAACTAGAAAACGATATTAGAAAGATTTTTGATGACAAGAAAGTAGATGCAATTTTGATGGCAACACCTGACCATTGGCATGCTCCTGGTGCTTGTATGGGTATGGAATCAGGTAAACATATATATTTAGAAAAGCCTTGTAGTCATAATTTGATGGAGGGTAAAATGTTAATAGCATATCAGAAACACTATGATAAAATAGTTCAAATGGGTAATCAACAAAGATCTTCTGACGAAACTATAGAACTAATTAATGGAATTCATAACGGAATAATAGGTGATGCGCATCTTGCAATTGCTTTTTATCATAACACAAGAACTAGAGTTCCAAATCAAACCAAAATAGCTCCCCCTGATGGACTTGATTGGGATTTGTTTCAAGGTCCTGCACCAAGACGTGAATACACAAATGATACTTGGAATTATAATTGGCATTGGTATGGCTGGGATTATGGAACAGCTGAGATGGGAAATAATGCAACACATGAATTGGATATTGCAAGGTGGGCTTTACAGGTTAAACATCCATCTCATGTTGATGTTTTCGCTGATAAATTTCAGTTTCTTAATGATGGATGGGAAATGTATGATACCATGGAGGCAAGATTTAAATTTTCTAAAAACAAAATGATAACATGGGATGGACAAAGTAGAAATGGATATCAAAAATATGGAGGAGGAAGAGGAACAATTATATATGGTTCTAAAGGATCTGCTTTTGTAGATAGATCAGGTTACAAAATATTTGGATTAAATGGCAAGTTAGTTAAAGAGAATAATTCAAAATCAAAAAATAAAGAGAGTGGTCTTGCTTTAGGAGGTGGTGGTAATGCAACTGATAAACATGTTACAAATTTCTTCAATGCAATAAGAGGAAAAGAAGACTTAAGATCACCAATTGAACAAGGATCGATAAGTCAAACCCTTACACATTATGCAAATATCTCTTATAGAATAGGCAAATCATTTGATATTGATGAAGAATCAGGTTTGATTTATGATAGAGATGCAATGAAGTTGTGGTCACGTGAATATGAACCAGGTTGGAAAATCAATGATTTATAAAAATTATGTACAATATAAGGGCTACTTTTTTCTTAAAATCTTTTATAACAATTTTATTTGTTTTTAGTTGTAAATCATATAAACCTGAACAAAAACCTAATGTTATAATGATATTAGTGGACGATATGGGTTTCTCTGATATTGGCTCTTATGGTAGTGAGATTAATACACCTAATCTTGATTTTTTAGCATCTAACGGAGTACGATTTGCTAATGCTTACAATACTTCAAAATGCTTTCCCTCAAGAGCATCTTTAATAACAGGACTTTATTCACAGCAAATTGGTTATAATAAATCATTTTCCGATGGAAGAATGAAAAATGCAATAACATTTGGAGAATTATTCAAATTGGGTGGATATAAGACATTATGGGCTGGTAAACATCACAGTAGAGAAAACCCAGTTAATAGAGGTTTTGATCATTTTAGTGGGCTTTTTGACGGTGCTGCAAATCATTTTAACCCCGGATTACAAAGACCTGGTGAAGGTATTCCTGCTCAAAAAAGAAATTCGGGAAATTGGAAATCTAAATATGATGCTCCATATAGAAATTGGGCTATTGAGGGTGAAATAATAAGTCCTTACACACCTGAAAAAGATTTTTATTCTACTGATGCATTTACAGATTATGCAATAAACTGGATAAATAATACAAAAGATAATAATCCATTTTTTCTTTACTTAGCATATACTGCTCCGCATGATCCTTTAATGGCTTGGCCTGAGGATATTGAAAAATACAAGGGAAAATATCAAGATGGATTTGAAATTATTAGAAAGAAAAGGTTTTTAAAACAAAAGAACTTGGGTATCATATCTAAAAATACCAATCTTTCTGTTGCTGAGCATGAAATATGGGAAGATTTATCTGAAAATGAAAAAAAAATAGAGTCAAAAAAAATGCAAGTTTATGCAGCTATGATTGACAGAATTGATCAAAATATTGGAAGCTTATTAGATCTTTTGAAATCTAAAAATAAACTTGATAATACATTGATTTTATTTGCATCTGATAATGGTGGTTCTTCTGAAAATGCTGAAAAAGAGGTAAATGATGTTGGCCCAATTGGAAGTTTAACCAATTGGAAATCTTTAAAAAAAAATTGGGCAAATGTTTCTAATACACCTTATAGAAATTATAAAAATTGGAGTCATGAGGGAGGTATAAAAACACCTTTAATTGCTTATTGGCCAAAGCGTATTAAAAATACTAATAGTATAATAAAAACACCAGTTCATTTTATTGATATTCTACCTACTTTTTCAGAAATTATTAATGTTCCATATCCAAAAGAGTATAATGGTGAAAAAATTATACCAACACCAGGAAAAAGTTTTTGGAGTTATTTAAATGATAAGGACGAAGGACAAAGAATTGATCCATTGTTCTGGGAATGGCAACACGGTAAAGCAGTTAGATTGGATGATTGGAAGCTCGTTTCATACAAAGATAATTGGGCCTTATATAATTTAAATGAAGATCCAATTGAAGAGAATGATGTTATTAATCAATATCCCGAAATTAAAGACAAGCTTTATAAAATGTATAATGATTGGTTTAATGAAACAAAAATTGATTAAAATTAATAAAATATTCGTTTTTTCACTTATTTTTTTCACTTTAACAAGTTGTGAAAATAAAAAACCTAATATATTATGGATAACAGTTGAGGATATCAGTCCAGATCTTGGTTGTTATGGAGATGAAAATGCTAATACACCTGTTTTAGATAAACTTGCTTCAGAAGGTTTTATCTATACAAATGCTTTTGCAAATGCACCTGTATGTGCGCCCGCAAGATCTGCTATAATAACCGGAATGTATCCCTCATCGATAGGATCTTTACACATGAGATCCTATGCGAAAAATATTTCAGAATCAGGAAAACTTCCAGAAGAGTTTTTATTTTTCCCAGAAATTTTTAGAAATAACGGATATTATTGTACAAATAATGAGAAAGAAGATTATAACTTAAATATAAAAAGAAAAATTTGGGATGATTCAAGTTTGAAAGCTCATTGGAGAAATAGAAAAAATAAAAACAATCCTTTTTTTTCAGTATTTAATTTAAAAATGACTCATGAAAGTTGTATTAATGATAAAGAAAAACATGAACAATTAACTAAATCCCTTCCTTCTGAATTAAGAATTAATAAAGATCAAATTAATATTCCTTCCTATTTTCCAGATAATCAAATAGTCAGAACTTTAATGGCTAGACATTATGATAATATATCTCAAATGGATATTAGAGTTGGGGAGATTTTAAATGATTTAAAAGAAGATGGTCTTGAAGAAAATACAATTATTTTCTTTTATTCAGATCATGGTACAGGAGTTCCAAGACATAAAAGATGGTTATTTGATTCTGGAATAAAAGTTCCATTAATTGTTTATTTACCAAAAAAATATAGGGATTTATATAATAAAAAACCTGGAAGTTCAATAGATAGGTTAGTGAGTTTTGTTGATTTAGCCCCTACTGCATTGAACATTTCTAATATTGATATTCCAGAAAATATGCAAGGAAAACCATTTCTTGGAGATAATATAGAAAATGAAAAAAAATATGTTTTTATTTCCAGAGGAAGAATGGATGAAAGATATGATATGCAAAGAGGAGTTCGAACCAAAGAATTCAAATATATTAGATATTATGAACCTACTAAACCCTATTATCAATATATGAATACACCTGAAAAGGGTGAGATAATGAAGGAAATTAGAAAAGCTCACAAAAATGGTACACTTCCTAAATTTGGAGAGTTACTAATGACTAAAAACAAACCTTATGAATCTCTTTACAATATAATTGATGATCCTATTGAAACCAAAGATTTGGCAAACGATCCTATTTATATAGATATTCTTGAAAATTTAAGACTTGAGCATGAAAAATTCATGAAAGATATTTTTGATGTTGGATTAATTCCTGAGCCAATATTAAGGTCATGGGAAGAAAAATATGAAAATGAAATATATAGCATTGTAAGAAATCATGATATTTTTTATGAAGATCTTCAAATAATGTCATCATCAAAAGATCCAAGAGTTTTAATATCTGGATTAGATCACCAAAGTGAAGCTGTAAGATTTTGGGCAGCTCAAAGCTTGGGTAATATCAAGGAAAAAATATCAAAAAATTTATTAAGTAAAATATTATTTAAAATTAATGATGAAAATTTAAATGTATCTATTTCAATTTCTAGAATATTAATAAGACAAAATTTAAATGATGAAATAATTTTTAAAACCTTAAAAACAGGTTTAATTGATAATAATGAATGGACAAGATTGCAATCTGCTTTAGTTATTGATGAATTTAAAATTGCTGCAAAAAAATTAGAAAATTATATTAAAAAAAGTAAAGCTAATGATAAAAATAAGTATGTGGTTAGGGTTGTAAATAGATCATTAAATAAACTTAACAACACTAATTTTATTGTTAAATAAAATTACTTTGAACATTATTAAAAAATAAGTAACTTTAGTGTGCGAACACGTAAAATTTAAAAAAAAAATATAATGAATTTAAATCGAAGAAAATTTATAAAAAAAACATCTTTAGCATCGACTGCAATCTTGACGTCTTTTGGGGCATTAAATGCTTCAAATACATTAACTGCAAAAAGTTATAGAAAAATTATTGGTGCTAATGATAGAATTAATGTTGGAGTCGTAGGATTTTCAGGTCGTTTTAAAGGCTCTCTTTCTAAAGCATTTAATAATCATTCAAAATCTCAAAATGCTGAAATTGTAGGAGTTTCTGATATATGGAATCGAAGAAGAGAGGAAGGTAAAGCTTTTCTTGAAAAACAAACCGGTAATAAAATAAGTGTATGGAGAAATAATGAAGAAATGTATGAAAAAAATGAAATTGATGCAGTTATTATTTCGACAGCAGATTTTCAACATGCTTTACATACAGTTGAAGCAGCTGAGGCAAAAAAAGATGTTTATGTTGAAAAACCTTTTGCTGAAACTATGGAGGACGCGCGCATTGGAAAAAAAGCTGTTGATGAATCAGGAATTGTATTTCAAATAGGCTCTCAAAGAAGAAGTGGGATTAATTATCATGCCGCTAATAAGTTTATTAAATCTGGTGGTTTTGGTGATATAGTAATGGTTGAAATGAGTTGGAATGTTAATCAACCTGGAAGATGGAGAGTCTATCCAAATAAAGTAAAAGATATTAAAAAATCTGATGTAGATTGGAAAAGATATTTAATGAATAGACCTTATCAAGATTGGGATCCAAGAAAATATCTCGAATACAGACTGTTTTGGCCTTTTTCATCAGGAATTCCAGGTCAGTGGATGGCTCATCAAATAGATACAGTTCATTGGTTTACAAACCTTGCTCATCCAAGAAGTGTAGCTGCTAATGGTGGAATTTACTTATGGAAAGATGGAAGAACAAATTTTGATACAATGACAGCAGTTATGGATTATGGTCCAATTAATGATCTTAATTCTGGTTTTCAGGTTGTATATTCATCTAGATTTACTAATTCTGCTGGTGGAACTAAAGAAATATATTATTCAAATGCAGGAGAATTAAATTTGCTCACAAATAAGGTTTCACCAAATGGAGGACTTAAACAGAGGTTTTCAAGTGCTATGGATATGAAACCTAATTTACTTAAGGAGTTCTCATTATCAGAAACTGCTTCAAAAGTTATTACGTCTGCGGATACTGGAAATGACGGAATGACTAACACTCATATGCTTAATTGGCTAGAATGTATTAGAACTAGAAAAGAAACTAATGGTACTGTTTTAGCAGGTTATAATCATTCTATTGCAAATATAATGACCACTGCGGCTTTAAGAACTGGATTAAAAGCCACTTTTGACGAAAAGAATCAGGATGTTTTAGCTGGAGGAAAGGTTTTTAAATATTAAAATATTTTTTTATGAAAAAAGTTTTATTTGTTTTATTATCTTTTTTCCTTTTCATTTCTTGTAACGAAAATGTAAAAGATTCAAAAAATATTTCAAAAGTCTTATTTAATAAGGATTCTGAAAACATGAAGATAGATGTTTTTTTGAATGGAAAATTTTTTACTAGTTATATCTATAATAAAGAATATCCAAAACCAATTCTATTCCCTGTAAAAGCTAAAAGTGGATTAACTGTAACCAGAGGGTTTCCATTAAATCCCATTCCTGGTGAAAGAACTGATCATCCTCATCAAATTGGTCATTGGTTTAATTATGGTAATGTTAATGGATTAGATTTTTGGAATAATTCGAGTGCTATTCCTAAAAAGGACATGCATTTATATGGAAAAATTGTTCAGACAAAAATTTTAGAATTAAATAATAAAAAGGGATATTTATTGTCCACTAGTCAATGGCAATCAAATTTAGGAGAACATATTTTAACTGAGAAAACTAAATTTATTTTTTCGGAATTAGGTTCAACTAGAATTATTGATAGGATAACTGAACTAGAGGCAGTTAAAGATGTTTCATTTAAAGATAATAAGGAGGGTTTATTTGCAATTAGAGTAATAAGACAAATGGAACTTCCATCTAAAAAAGCAGGTAGATTTATTGACTCTAATGGATTAGTAACTGATGTTAAAGTACTTGATAATACTGGCGTTAATGGCGACTATTTAAGCAGTGAAGGTTTAAAAGGTAGAGATGTTTGGGGAACCAGAGCGAGATGGGTAAAATTATACAGCAAGGTAAATGATAAAAATATTTCAATAACCATTATGGATAGTCCTAAAAATATAGGGCATCCCTCATATTGGCATGCAAGAGATTATGGTCTCTTTTCAGCAAATAATTTGGGACAGTCAGCTTTCTCCCAAGGAAGAGAAGTCCTAAATTTTTCACTTAAATCAGGTGAGAAAATAAAGTTTAAACACAGAATGTTAATTAATAGTGGTGACGAATTAAGTACTGAACATATAGAAAATTTTTATAATGAATTTTCAGAAAATAAAACAGTAAAATTGTTTAAAGGAAAAAATTTAAATAAATGGGATCTTCCAAAAAATAATTTATGGTGGTCAATTAATGAAGATGGGATTTTAGTTGCAAAAAATGATCCTAAGCAAATTGGATCAAACCTTTTTACAAAAAAAAAATATAGTAATTTTTATTTAGAATTAGATTTTAAGTTTATATCTGGAAAAATTGATTCAGGTGTTTTTATAAGAGGAAATCAATCAGAAATAAATCCACAAATTCAAATTGGTGAATCAGGTTCACTTAAAAGAGATATGACAGGATCGCCATACATACCTAAAAATGGTTATCCTGTTGAAGCGAATGAAGTCTCAAAAAATTTAAAATTGGATGGATGGAATAAGATGGGAATAAAAGTTGTTGACAATAATTATGTAATAAACCTAAACGGAGTTCAAATTTTAGACTATAACCACGAATATTCAAATTTATCTGGTCCTATAGGCTTACAAATTCATAAATCTAGAGACATGGAAATTTGGTTTAAGAATATTAATATTACAGAAATCTAACAAAATTTAATAATGCAAAACATCTTAGTATATAATAGAAAAAATATTATAGTTTATTTTATTGGATTCTTTTTTTGTCAAGCTGTTTTTACACAAATTTCCCAAAAATCACCAAATTTTATAGTAATATTAACAGACGATCAAAGTTGGGTAGGGACCTCATTTTTAGTTGATCCAAATGATTCTAGATCAAAAAGTGATTATTATATTACACCTAACATGAAAAGATTGGCAAATATGGGAATGAGAATGACCAATGGATATGCCCCAGCCCCTTTTTGTTCTCCAACTAGAAAAAGTATTTTAACAGGACTTAACCCAGCAAAACACGAATATCAAAAGGACAGAGATAATTGGACTAAAAAATTTAGAAAAAGATTAACAATTCCAAAAGTGTTAAAAATGGCAAACCCAAACTATATCACTGCTCATTTTGGAAAGTGGGATGCTAGGTATGATGATTATACACCTGAAGAAATGGGCTATGATTACAGTGATGGGCTAACAGGTAATAATACAGGAGGAGGAAAGCAAAACCTTGAAATAAATGGATTAACTAAGCCATATGTTTTGGGAAAAGATTGGCCTGAATCAATAGATGATCCAAAATTAATTTATTCTCTTACAAATAAAGCAATTGATTTTATAGAAGAATACAGTAATAAAAATCCCTTTTTCATACAAATTTCTCATTATGCTGTCCATCTTGCTATTAATCATTCTAAAAAGTCTCTAGAAAATTTTAAAGAAAATGAAAAGGGAGAAAAACATTTTATCCCAGAATTTGCTGCAATGACACAGGATTTAGACAATGGAATAGGTGATTTATTAAATAAAATTATTGAATTAAATATTTTAAAAAACACATATATTATTTTTTTATCAGATAATGGAGGAAGAAATTCGATTCCTTTAGGTCCAAAGCAAATTAAACCAAGAAATTTCCCTTTAAGAGACGGAAAAGGTTCAATGTATGAAGGAGGGATTAGAGTTCCATTTGTTGTTGTTGGTCCTGGTGTAGAGATGAATTCTTACACAGATATTCCTGTTACTGGTTTAGACATTCTTCCAAGCTTGGCTGATTTAGCGGGATTTGAAATAAAGAATCTTCCTAAAATTATTGATGGAGGAAGTTTTAGAGATTTGATTCATTCAAAAAATGAAAAAATTATTAAAAGAAATGATCCCTTTTTAATTTTTCATCATGCAGCTAATAGAAAACCTGAATCAGCTATCAGAGAGAAAAATTATAAGCTAGTAAAGAACTGGACAGAAAAAAGTTTGGAACTTTTTGATCTTTCTAAAGATAAAGAAGAAGAAAATGATTTATCATCAGTTTACCCTAAAATTGTTAAAGACTTAGAAACTAAATTGATTTCATTTCTTAATAAAGCTAAAGCTGAAACTAAACGAACTAAATATTAAATAATGAACAAATATATTTTAAATTTTATTTTTTGTGCAGTATTGATTTCATGTAATACGGCTCAAAATTCAAATGATAATGTTGTTAAAAAACCAAATATATTATTTATTGTAACTGATGATTTAAATTGTGATTTAGGTTCATATAATCACCCATTGGTTAAAAGTCCAAACATTGATAAATTGGCTAAAAATGGAATTCTTTTTGAAAATGCCCATAATCAATTTCCATTATGTGGACCATCTAGAGCTTCATTTATGACAAGTTTGTATACTGATCAAACCAATATTAAGGGAAATAATATTTTTGTTAGACAAGCTCTTCCTGATGTTACAACACTTGCTGAAAAATTTCGACAAGAAGGTTATAACTCGGTTAGAATAGGTAAAATATATCACTACAGTAATCCCGGACATATAGGAACCTCTAGCTTTGATGATCCTGATTCTTGGGATTATGTTATAAATCCTCATGGAAGAGATAAAAAAGAGGAACATAAAATAAATGGGATAGTAGATGATTGGGGTGGAGGAGATTTAAGTTGGCTTGCTTCTGAGGGTACTGATGAAGAGCAGACAGATGGAATTGTTGCCTCTGAGGCAATTGAACATTTAGACTATTATTCTAATAACGGGCAAAATTTCTTTCTAGCTGTAGGTCTTTTTCGCCCTCATGTACCTTTTGTAGCTCCAAAAAAATATTTTCAACTTTATTCTAGAGATGATATTATTGTTCCTCCACTGGATGATGACTTTTTAAAAACAATTCCATATCCAGCAGCAAGATCCCTGAGAGCTAAAAAAGAACAAATCAATTTAGATAAAGAAATTGCTAAAACAGTTATTCAAGCATATTACGCAACGAATTCTTTTGTTGATGCTCAAATTGGAAGAATCTTAGATAAATTAAAAAAAACAGGATTAGATAAAAATACAATTGTTGTTTTTACATCTGATCATGGATTTCATATGGGTGAGCATGGACATTATATGAAGCAAACATTATTTAATAGTGCTACCCGGGTTCCTCTAATTTTTTCAGGACCAGGAATAAAAAAAGGAGTTAGAATACCAAAATCACCAGTTGAGTTAATTGATATATATCCTACTTTACTTGATATGTCTGGATTAGATATTCCAGGTTTTATCTCAGGGAAAAGTTTGGTCCCAATATTTAAAAATCCAAAAATAAGTGTAAGAAAAAGTGCACTAACAAATTATAGAAAAGCAGGATATGAGGGTTATTCTGCTAAAACAGATAGATATAGAATTACTAAGTGGGGAGAAAACGGAGAACATGGTTATGAACTATATGATCACAATATAGATAAAAATGAAAATATAAATCTTGCTAATAATCCAGATTATAAAAAGGTAAAAGAAGAGCTTATCAAACACTTAAATGATAGAATTAAAAATTCAAAAACATCTCCTAAAGGTATTACTCAAATTGAAAATTATAGACCAGTTAGTAAGGCAAAATATATGAGATATACCCCTAAAAATGGTCAAAAATAAATTATATGAATTCTAGAAGAAATTTTATTAAATCAAGTTCGTTTTCTCTTCCTTTGATATTATCTGGGTCAACCATTTTTTCTTGTGGATTGTCTGTACTAAACAGGATAGATAGTATTTCTATTTATTTAATAAATGTTAATAGTAAAAGACATTTTAGTCATAGTTCATGGAATAATAGACAACATATTATGATTCAAATAAAAAGTGGAAATTTTTCAGGATGGGGTGAAACAAAAGTAACTAATAATCAACCAGACTTTGATATTTATAAATGGATAGATAATTTCTCTTTTATTAAAGGTTTAGGTGTTCAAAATGCAATAAATGAGATTAGAAAAAGTTTTTTTAATGGTCAAATAACAGCTAGGATTAGTGAAGGTGTTTTAATAACATTATATGATCTTTTGGGAAAGATAAATAAAAAACCAACAATCGAGCTGTGGGATTTAAAAGGTAGAGATCCTGTTCCTGCTCTCTTTTGCATTTTAGAAAGAGATACTAGTATGGTCTTGGAAAAAGCAAAGATTGCGAAAGAGCAAAATATGCATCGATATGTAAAGCTTAAATTATTTGGAGATCTAGATATTGACTTAAAAAATTTAATTGCACTTAGAGACTTTTTAGGGCCTGATAGCTTTATTAACGGAGATGCTAATAGTGGATATAAAACCATTAACAATTTAGATGAATTAGTATCTATATTAAATACTTTAAGTCGTGCAGGAATGAATTCTATTGAAGATCCTGGTTTACACACAAAAGAGGATTGGGAATATTTAAATAAGAATGTTATTAATATCTCACTAGTTCCAGACAAAATATTAAGACCAGCAAAAGAAAGTTTGAAATTTTACAGTAAAGAAATGGGAAAAATTTTTAATATACACCCTCATGTTCAAGGTTCATTTATTGAGTCAAATCAACTAGCTAAAATGATTATTGATTCTGAAAGAAAGCTTATGATTGGAGATGGTAGCTTAATTGGTGCCGCCTGTACTTTTTGGCAACAATTTGCAGTTGGAAACAAAGCTTTTTTTGTAGAAGCCATGGAAAAACCTCAAGAAGATTCTACTTTTTTAAATTGTATAATTGAAAAGTCAACTTCATTAAATAATGAGGGTAAGGTAGTTCTAAATTTAAAACCCGGATTTGGATTAAAAGTAAATTCAGAAAAATTAAAAAATGACTGTAAATCCTATCATTCAATCTAATTTTATGAAAAAATTATTTTTTTTAATATTATCATTTAATTTTATTTTTTCTCAAGAAAGACCAGTTGATCTTGTCAATCCCTTAGTTGATTCAGCTAATTCAAGATGGTTCTTTTTCTCTTCCGCAACAAGGCCCTTTGGAATGGTAAATTTAAGTCCTGATATGTTAGCTGATGGTGCTTGGGGTTCAGGGTATAGATATAATCAAGAAAAAATTAGTTTTTTTAGTCATGTTCATGCTTGGCAACTATCAGGTATTCCAGTCTTACCCTTCAATGGAAAAGTTAAGGCACACTTAGGTCCAAATCATTATGGTTCAAAATATAGCCATCAAAATGAGAAGGTTTCACCTGGTTATCATTCAATATATTTGGAAGACTACAACATAAAAACTGAACTTACATCTACTAAAAGGGTAGGTTTTCACAGGTATAATTTTCCTGATAATAATTCAAGTTCAATTCTAATTGACCTTGGTGCTAATTTAGGTCCAAGCGGAACAAAAAGAGGCTATATTCAAAAAAAGACTGATTATAAATTAAATGGTTACACCATTTTAGAAGAAACTAGAAGAAGACCTAAACCAACAACCATTTTTTTTTCAATAGAATTTGATAAACCTATGATGAAATTAAATACTTGGGAAAATGGAGTTCTTTTAGGAAAGTCTCAAAAATACAATGGAAAAAATGGGGGAGTTTATGCTGTTTTTGATACTGAAAATAATAAACAAGTTTTAATGAAAGTTGGAATTTCATATGTAAGTATAAATCAGGCAGAACTTAACTTAAAGGAGGAATTGAACCATTGGGATTTTGATAGAATTGTTTTTGAATCAAAAGAAGAGTGGAATTCAATGTTAAAAAGAATTGAAGTAAAGGGAGGTACAAAAAATCAACAAGTAAGATTTTACACTGATTTATGGCATGCACTTCAGGGTAGAAGAGTTATAAGTGATTTTAATGGAAAGTATAGTGATATGACAGGAGAGAAACAGATAATTAGACAAATACCATTAGATAAATATAATAGACCAAAGTTTAATCATTATAATTCAGATTCATTTTGGGGAGCTCAATGGACGCTTAATACTTTATGGCACCTTGTATATCCAGAAATTTCCGAAGAGTTTATTAACTCGATGCTTTTAATGTATAAAGATGGTGGTTTGATTCCAAGAGGGCCATCAGGTGGCAATTATACATATGTTATGACTGGTGCTTCTTCCACTCCTTTTATAGTTAGTGCTTACATGAAAGGAATAAAAGGTTTTGATGTCAATTTAGCTTACCAAGGTATGGTAAAAAATCATTTACCAGGTGGAATTATGAGTAAATCTGGTTATGAACATTATACTAAAATAGGAGGAGGGTTAAATTATTATATTAATAAAGGTTTTGTTCCTTTTCCTCTTTCTGAAAAAAATTATGGTTATCATCAAAGTGGACCAGGAATGACCCTTGAATATGCTTATCAAGATTGGACATTAGCTCAAATGGCAAAACTCTTAAACAAAAAAGAAGACCATAATATGTTTATTAAAAGATCTAAAAACTATAAGAATATTTATGATTCAAAATTTGGGTGGATGAGAGCAAGAAATATTGATGGCTCATGGACTGAACCATATGATCCTTTATTTTATGAAAAAAAGGGGGGATTTGTTGAAGCTACACCAGCTTCCGCAACTTGGTTTGTTCCTCATGATCTTAATGGACTTGCAGAACTAATGGGTGGTCCTGAAATTGCTGCTAAAAGATTAAATCAATCCTTTTTAATTGCAGAACAACATAATTTTGTTTCTCACAATTTGAGAACTGACAAATTTGTTACTAGTGAAAGAAGAAAAGTTTTTATAAATTATGGAAATCAACCATCGATGCAAACAGCTTTTATTTTTAATTATTTTGGAAAACCTTGGTTAACTCAAAAATGGTCAAGAGCAGTTATTGAAAAAGTTTATAGTGATATTTCCCCTCAAAAAGGTTACAGTGGAGATGAAGATCAAGGCCTTATGGGTTCACTCGCAGTTATTATGAAAATGGGTTTATTTCAAATGAATGGAGGAACAGATATCAATCCAACCTATGACATATCATCTCCAATATTTGATGAAATTACAATACACTTAAATAAAGATTATTATGATGGGAAATCTTTTAAAATTATTTCCGAAAACAATTCTTCTAATAATATTTATATTCAAAATGCATATTTAAATGATAAAAAATTAAATCAATCTTGGTTTTATCACAAAGATTTAATTAAAGGTGGCATTTTAAAACTAAAACTGGGAAACAAACCAAATTATGAATGGGCTTCTGATCTAATGTCTTTATCAAAAAGTATTTCAGATTAATTTAATTAACTATGGATTCTATCGGCTTTGGAATTATTGGCACGGGAAATATTGCAAAAATTCATTCTGATTGTATAAATCAAATTGAAGGTGCAATTCTCCATGGTGTTTTGACAAATTCTAAAGAAAGAAAAAAAGAAATTTTTGAAATTTTTAAAACAAAGATTTATGAAAGTGTAGATGACTTTCTAGAAAATTCTAAAATTACAATTGTCTGTATTTGTAATGAAAGTGGAAAACATGGAAAAACAATTGAAAAAGTCGCAAATGCAAAAAAAAATATTTTATGTGAAAAACCTCTTGAAATCAATTTAAAAAGAATTGAAAAAATTGAAAAAATTGTAAATAAAAATAAAATATTACTAGGTTGTGTATTTCAAAATAGATTCAATCCTGAATATGTAAAATTAAAACAGATAGTAGAAACTGGAAAAATAGGAAAGTTACTTTTAGTTAATGCTCAGGTAAATTGGTATAGAAAACCAGAATACTATATAAATTCATGGAGAGGGACAAAAGAATTGGATGGTGGTGCAGCATTTATTAATCAAGCAATCCATACTATTGACCTAGTAATTGATTTAATGGGTGAAGTTAAAAATGTATTAGGATTTACTGATACTTTGGTGCATAATATTGAAGGTGAAGAT
>TARA_Y100000385_G_scaffold275958_1_pt1 | contig 21504 bp, 24 predicted proteins | sample TARA_Y100000385 | Tara Oceans TARA_Y100000385 (sample SAMEA2620980) | marine metagenome | biome: marine biome (ENVO:00000447); feature: surface water layer (ENVO:00002042); material: "saline water (ENVO:00002010), including plankton (ENVO:xxxxxxxx)" | depth 5 m
TTGGGAGTCCTAAGAAATGAAGGCCGCGCAACGACTGCGCAAATATCGATGGCTAAAAGAAATAATGTAGATATGGCCATAAAAATTGCACGTGAAGCACGCCAAATGTTAGGGGGTATGGGAATTAGCGGAGACTATAGCATTATGCGGCATTCTATGAACTTAGAAAGTGTTATTACTTACGAAGGTACCCATGATATACATTTATTAATTACCGGTTTAGACATTACGGGTTTGAATGCATTTAAATAAAATGGGGCTGAAAATTAACTGCAAATTACTAGTATTTTTAATTACATTGTGCTCAGCAATACTGAGTTGTGGTCTTGAAGCGAATTACCCCGAAGTTCCAAGCTACGAAGTAAACGATCCCAACGAAGAAGAAGAGGAAGAAGAAGAAGAAGAAGAAGAAGAGCCTATAAGGAACTTTAAATTAATTGCCCTTGGAGATAGCTACACCATTGGACAAAATGTTTGTGAAGACTGCCGTTTTCCAGTCCAATTAAAAGACAGTTTACAGACTTATTTTAACGTTAACGATACTTTTAGTTTAGAGATTATTGCCCAAACGGGATGGACAACTACCAACTTAAAAAATGCCATTGCTTCAGTTGAACCGTCATCTGATTTTGATTTGGCAACGCTTTTAATTGGTGTAAACAATCAATATCAAAATAAACCATTTGATCTTTATGAAACTGAATTTGTAGAGCTCGTAACCACTGCCATTTCTTTAACAGGGGGTGATGCATCAAAATTAATTGTCGTTTCTATTCCTGATTATGCCTACACTTTATTTGGCCAGGGCCAGAATCCAACAGTTATTAGCTCACAGTTGGAAGAATACAACGCATTTGCGGAATCCTATTGTGAAGACAACAATTTGAACTACGTGTACATTACCGATATTACTCAAGAGGGATTAGAAAACCCAGCGCTCGTAGCTTCTGACAACCTACACCCATCTACGCTTGCCTATACTAAGTTTGTAGAACGCATGCTCCCCATAGCCCTAGAGATTTTAGACTGATCATCACTGGTACAATCTAACTTTTAATCTTCTGGAGCAAGTTCAATCTTGAGCCCTTCTAAATCTGAGTTTACTTGAATTTGACAACCCAACCTACTGCTTGACCTTACATTAAAAGCCTCACTAAGCATGGCCTCTTCATCCTCCAATTTTTCACCAAGTATATGATCTGAAAGAATATAACATTGACAAGAGGCACACATGGCCATTCCTCCACAAACCCCGATAGTGCCTTCTGGCGCTAATTCAAAAATACGAACCACTTCCATTAAATTTAAGGACATATCAGTAGGGGCTTGCACATTGTGTAATACCCCACTCCGATCCGTTATTTGTATGTGCACGTCCTGTACCATTAATTTATTGACTTTACTACGGATTTGGGCGCTTCTTTTCGAGTACCGTCAAATCCATCTATTCCACTTACTGTTGTGTATTTTAATACATAACGCTTAGCTGGGTTGATGATTTTAAAGGCAGCTTGACACATTAAAGTAGCCTCATGGAAGCCACACAGTATAAGCTTTAATTTACCTGGATAGGTATTTACATCGCCAATCGCAAAGATTCCAGGGATATTAGTTTGATAATCTAATGCGTTGTTAACCTTAATGGCATTTTTTTCAATCTCTAAGCCCCAATTGGCTATGGGTCCTAATTTAGGTGAGAGTCCAAATAAGGGTATAAAATTATCTACCTGTAGCTTAAATGGCAGCTCTCCAGATTTGCTAACTTCAAGAGCTTCTAGCTGATTTGTTCCATAAACAGCAGTCACTTCAGCAAGTGTAATTAATTTGATTCGGCCCATATTTTTTAATTCCTGAACTTTATCAACAGAGTCTAAGGCCCCTCTAAATTCATTACGGCGATGTATGAGAGTTACTTCACTGGCTACATCACTTAAAAATATCGCCCAGTCTAAGGCGGAATCTCCTCCTCCAGCAATCACTACTTTTTTATCTCTGTAAACTTCAGGATCTTTGATGATATAGGCAACCCCTTTATCTTCAAATGATTCTAGGCCGTCAATTAACGGTTTCCTTGGCTCAAAACTTCCAAGACCTCCAGCAATAGCAACAACCGGGGCTTTGTGCTTGGTTCCTTTATTAGTGGTAACCACAAAGGTGCCATCCTCTTGTTTTTCAATAGTTTCTGCACGTTCTCCCAAGGTGAATCCAGGCTCGAATTGCTTGATTTGCTCTAACAATTTATGCGTAAGGTCTCCTGCTAGAATTTCAGGGTAGGCAGGAATATCATAAATGGGTTTTTTTGGATATATTTCGGAGCATTGCCCCCCAGCTTGTGGTAAAGCATCTATGAGATGACATTTTAGTTTCAGAAGACCTGCTTCAAAAACCGTAAATAAGCCCGTTGGTCCAGCACCAATAATTAATATATCAGTAGAAATCATTTATGCTTCAATATTTACGACCGACTCAATTTGAGGTACATGTTTTTTTATTGTCAACTCAACTCCTGATTTCAAGGTCATTTGATTCACAGTACAAGACGAGCAAGCACCAATTAATTGCACAGTAACCAAGCGATCCTCTTCAATAGATATAAGATTTATATTTCCCCCATCGTTTTCTAAAAATGGTCGAATTTCGTCTAATGCTTTTTCAACGTTTAGTCTGATTTCATCTGAATTCATAGGTCTTATTTTTTTACTGCGGCACAGCCAGCCATGGTTGTTATTTTTATAGCATCCGTAGGCGGTAAGGCTGTATTTCTACGAACAACTTCTTGAGCAACATTTTGAGTGATTTTATTAAACGCTTCTTGTACTGGTGTCGCAAATTGCAGCGCTGCAGGACGACCAACATCAGCTGCTTCTCTTAGGCTTTGTACCAATGGAATTGCACCTAAAAAAGGGAGCTGTAAATCGGCCGCTAAATGCATAGCTCCTTCTTTTCCGAAAATATAGTATTTATTTTCAGGCAACTCCTCAGGCGTAAAATAAGCCATGTTTTCAATAATTCCTAAAACAGGAACGTTAATACTGTCTTGCTGAAACATTGCAACCCCTTTTTTTGCGTCTGCTAGAGCAACATTTTGAGGGGTACTAACCACAACAGCACCTGTGATTGGCAGGGACTGCATAATGCTTAAGTGAATATCTCCAGTTCCAGGTGGCAAATCAATTAAAAGAAAATCTAGGTCGCCCCAAGCAGCATCAAAAATCATTTGGTTAAGTGCTTTTGCAGCCATTGGACCTCTCCAAACAACCGCTTGATCTGTTTTGGTAAAAAACCCAATCGATAATATTTTAACCCCGTGATTTTCTACAGGTTTCATTTTGGACTTGCCATCAATAGTAACTGCAAGCGGCTTTTCGTTTTGAACATCAAACATGATGGGTATCGAAGGCCCGTAAATATCTGCATCTAAAACCCCGACTTTGAAGCCCATTTTTGAAAGGGTAACTGCAAGGTTTGAAGTTACGGTTGACTTGCCAACTCCACCCTTTCCTGAAGCCACGGCTACTATATTTTTAATTCCAGGAATTGCCTTTCCTTTGATTTCATTTTTTGGAGCTGGTGCAGCCACTACTTTTATATTAACCTGAATTTTTGCTTTGGCATATACTAACTCATGAATAGTTTTTAGGATATTGACTTGTGTGCGTTTTCTTGCTTGTAAACTAGGGTTGGAAATCGTAATGTCCACAATGACCTCATCACCAAAGACCACGATATTCTTAACCGCCTGGCTATCGATCATGTTTTGACCTTCACCTGGAACTGTAATCGTTTTGAGCGCTTGCTCAATGTTGTGTTTATTAAATTTCAATATTTTTGATTTAGAGAGATTCTAAAATGCAAATATACACTGAAATGTTTAAAAATAGAAGTGGAATGGGTTAAATGATGCTGGGTTTGACTAGAGTGCTTTTGCAGGGTCCCAAAATACAGACTTAAAATCTTGGATTTGATTTTCTATGACTTGAATTCCTTCATTTTGAAGAAGCTGCTTCATTAAATTAGTCCCTTCAAAATGATGTTTGCCTGTCAATAAGCCTTTGCGATTTACAACACGATGAGCAGGAACGTCTTTTCCATGAGAGGCGGTCATGGCATAACCTACCATACGTGCACTTCTAGCAGCACCAAGATATCTAGCAATCGCGCCATAACTAGTTACCCTTCCATAGGGAATCTGCCGAACTACAGCATAGCATTTATCGAAAAATTGAGTGGAATCTGCCATAAAACTTAAAAACCAATTGAAATATTTATCAGTGTAATAACTGCAATTAAGGCTGTAATGACTGCAATACATAAATTCATTCGTTTCTGTGAGGAAATTTTAGATTTTTTAATTTTGTCAAAAAATCGAATATAAATATAAAGCATCACAAAGGACCCAGAGGCAGCCCCCGCAACATAGGATCCTACAGACAAGCTATCTAAATACAACCACTTAATAGACACCAGAGCAGTCACCACATAGGCTTGGTAAGGGATCGGAAAAATATTTAAAGCAGACATAAAAACACCTTGAAAAAAACGACTTTTTTTACTTTTAAACGCATCCATTTGCTTTACATCAGTAGTATTGTTGGCAATGAAGAAAAAATAAATTGAAATTAAAATAAAAACAACCAGTGCAACGCGCTTAAGCACATCAATTACATCTGGATGTTGGTTTAGGTATTTGGCAAAAATAGCCGCTATACTGGTTTGAAACCCCACTACTATACAAGCGCCAATTGAAAACACAAGGCCACGCATATGACCTTCTTTTAAGCTTATTTTAGCGGCAGTCATATTGAGCATTCCAGGGGGTAAAACTCCTACAGATGCTATTAAAAAACCCAATAAAAAAACAATTGAAATATTCAAAGATTAGTTGATTTTAAATCTAATATACGTAATTGCCTTTTGAGTTGCTAAATATTGATTTTCATAAAAGGTTTGAATTGCAGTCACTTCGTCCGGACTTCCTTCTTGGCGGTACACATCGTGATTGGCATATTGAACCTCATGGCCTTCCCCGTGCAGAACCCCTAAAGTGTACCCATGCATAAATTCACTGTCTGTTTTTAAATGAACAATTCCATTAGTGTTTAGAATGTTTTTATAACGTTTTAAAAACGACGCATTGGTCATTCTGTGTTTGCTGCGTTTGTATTTAATTTGAGGATCGGGAAATGTAATCCATATCTCCGCTACCTCATTGACTGCAAACAAGGATTCTACGAGCTCAATTTGAGCTCTAATAAACGCAACATTGGGAAGCTTATCTTCAATAGCTGTTTTGGCACCTCGCCAAAATCGAGCACCTTTAATATCTATTCCAATAAAATTTTTATTTGGATACCGTTTTGCAAGCCCTACCGTATACTCGCCTTTTCCACAACCCAGCTCTAAAATTATAGGGTTATTGTTTTTAAAAAACTGCTGATTCCACTGCCCTTTTAAAGGGTAGACCGCCGCTACTAGTTCTTCGCGCTTGGGTTGAAATACATTGTGAAATGTATTGTTTTCATTAAATCGTTTAAGTTTATTTTTACTGCCCACTTGAATTATTTTTTTTCAAAAATACGGAAAGAAATCTGTAAACTAGTTTTGTTTTTGAAGTGTAAATGAGAATTCACTTCCCACAGCAAATTTACTCTCTACATAAATTTTTTCTTCATGTGCCTCAATAATGTGTTTTACGATGGAAAGTCCCAAACCTGAGCCCCCTTCTTTTCGAGACCCACTTTTATCAACCCGATAAAAACGCTCAAACAAGCGCGTTAGGTGGGTACTTTCAATGCCTTCTCCATTATCGGTTACACGGACTATGAGCTTGTCAGAACTTAGATCTTCAACACTGATTTCGGATGTTCCATTTTTGTGGCCGTATTTGATAGAATTTACGACCAGATTTATGAGGACCTGTTGAATTTTTTCTTGATCCGCTACTACCAGTACAGGCGTCGGGTAGTCCTTATCTAAAATTAATGAAATATTTTTATTCTCGGCTTTGATTTCTAGGAGTTCAAACACATTTTTAATAAGTTCAATAATGTCAAAGGAACCTAGAGTTAGATTCGCATCACCAATTTCTAGTTTGGTAATCATATCTAGGTCTTTAACGATGTAAATTAGCCTGTCTACACCTTTGTCGGCGCGTTTGAGATACTTGTCCCTAATTTTAGGGTCTTCTGCCGCTCCCTCTAGAAGAGTAGATATATAACCCTGCACAGTGAAAAGAGGCGTTTTAAGTTCATGAGATACATTACCAATAAACTCTTTTCGGTATTCTTCTCTGCCTTTTAAAGCTTCCAGTTCAAGTTTTTTGTTTTTGGCATAAGTATCGATTTCTTTTGTCAGAGTTGCCATATCGGTCATAATGGGACTGTTGTTAAAACTTGTCGATTCTAAGAGTGTGAGGTCTTTGTAGATTTTTTTTATACTGTTGAAAATATATCTTTTAAGACTTATGTGAATTATAACGAATGAAAAAGAAAAGGTGAAGAGGCTCCAATAAAACAAAAAGAGAAAATTAATCTCATCAAAAAAATACAAAAAAACACTCAGAATGAGTGTTTGTAAAAGCGCCATACTAAACGCCGTGATTAAAGAAAATCTGTATGAGTTTTTTATTTTATTATTCATCAAACTTTAAACTTATACCCGACCCCTTTGATGGTTTTAAAAGAATCGTTGCCTATTTTTTCACGAAGTTTTCGAATGTGAACATCAATAGTTCGCCCACCAACAACGACTTCATTTCCCCAGACATTATCTAGGATTTCGTCTCTTTTAAAAACTTTTCCGGGTTTAGAGGCTAACAAAGATAATAATTCAAATTCTTTTTTAGGCAAAACCAGTTCCTTTCCTTTGAGTATAATTCTATAAGCTTCTCTATCTATGGTGAGATCTCCCAGCTTTATAAGCTCTGAATTTTTTTTTAAAACTCCCTCACCAAGGCGTCTCAACAAGGCTTTAATTTTACTGACCAATATTTTGGGTTTGATTGGTTTTGTGATATAATCATCCGCCCCAGCATCAAAACCAGCAACATGGGAGTAGTCTTCGCCTCGAGCGGTCAAAAAAGAGATAATAGTATTTTTTATTTCTGGAATAGAACGAATTTGTTCGCAAGCTTCGATGCCATCCATTTCTGGCATCATGAGATCCATAAGAATCAAATGGGGTTGGTTTTTTTTAGCAGACTTCACAGCTTCCAGTCCATTAACAGCGGTGAGGACCGTATACCCCTCAGCCATCAAATTATAGCTTAAAATTTCTAAGATGTCTGGCTCATCATCAACTAACAAAATTTTTATACTAGGGCTGGTCATTTTTTTACTCATACTATTTGTAAATATAAAAAAATAATACTCTTTAGTGAAAAATATAAATTTAAAATCTTGATAATATTAGACCAATCAGTGCTGCCTAGTTTAAATAATTAATATAAAATGTTAACTAATTAAAAATAGAACATAAACTAAATTTAAATTTCTTATTTTTGATGAAATACTAAAACAATAAACCATGAAAAAACTTTACTTTTTAATTTTGGCTATTTCCATAGCAAATATATCATTTGGCCAAGCTTCTGAGTTGTATATAAGTATGTTTGGAGAAGGTACAAGCAACAATAAATTTATAGAATTATACAATGGTACAGCTGCTGACATAGATTTAAGTCAATACTCAATATCTACATGCAGCAATGGGTGTGACACAACTGGAGAATTTGATTACCCAGACAATGTTACTTTTGAGGCAGGTACAATACTACTCGCTGGAGATGTGTACGTTATAGCACATGGTACTGCCGACCCATCAATAGCAGCAGATCAAACATTCACTTACTTGTCAAATGGAGATGACTTTATGGCCCTAACGCTTTTTGGAGCTACAGCCAGTTCATATACCATCATAGATGCACTTGGGGACATGGGCGCTGACCCTGGCAATGGCTGGGATATTGCTGGAGTTACCAATGGGACACAAAACCATACGCTGACAAGAAAATCAATAGTTTGCGGTCCTAATTCAACACCTCTCGCGTCATTTGGAACCAATGCAGAAGATTCTGAGTGGTTGGTTGGTGCAGTTGATTCGGGATGGGCAGATGTAGGGTCTTATGAGGGCTGTGTTAGCGGCCCGGTACTTTCTATTAACAGTCCTAGCAATGGACAAGAATTTCCTTCCGGAACTACTTCTGTAACCCTGTCTGTTAGTGTTGCTAATTTTGCAATTGATGCTACTCCAGCCAATGGCGGAACTGGAGATGGCCATATTCACTGGACCTTAGATGGTGAAAGCCAGCCTATGAAGTACGACACCGAAGACGAAATAATAAATGTTGTTGATGGTGGTTCACACACCGTTGTAATGACATTAGTGGACAACAACCACCAGCCCATAGCGCCAGAAATTAGCCAAACAGTTAGCTTTTCAGTTGTATTTCCATGTGATCTACAAGTGGGCACTATTATATCGACATGTGACAGTACTACAAGCGAAGATACCGATACATACACTACAACACTTGCCTTTACTGGTGGTGGCACAACGATATACAGCATTGATACTGGAGGCGTAGGAAGCATTGGTGGGGATGATCCTACTTTGACAAGCGACGGTACTGTTGTGATTAGTGGAGTAAGCGAAGGCACAGATTTCGTAGTCACTTTTGCTGGAGATTCATCGAACAGCTCTTGTAACATAACAAGAAGCATCAGCAGTCCAAATTGTAATCCAGCAATAGAGCTTCCTTTCAGTGACAACTTCAGCTATAACAATGGTTCATTAATCACCTCACCCAGTTGGAATAATTTTTCTGGTACAGAAGGAGACTTAGTCGTAACTGACGAACAAGTATTGGTACAGCACGGCTCATCATCTGAAGATGCCAGTGTCGCTTTTAACTCAGTTACTGGCGCTGTATATTATGCTTTTGATTTTACAGTAAACGCAGGGGAACCAATTAGTGGAGGAGACTATGAGTATTTTGCACTACTAAAAGATGACGGCTATAACTACCGAGCCCGTCTCGACATTGTTAACGCAAACACTGAAGGCAATGATTTTACAGTTGGAATTTCGACTATAGGATCTACAGCTGATGCCGTATGGGCCTCTGACTTAAGCTTTGGAACTAGCTACAGAGCTACTGTTAAGTTTGATCAAGACTTAAATATTGCTCAATTATGGATTGATGCTAGTTCGGAATCAGATACGTCAATTTCTAGTACTGATGAAAGTGATCCAGGAACAACAATCACTCAGTTTGGTCTAAGGCAATCTGGTTCATCCATAAACGAAAGTATTCTTATAGACAATTTAAATGTTGCACAAACATTTAGTGAAACTTTAGCTTCTCACTCTATGGTTATTAGCACTGATTTTAGTATATACCCTAACCCTTCAAAAGGTGATTTTATAAATATCAAATCTAATGGCTCGGGTGCTGTACACGCTTACATATATGACATTCTTGGAAAAGAAGTTTTAAATGCTGCGCTAGCCAAAGGACGCTTAAATGTTTCATCTCTCACTTCAGGCGTTTATATTGTTAAGCTAAAGCAAGGAGCTGCTACAACTACTAAAAAATTGATTGTTCAATAATCTCTTTTTAAATTACTTAAAAAGAGCGTTGCTATATGGCAGCGCTCTTTTTATTTTTAGCTACTTTTGTAGTGGAATTTTAGGTATATGATTAGCGAAGATTTAATTTTTAACATCACTTCCGAAAACGATTTTAATAGGGCGGCTATAGCTGTTTTTAAACATCAGTTTGAACACAACAAAGTCTATCGTTCGTTTTGCGACTTACTTTATAAACATCCTAGTGAGGTAAGCGTTGTGCAACAGATTCCTTTTTTACCGATTCAGTTTTTTAAAACCCACAGCATTGTATCCAACAGTAAATCTGCAGAGGCTACTTTTATAAGCAGTGGAACCACTGGAAGCAGTCTTAGTAAGCATTTTGTGAGTGACTTAAAACTTTACAAAAAAAGCTTTAGGCGCGGCTTTAAAGCCTTTTATGGAGACATAGAGACCTATACCGTTTTAGCGCTATTGCCCACCTACTTAGAACGTGAAGGTTCCTCATTGGTATACATGGCTAAGGATATGATTGAACAGTCCAATCAGCCAGAAAGCGGGTTTTACCTTCATGACATAGAGGCCCTGAAAAATACGCTTATTAAGCTAGAGAGCAAAGGTCAAAAAACCTTACTTATTGGCGTTTCATATGCCCTTCTAGATTTAATTGAAGTGCATTCATTCCAACTGAAACACACTATTGTGATGGAAACAGGCGGGATGAAGGGGCAACGGAAAGAACTTGTAAAATCAGAGCTGCATGCCATTTTGAAAAAGGGCTTTGGAGTGAACAGTATTCACAGTGAATATGGAATGACCGAATTGTTATCCCAGGCTTACTCGAAAGGAGATGGCATTTTTAAGACGCCCCCGTGGATGAAGATTTTAACTAGAGATCCTGAGGATGCCATCAGCATACAAGCCATTGGAAAATCGGGTGGTATTAATATTATTGATTTAGCAAACCTAAACTCGTGTGCTTTTATTGCCACTCAGGATTTGGGTAAAATTTCCGCAAACGGCAGCTTTGAAATTCTAGGTAGATTTGATCAGTCCGATATTAGAGGCTGTAATCTGATGATGTTTTAAATAGCGTGTAATATAAATGTACTGCGTTTCCCTCTGTTGAGAATCACATATTTATTATTAATTAGGTCTGTGCTTGAAATTTGATAATCCTGCCCTACTTTCTCTTTATTGACTGAGATTGAATTCTCTTTAAGCGCTCGACGTGCTTCGCCGTTAGAGGCTAAAAAGTTTGTTTCTGCAGAAAGTGCCGCAATCATATCTAGTCCAGCATCTAAAAGTGATTTTGAAACCTCAGCTATAGGCACCCCCTCAAATACATCTAAAAAGGTAGCTTCATCCAAAGTTTGAATGTCTGCCTTAAACGATTTACTATACAGAATCACGGAGGCCTTTTCAGCATTTTCAAAATCGGATTGACTGTGAACCATCCTTGTGATTTCTTGCGCCAATCGTTTTTGAAGCGCCCTTAAATGCGGCTGTTCTTTATGTGATTCTATGAGTGAGTTGATATCCTCTTCCTTAAGGAAAGTGAATATTTTAATATATTTTTCAGCATCCTCATCACTGGAGTTTAACCAGTATTGATAAAACTTGTAGGGGGATGTTCGCTTGGCGTCTAACCAAACATTCCCACCTTCACTTTTTCCAAATTTAGAGCCGTCAGACTTTGTAATTAATGGACAGGTAATGGCATACCCTTTTCCATTTCCTACGCGTCGAATGAGTTCTGTACCCGTTGTAATATTTCCCCATTGGTCACTGCCCCCCATCTGAATACTGCAGTCATGAGCTCTAAATAAATGAAGAAAATCATAGCCTTGAACAAGCTGGTAAGTAAACTCGGTAAAACTCATGCCATGTGAACTCTCTGCTGAAATTCTGTTTTTAACCGAATCTTTGGCCATCATATAATTGACGGTAATATGTTTGCCTACATCTCTAATGAAATCTAAAAAAGAAAAGTCTTTCATCCAATCGTAATTATTGACAAGAACAGCGGCATTTTTATCCGCAGTTTCGAAATCTAAAAAATGTGCCAATTGTTTTTTAATCGCCTTTTGGTTGTGCCGCAGAGTTTTTTCATCTAAAAAATTACGTTCGGTAGATTTCCCAGAAGGATCTCCAATCATTCCCGTAGCACCGCCAACCAAAGCAAATGGCTTGTGTCCACATTTTTGATAATGTGACAATAACATGATGGGCACAAGATTTCCAATATGTAAGGAGTCGGCTGTGGGGTCAAAACCAACATAAGCACTTCGCATTTGTTCTAATAAATGCGCCTCTGCTCCTGGCATTACATCGTGAATCATTCCTCTCCAACGCAAGACTTCAATAAAATTACTAGCCATTTTAAACTGTTTAATTATTACAAAGATAACAGATTCATAAGTGACAAGAAAAGAAAAAATAGTAATTTAGTGCCATGATATTAGTTACTGGAGGTACCGGTTTAGTTGGAAGTCATTTATTGTACAAACTCACCAACTCACATCAAAAGATTCGCGCGCTATACCGCCGTATTGAGACTCTTGAAAAAGTAAAGAAACTTTTCTCTTATTACACAGATAATATGGAAGCTCCATTTGAAAAAATTGAGTGGATAAAAGCGGATATAAATGATGTTGCTGCTCTCAGCGAAGCTTTTGATGGCATCACCTATGTATACCATTGTGCCGCTTTAATTTCTTTTAATCCCAATGCTTACGAATCCTTAAAAAAAACAAATATTGAAGGCACTGCTAACATTGTAAACCTTTGTATCAGCCATTCGATTAAAAAACTCTGTTACGTGAGCTCGGTAGCAACTATGGGGTATGACCCCATCAAAATAACAGAAAACACCATTTGGAATGCCGGAGATATTCAAAATGTATATGCAATTACTAAGTATACTGCTGAGAGGGAAGTCTGGCGGGGAACGCAAGAAGGAGTACCAAGCGTTATTGTAAATCCAGCAGTGGTTTTAGGCCCTGGATTTTTTAACAGCGGAAGTGGACTCATATTTAAAGCTATTTACAAAGGGCTTCGCTTCACTACTGAGGGTGTAACAGGATACGTAAATGTTAATGACGTTGTAAAAAGCATGGAGTTACTAATGAATGGTGATTATAAAAACGAACGTTATATCCTTGTGGGTGAAAGCCTTTCTTTCAAAAAACTTAGCGAGCTAATATCAAATTCATTAAGAGTTCAAGCTCCAAAAACAATAGCCAAAGACTGGATGCTCTCAATCGCATGGCGTCTCGATTGGCTCGCTCACTTCCTTATGGGTAGAAAAAGGCGGTTGACTAAAAATTTGTGCAAAACTTTAAACAATAAGAACCACTACAGTTCTGAAAAATTTTTAAAGACTGAAAATAATTTTAAATTCACCTCAATTTCTAAGACTATATCTGAGATTTGTCAAGCTTTTTTACAGGAAGTTTGATTTTGTTGTCGTTCACCTTCTGGTAATAAATTTTAGAAGTATCCTTTTTATTTAGCTTGGATTTACTAATAGAATCTTTGATTCGTTTGCGCTCATCAGCTAATGCTTCATATGCTGATTTCTCAGCTTTCAACTTGGTCTCAACCCTTTCGTATATAGATTTATAAAGATCACTGTTGTGGGTGTAATAGCTGTTGCTCTGTGCAAACTGAAGACTGTCAATACCATGAGACCTATAAATATAAGTAGTCGGCTTGTCGATATTATTTTCTAACAATCTCTTATTTACACCTTTAGCGGAGTTTATAAGCATAATATCAAAAAGTATCTCAACCATTTGATCTTCAGAAATCAAGCCACTTGGTTTTTTTGCAGCGGTTTTTCCACAGCAGGTAAAAATCAAGATACTCATAAACAAGGCTAATTTTTTCATCTTTTGAATGTGAGTCGCATTGCTGCATTAGTTTTGTTGAAGTTAGCATTTTCATAGACTATAGTGCCATTTAAAATAGTATGACTAACACGCGACTTAAAGGTGGAACCTTCAAAAGGAGACCAGCCACATTTATACAATACATTGGTCTTATTAACAGTCCAAGGATTATTTGGGTTTACCAAAACTAAATCAGCAAAATAGCCTTCTTTAATATACCCTCTTTTTTCAATTTGAAATAAAATAGCCGGATTGTGACACATTTTTTCAACCATTTTTTCTATCGCTATTTTGCCGCTGTGATAGGCCTCCATCATTGCCACCAATGCGTGCTGAACCAAAGGACCTCCAGAAGGAGCTTTCATGTAGCTATTTAATTTCTCTTCTAAAGTATGTGGGGCATGGTCAGTTGCTATAACATCAATTTTATCATTTAAAAGTGCCGTCCATAAAGCCGCTCTATCGGTGGCAGATTTTACGGCTGGATTCCATTTTATAAAGGTTCCTTTTTTCTCGTAATCTGCATCTGAAAACCATAAATGATGTACACAAACCTCAGCTGTTATTTTTTTATCTTTTAATGGTTTCTTATTGGAAAATAACTCCATTTCTTTGGCTGTTGTAAGGTGAAACACATGCAAACGAGCGCCTGTTTTTTTAGCCAAGGCTATGGCTTTTGAGGACGAAATATAGCAGGCTTCTGCACTCCTGATTTCAGGATGGCATTTGATAGGAATGTCCTCGCCATAGGTTTCTAAATAGCGGGCAGTATTTTGTTTAATGGTCTCTTCATCTTCACAATGAACCGATATCAACAAGTCTGTACTTTTAAATATTTTCTCTAAAACCTCTGGGTTATCCACCAGCATATTTCCAGTTGAAGAGCCCAGAAAAAGTTTAAGACCTGCAACCTTTTGCGGATCCACTTTTAGTATTTCATCAAGATTATCGTTAGTACCTCCAAACATGAAAGAATAATTTGCAGAGGAGGTCTTGGCTGCAATTTCAAACTTATCTTCAAGCGCCTGAATTGTCGTAGCTTGTGGGTTTGTATTTGGCATTTCTATAAAAGAGGTGATTCCCCCTGCTATAGCCGCTCTAGATTCCGTTTCTATGCTAGCCTTGTGCGTAAGACCTGGCTCTCTAAAATGTACTTGGTCATCAATGACTCCAGGGATAAGAAAATTGTTCTCGGCATCAATAATTGTTACATTAGAATTTTTTACACTTATTGAATCTGCAATTTCTTTTATGTATTGCCCCTCTATTAATAGGTCGCCTTGAACAACAGAGCCTTCATTAACAATTCGAGCGTTTTTTATAAGTATGGATTTTTTATGCATTTATCAGTTTCCTAAAATTGATTTTAATCTCATTTGAATGACTCCAAATATCGCTTCTTTTATAATGCCCTTGTTAAGTTTTGAAACGCCATGAACTCTGTCGGTAAAGATAATTGGGATTTCTTTGATAGAAAACTTTTTCTTGTGTGTTTTATATTTCATTTCAATTTGAAACGCATAACCTATAAATTTAATTTCATCAAAGTCAATAGCTTCTAAAACCGCACGCCTGTAACACACAAAGCCTGCTGTTGGATCAAGAATTTTCATTCCCGTTATTAAGCGCACATAGAAAGAGGCAGCATATGAGAGAAGCACTCTGGATAAAGGCCAATTCACAACATTGACACCCTTAACATATCTAGAGCCAATAGCAAGATCGTAGTTTTTATTTTTACAAACTTCGTAGAGCCGAATGAGGTCCTTGGGCGCGTGGGAAAAGTCAGCATCCATCTCAAATATAAAACTATAATCCCGTTTTAGGCACCACTTGAAACCTTCAACATAGGCAGTGCCTAGCCCTTGTTTGCCCGTTCGCTTAAGCAAAAAAAGCCGGTTTGAATACTTAGACTGATACGCCTCTACCTTTTGTGCCGTTTGATCCGGTGAATTATCATCAACAATCAATATATGAACCTCATTATAAAGAGAAAAAACCGCATCGACGATTGCTTCGATATTTTCAATCTCATTATAGGTTGGTATGATGACAATGGCGTCTTGCATTCGGAATAAATTTAAACAAAAGTAAGTTATTTTTTGCGGACTCTTTTTATAAATATTCTTCATAACTTTGAATATGCTTAGAGAGGTTCTGTTAAGAGACTGGTACACGGGAATTATTGTAATTAGCCTCACACTAATTGTGGCAGCTAAACTTTTGAAACCTAACCGGTTTATAGATTTTATGAAACTGATTGGAAATTCAAACTACTTGCGGATTTACTTCAAAGATCACCAGTTTTTTGACCCTTTTGATATCGTATTGTTTTTAAACTTCTGTGTAAATGCGAGCCTTACTGCAGTTCTTTGTTATACCTACTACGGAGTGGATACAAGTATAAATTTTGATGGATATCTAAAGCTAAGCTTAGTTCTGGGGCTTGGAATCTTGCTTAAGATTCTAATAGAACTAGCAATAGGGTCTTTATTTGAGCTTGAAAATTTATTTCACAGTTATGTATTTCAACAAATAAGTACTATAAATTTCTTAGGGGTTATACTGCTCCCTTTAAATGCTTTTCTGATTTTTGGCTTTCCAAATCAAGTTCCATTATTAGCCGTAACCTTGTTTTTTTCGGTTATAATTATACTTATCGGCTTTTTTAAATCAATCAAATCGCATCAAAATCTTCTTATCAATAATTTATTTTATTTTATTTTGTATCTTTGCACTCTCGAAATTGGACCTTACTTAATTTTGTATAAACTAGTTTCGAACGAAAAAATTTAACTTTTTAGAGTCATTAATCTATGAAAATAAAAACCATTTTGGTATCTCAACCAGAACCGAAAATAGAAAACTCTCCTTATTTTGACCTAGAGGAAAAGCGAAAAGTGAAGATTGATTTTCGTCCTTTCATTCATGTAGAAGGGGTTACAGCCAAAGAAATTCGATTGCAAAAAGTAGATTTTTCCATTTATTCTGCTGTGATTCTTACAAGTAGAAATGCGGTTGATCACTTTTTTAGAATTGCTGAGGAAATGCGTTTTAAAGTACCTGACTCTATGAAGTATTTTTGTCAATCCGAAGCGGTTGCCTATTACCTTCAGAAATATGTGGTGTACCGCAAGCGAAAAATATATGTCGGAAAGCGTAACTTTACAGATTTATCTCCGCTAATCAAGAAGTATAAGAATGAAAAGTTTTTATTGCCCTCATCTGATAAGCTAAAGCCTTCAATCCCTATGGCTCTCGACGAACTTGGGATTCAATGGAAACAAGCGGTATTTTATAAAACCGTCATTAGTGATCTGTCAGACCTGGCGGATGTATATTATGATATTCTGGTCTTTTTTAGTCCCTCTGGAATCGACTCTTTGTTCCATAATTTTCCAAACTTCAAACAAAATAACACCCGGATAGCTGTGTTTGGAAATACAACTGTAAAGGCTGTTGAAAATAAAGGACTTCGAGTTGACATCGCTGCACCAACCACTGAAATGCCCTCAATGACCATGGCACTAAACAAATACATTCAAGAAGTAAACAAGAAGTAACTGGATCAGTTCTTGGATCAGTTCTTGGATTTTTAACCCCCCCCTATTAATTGGTTTTTTTTAATTGTAGTATCTTTGTAAGGTAAACATAAATTACATGAAACTTTTAAACGCATTTTTATTTTCACTTATTATTGTTAGTTGCTCCAGCGAGGCCTATGATAACAACAGTAACACAGAAACTGATCCTATTTTAACAGCCTCCGATTTTGCGCCAAATACTCAGGGAAGTTATTGGATTTATAACGTAGAAAACTATAGTTTAGATGTACCTGATATGAATTTAACGTCCACTGACTCCGTGTATATAGCCTCTGTATCCGCCAACCAATACACCCTTGAGGCCAATAATGGTATGGGGGCAGATGGCAGTATGAATAGTATATTGGGAAACGGAAGTCTGACCAAATTAGATAGTACTCTAGAATACAGTGGTGCATTAGACCTGGCTGTAGGATTTCTTTCAGAACAAACACCTGAAATTAACGGCCTTATATTGCTTGACCTAGAAGCCACTAATGGCGATCTAATTTCAAGTATTTCTGATGATTTCAACAACAGCATTGACATTCAAGGCACAAGTATTCCCATTGATATAAACTATGAGTTATACACTACAAAGGAGAACTTCTATGCTTCTAAGTTGATCAACGAGATGGAATATACAAACGTATATGAAGGAACTTTAAACCTTGAACTTTCTGTATCTGGAACGTTTTCCGTTTTTGGATCTAATCAAACGATAAATATTCTTGAATCACAAAACATTTTAACAACCCGCTACTATTATGGAGCTAATGTGGGACTGCTTCGTGCAGAAAGCGAACAAGGATTTGAACTAGCAGCGGAATTAAACGCGCTGATTTCTCTGACAGGTGGCAATATTGACTTGCCTACTTCTGCAACAGTCACTAGTGTCGAGGCCCTAAGTACTTATCAAATAAACTAGAGGCAACACATATAATACTATCCAAAAGAGCTTACAGACTAAAGCTCATATCTCTTCCACAACAGAAAGGTGATTTAATTTTACCTTTACATACTGACATATGGATACCTGTATTTGTTTACCATTTGACAAGTCTAACAGTCCATTTTCCAAAGGAACATCACAATTGGCGCAAGTAGCTTTCACAGCCATTCCACACTCATTACACTGGTAGGTATTTGTCATTTTGAAGACTTTAATAAAGTAAGTTATTATTAAAGTTAATTAATTTTTAGGAACTAAAAACTAAATATATAAATATACCATAAATAAAAATCAAGGTAAATCCTTGGGATTTATTAAAAGTATCCCGCTTAAACAGCAAGGCTAAGGGCAGTAATATCAGAGCGAAAACCAACATCCAACTGAGATCACGAGAAATAATTAAAGAATCTTCAACAACGATAGGCTTAATCATGGCTGTTAGGCCTAATACAGATCCAATATTAAAAATATTTGAACCTATTAAATTCCCTAAAGAAATGGCTTTTTCATTTCGAACAACAGCCATAACGGAAGCGGCAAGTTCTGGAATACTGGTTCCTACTGCAATAATTGATACCGATATAACGGCCTCACTAACCCCTATTTTTTGAGCTATAACGATGGCACCATTAACCAGCCAGTCAGATCCAAAGTACAAGGCAGTCCCGCCAATTAGTAACCAAATCACTATTTTAAAACTAGAAATTTTTGTTAAGGTTTCAAGAGACTCATCTATCTCAGCAGCATCTGATTTTCTTAAAACTAAGGCGATAAAACCAATGAGACTCACAAATAAAACAGCCCCTTCAATAGCAGTTAATTGATTGTCATTACTCAAAAAGTAGTAAAATAGGAGTGAAAAAAAAAGCAGTGCTGGCCAATTAAATTTATAAAAGGTTTTATCTACAGAGATAGACCCTAGCATGGCTGTAATCCCAAGGACCAATCCTATATTTGCTATATTAGACCCAACCACATTGTTTATAGCAATGGATGGCGAGCCGTTTAAGGCGGCGTTTAAGCTTACTAAAAGTTCTGGAAGAGAGGTCGCAAAAGATACCACTGTTAAGCCAATTACCATTTTAGAAATATTGAGTTTAAGTGACAATGCTACGGAAGCTCGTACTAGGTAATCACCCCCAACAACAAGCAAAACAAAACCCAAAAACATCAAAACAATATCCATATTTTATTTTTTACGAAGATAAATCTAAGATATTAATTTTGCTTGTATTTAGCTGAAGAATTTCTATTTTTGAACTATGAACTCACAAACATTTTTTAAGGTCCTGGCAAAGTTAAACAAGTGGTTACTCCCAAGTTTAACAAAAAAAAGAGTAGATCTCGCTAGAGCTAGTAAATTACAAATGGCCTTGTTTGGGTGGCGACTTTATGTTACAAAAAAAGCCCTGAACTAATAACTAATCGCAGCAAACACAGGATAAGATGCTATTTTTTTTACACCTTGAAGAAAATCTATTTTCATAATAAAATTACATTGCACAATCTCTCCACCTGCCGATTCTATTAGCTTACAAACAGCTTCAGCAGTGCCTCCAGTAGCCAAAACATCATCATGAATAAGTACCTTATCCCCTTGTTGAATAGAATCTTGATGCATCTCTAATATATCAGAACCATATTCCAAATCATAGGACTGTATGAGTACCTTTCGCGGTAATTTCCCAGGCTTTCTAACAGGAACAAACGGACGTTTTAAAGCCTGTGCTAACAACATTCCAAAGAAAAACCCCCGCGATTCTATGGCCACGACCTTGTCAACTTTAACCCCTTTTAACTGAGAAAGTAGAGACTCTAAACACAAGGCAACCCCTTTGGGGCTCTCCAACAAGGGAGTAATATCCTTAAACTCTACACCCGCTTTAGGAAAATTAGAAACATTACGTATATATGATTTTAGTGAATTCATAAGATTGATAACTATTTGGTCGCTTTTAATTAATTCAAAGGCGTTTTGAGTTGATTTTAGAAAAATTATTTACTATTAACACTGCTAATTTAAAAAAATGTCAATGGAAATTAATGCTAATAAGGATTATATTAAGCCCCTCTCTAAAACTACTAAATTATATTCAATTAAAATTTGGTAGTATATTTAACCAAACTTAAAGCTCTAATATTTACCTTTGATTTATTAACCATTCCATAAATAATTTTCCAACATGTTAGGTTCCATTAAAAACTTTAGGCTTTTTTATTTTGTGAGCATCCTTGGTCTTTTAGGCTGTAAAAATAATTCTGATATGACGCCTTTTAAAGAGTCCGTCAATGCGCCAAACGGAATGGTATGGATTCCTGGAGGAATTTTTGAGCAAGGTGCATCCGATAAAGACCGACAAGCTTTGTCGCATGAAAAACCAAAACATAGTGTTAAAGTTGATGGGTTTTATATGGATGAAACTGAAGTGACCAATGCTCAGTTTTTAAAATTTATTGAAGCAACTAACTATATCACTACTGCTGAGCGTGCTATCGATTGGGAACTTATAAAAACACAATTGCCTGCAGGCACTCTCAAACCACACGATTCTATACTGCAACCGGGCTCCTTATTATTCAAAAAAACAAAGACCTCCGTGACTAACCTATATGATTTTTCACAATGGTGGAAATGGAGTATTGGTGCCAATTGGCGCCAACCCAACGGCAAAGGAAGCAATATTAAAGGAAAAGAAAACCATCCAGTAGTTCATGTATCTTTTGAGGATGCTCAAAATTATTGTAAATGGATCGGAAGACGGCTGCCTACTGAAGCCGAATGGGAATATGCAGCCAGAGGTGGCAAAAAAGATAAAATATATTTTTGGGGAGACCTCGCAGCGAGTTTATCAAAAAATGTAAATAGTTGGGAAGGGGAATTTCCCGTATCAAACAGTGAGGCTGATGGGCATGAAAAAAGTGCGCCTGTTAAAACATATCCTCCTAATGCCTATGGAGTCTATGAAATTTCTGGAAATGTATGGGAATGGACTAGTGACTGGTACAATGTCAATTACTATTCAGAATTGGCCAGCAAAGATGAGATAACTTATAACCCTCAAGGAGCGGATACTGCGTACAACCCCAACAATCTATACATTAGTGAAAAGATCATAAGAGGAGGTTCTTTTTTATGTAACGACTCTTACTGTGCTAGCTACCGAGTCTCTTCACGGATGGCTACGGATCCAAACACTTCTTTAGAGCATTTAGGGTTTAGAACGGTAACCACTGTCACCGCAACAGAAAAATAAACTGAATTTTCATAGACACCAAAGTATAATTAGGTCAGAAAACTTCATAAAAAAAGTATATTTCAAGTTTACTGTTCTTAAACTCACCTATTTATAGGATGTCGCTGACAAAACATCGGGATACTCATTTTTTATTTTTATAATTAACTCTCCAAATAATGTGTTTGCCCAAGCAAACCACGACCTGTGTTTATAATTATTTTATTTGTAATCATTTTTTTGATTTTGAATAG
>TARA_Y100000385_G_scaffold105787_1_pt1 | contig 21490 bp, 15 predicted proteins | sample TARA_Y100000385 | Tara Oceans TARA_Y100000385 (sample SAMEA2620980) | marine metagenome | biome: marine biome (ENVO:00000447); feature: surface water layer (ENVO:00002042); material: "saline water (ENVO:00002010), including plankton (ENVO:xxxxxxxx)" | depth 5 m
TTCAGTAGTAGTTGCTTTTATTGATATATCTTCTGAATCAATATTCATACACGATGCAAGTACTTTCTGAATTTCTGGAATATACGGACCAATTTTTGGTTTTTGCAAACAAATAGTAGAATCAATATTCCCGATAAAATATCCTCTTTCTGAAATCATATTTACAACTTTTTTTAATAAAATTTTACTATCAATTCCTTTAAATTCTTCTGAGCTATCTGGGAAGTGCTTGCCTATATCTCCCAAATTAGAAGCACCTAAAAGCGCATCACAAATAGCATGAATTAATACATCTGCATCGGAATGACCTAATCCTCCTTTTGTATGGGGGACTTTTATTCCCCCTAACCAAAAGTCTAATCCATCTTTTAATTGATGAACATCAAAACCAAAACCTACTTTAATTTTCATTAGATACTCATTGCTCCTAAATCAAATACTAAAGTAAACCTCATAGTATTTGCAAGAGGATTAGTTCCTCCTATATTACTTGTGCTAATCAGATATGAGAAATCAAGAGCAAATACATTGTACTTTACTCCAGAACCAAAAGTTAAATATTTTCTACCACCCTTAGTGTCGTGTTCATGAAAGTAACCAGCCCTTAATGCAAATTGGTTTGCATACCAATATTCCAATCCAGCTGAAATATTTATCTCTCTCATTTCCTCTCTGAAAACACTCCCCGAAACTGGATTCCCATTTTCATCAATTTCTCCAGGTGCATCTCCAAAAGATTGAAACATACCTTCTACAACAGCAACATTTGGATCTTTACCTGCAATCATCTCTCCATCATTATTATATAAAGGAGGTGATGGAACTAATAATTTATTTAGATCAAATGATAATGAGATCTCATTATAATCATCCATTTTAGTAGTTAAATCGGTTCCTAATCTTAAATTAATTGGAATAAAATCTCTAGTAATTGTTTCTGTATATGAAATTTTGTTACCAATATTAGAGATATTCATACCAAAAGATAAATCTGATTTTTTATTTGCAATAGAAATTGGTTTTGTATAAAAAGAAGAAACATCTGCAGCGAAAGATTGACCTGCAACAGTTTCTGTACCACCTGCAGATTGCCCACCTGTTAAATTAGAGTAAATATATCTACCTGATATTGCAAGGGAAAAATTCCTAGATAATTTCCTAGAATAAGCAGATCCTATAGCCATCTCATTTGGTTTATATTGTCCTATTACATTTCCGGAAATATCAGTGAATGTAATATCACCTAAAGAAAAATACCTTAACTCATATCCAATTGCTTCATTCTCATTTAATTTGTAATAACCACCAATATACTGAAGATTAATATCTGGAACTAACTCTCTTAACCAAGGAACAATAGAAACAGAAATTCCGATATCATCTCTTGTAAAAGAAAGTTTTGCAGGATTCCAATGCATTGAAGATGCATCTGGTGTAGTTGCAACTCCAACATCACCCATTGCTCCAGATCTAGAATCTGGAGAAATAAGTAAAAATGGAACCGCTGTTGTAATAGTATTTAGATTTCCACCCAATACTTCATCATAATTAATCTGAGCTTTCATTTGAAAAACAGATGAGATTGAAAGGAATAATAATAAACTCTTCTTCATTATAAATTGAATTTTGGCAAATATACTTGTTTTATGTTGGTAGGTAACGTGAAATTTATTTCAATATTACTAATTTCTCTAATTTTTCAATAAATTCTCCGTTCATATCTTTTACTTTTAATTTATAGATATAGGTACCCCTAGCTATATTATCCTGAAAATCATCTCTTCCGTCCCATGAAATTGGACCTACCCTAAATCCAGTATTTGTTTGTAATGAATTAATTGTTTTAACTAATTTACCCGAAACTGTAAAAATCTGTATCTGAACTTCTAAATTTTGATTTGGACGATTATGCTCAAAATAAAATGAAGTATTAGTAGTAAATGGATTCGGATAATTTAGCAAATGTTCAATCACAAAATCCTCTGTTGAAGCAACAACAAATTCTAAAGTTGCCTCTGAAGAATTATTATGTACATCCCAAACCTTAAAATCGATAGTGTGTAATCCAGGGTCCAATTCATTTAATAAATATTCAACTTTTCCTTTCTGATAATTATCTAATTCAGCTTCATAATAATCGTTTAGTATTACTTTATTGGAAGTTTCTCCATCCAAAGTAATAGTAATATCATGACCAATTCCGTTTCCTACAGTATTTATGCCAGATGAATCTTCGAGAAAAGCCAGAAATACAGGAGTTGAGTTTGTAATACTACCAGAAACAAATTGTTTATCATTCATATAAAGTTGAATTGACGGCCCCATATCATCAGGAATAATATTAGAAGAAACTCCTCCAACAATAAAACTCTCATTCCATCCACTTGCATCAGTATTCTGTACGCTTTCTGCAGCATAATATGAGATCCTTCCAAAATCAAGATTATAATCAATATCTTTCGGAACAATAAAAGTAAAAGAAAACACTCCATTTGTAACAGATGATTTTCCTTTATAAATAATATTGTCTTGTTTCTTATAAGGCATAGGAGTAGAAGATTGTTGACCTTGAGTAGTTGCAGTAAACTCCTTATCAAAAACTATAATATCAATCTCTCCATTAAAACTACTTACTTTTACAGAGTCCTCATCTATTATCTCTCCTTCAAAAGTAACTTTTTCAAGTGCAGATAAAGTATCTGGAATTATTGTAGTTTTGATTCCATATTCAGGATACGCCAAACTCATCATAGGATCACCAAGCAGGGTAAATTTCTTACTATTAATTGATGTTCCGCTAAGGACTTTTGTTTGCAGGAGAATATCTCCTAATGTAGGATAGTTACCATTTGTTTTTTCAAATAAAGAATTTATAAAATTAGTGTTTAGGAAATTATTTGCATAAGAAAAAACATACCTAGTGGTTGTTAAAAGAGCTACTCCACCACCATCTGGAGATAAAATAATATGTTCTCCACCAGAAGTAAGCTCAGGGTTATCTAATCTGCCAAATTCACAAGTAGCGGTTACAAATAATGGTAATCTATCATAATTTTTCCACTCTTGAATTTGATCTATATCTATAATTCTTTCTGATGTAAGTCCTGACTCACCACCATGACCAGTATAATTTACTATTAAAGCCCCTTTATCTATTCTTCTGTTTATAGCATTTCTACATCCCTCACTTCTAGGTCCTGCAGGAGTAGATTCTTGATTAAAAATATCTAAATAGAGTTTGTCAAAATTGTAATTATTATAATTATCATCAATTATATCGCATAAATTATCTGATTGATCCATATGAATATTTCCATCAGTATCATCTCCATCATCTGCAATAAATGCAGCGTAATTTCTCCAACTACCCATAGATTCTTTATCATAATAATGTATAATCTTATTTACCATATTGTTTGCTTCCTGCAGTGTTTTTGCTGGCAATCTACCAATACCTATATCAACTAAGTCATTATTTAATTCTCCTTCATTATTATCTAAATAACCAAAATAATCATCTGTAGAATACGTATCTAAAGGACCTAAAGAATTATTGGATTGATAAGTAATCACAAAATTTGTATTATTCGGTATTCTATCTTTTGGATCATAAGAAGCGTCACCTATAATTAATAAATACTTAAACATACGATCTGGTAAATCATACAGATATTTACAATAATCTCTGATAGCAGAGATATCTTGTTTTCCAGAAGAAAATTCATTAAATACTTGTTGAGGAGTTACAACTTTACATTTACTACCATCTTTCTGTAAGTGGAAATCAGCAAGGTTTTGAGCTGCTGACAAGAAATCCGGATGAGACACAATTAACATCTCAACATCTACATCTCCATGAAGATTTTGATTAGGAAGATACGCTAGTAAATTTGGAGTCTTATATTCCATACCATCAAATGCAATAAATTTTTCATCAGAAAGTCCAATAGACATATTATATCCAAAGTTAGCAGTATTTGGAGTGTCAAAACTTAAGTCGTGATTAGTTACATTTGTAGGATCTGTAACACGCCATACTTTTAAAGAAGGCATTACATTTTCTATTATTAAACCAGAAGTCTGATTAAAACCGGAAGAAATAGTTTTCCTGAAAGTCATTTGCGAGCCAGACATAGTTAGATCCCTAAAACCACAAACTTCAATGTAATTTAACCATCCTTTATGACTAGAAGAATTTCTATTAAAATTAATGTCAATATTCAAATTATCCGAAACTGCAGAAAACTGACCACTAACAGAGGTAGTTTTTGCATAATCATCCAAAAATCCAGATACAACAACTCCAATATCAATATTCATAAATTCTGAATTATTATAATCAAAAGAAAAATTAGGAGTGGAAAATGCTCTAGAAGCAATATTTGCTTTTACATGAACTGTAGAATTATCTACAATATTTGGAGTAGAAAAAGAAAATGTTTGTGATAAATCCGCATCAAATTCTTCTCCATACCATTGCTCTCCAGATTTAATCAAATTTGTTAAATCTTCTTCATGAAATTCGTGAAAATTAAATTTATCATTATATTCTATCTCTCCTTTATTAGAATTTGTATAATCTCCAATTCTTTTGGAGTTAGCCGTACCATTTATAGTGATAAAATAATAATTAAAATCATCATATAGATGTTTGTAATGATGATACTTTCCTATATAATTATCATATGGCTTCCACTGATCAACATCTTCTCCATAAAACAACAGATAATCTCCGCTTTCAAAAATTCCGTTACTATTCTTATCTACAATTTCAATAGCATTTTCTTGTAAATCCTGATGTCTAAAATCAGAATTTAACCTAGCAAGCATACCTCCTCCATTTCCATACAATCGTATGGAATTTACATTCAAATTATTAGTGTTGATTCCTAAAGTTTGTAAATCAGAAAAAGTTAGTTGAAAAACACCATTTTCACTTACTGATATTTTATACCAATCTCCATCTTTTAAAACCGAGTTTATTGTTGCTGATTTTTTCTTTATTTTATTAAAAAACCTCTTTTTATTACTCCTATAGGAAAACTTTGTAATTTTCTTGTAATTATTTTCTGTTTTAATATAAGGGAAAACTAATATTCTACTATAATAATTATTAGCTGATTTCAACACATCAGAGGAGTATATAATAGAATCTGACACATCTAAATTACTCAATTTTATTTTCTCTATCTCTGATATAGAAGTGTATTCTATGTCAAAAAGTTCAATTTCATAATATTCGGAAGATTTAAGTTTAGTCATTCTCTGATATGAAGGCAATCCTTGATGATCTTGCAAATATGTTGAATTCTCAAATGTTTCTAATTTTACTCCATTCTCATCCGTACTAATCCAATTTAAAAAAATAGTGTTTTGAGAATAACTAACAATTGAGATGAAAATAACCAAATTAAGAAGATATATCTTTTTAAAATTCATAAAACAAAAGTAAGGATTTATTAATTTATGAATAGGATAACGACAAATAAAAAGAAAAATTATATCTAGTTCTTTTAGTAATAAATAAAATTCATATCTTTGTAAAATTCAAATAAAGAAGAAGACACTATATGAAGAACAATATATTAAAGTCATTCCTACTGTCATTTACACTGGTTTTACTAGGTAATAACGCTTATGGACAGGACCCTGCATTTAGTCAATTTTACTCTAATCCATTATACTTAAATCCGGCATTTGCAGGAGCATATAATAACGGATGTCCAACTACAAACTTAAATTATAGAGATCAATGGCCTGGAATCGGAAGAACTTATGTTACTTATTCCGCTTCATACGACCAACACGTAGATGCTCTAGGAGGAGGAATTGGTATTTTAATTCATCAAGATCAAGCTGGTTCTGGGAACCTAAATACCTTAAATGCTTCACTTATCTACTCATATCTACTTGAAGTAAATAGAGATTTGACATTCAAAGTAGGTTTTGAAACCTCGTATAAGTCATTAGGTCTAGATTGGGGGAATCTTACTTTCGGAGATCAGATTGATCCAACATATGGTTTTATTTATACAACACAGGAAGATATTGTTAATAACCCAAATCATGTTGACTATCCTGATTTCTCAACAGGTCTTTTAGCTTACACTGAAAAAATGTACTTTGGTTTTTCAGCTCATCACCTTACTCAACCAAACCAAGGATTTATTAGTGTAAGTAATTTACCAACAAAATACACTGCCCATATTGGAGGTAAGTGGCCACTTAGCCGATACAAAAATGACATTATAACTATCTCACCTAACTTTTTATACCAAAGACAACAAGAATTTCAACAATTTAACTATGGGGTTTATATAAATAGAGGACCTATAGTTGGTGGATTATGGGCTAGAAATAGTTTAGAAAACTTTGATTCATTTATATTAATGTTTGGTTTAATACAAGACGCATTCAAGTTTGGGTATAGTTATGATATTACAGTAAGTAATTTAAGAAATAGCAATACACTAGGAGCTCACGAATTATCATTTACTCTGTACATGCCATGCAAAACCAGAAGTAAATCATTTAACACAATAAGCTGTCCACAATTTTAGTTATATAAAACCAAAAAAAGTAAAAAATTAGAAAAATGATAAATAAAAACACCATATTAATAGGAATTTTAAGCGTTCTCATTATATCTTCATGTTCGAAATCTTCATCTACTAAAAGTAGTAAAGAGTCTTCTACAACAGGTTGGAAATATAATGATCGGAAACAAGGTGGTTTTGATGTTGTTAAAAAGTCGGAACAGATACCAGGTCCTGGATTAATGTTTGTTGAAGGAGGTAGATTAACAATGGGAAGAGTTGATGAAGATGTTATGTCTGAATGGAACAATATCTCAAAAACTGTAACTGTTTCTTCCTTCTACATTGATGAAACTGAAGTTAGAAACCTTGACTATGTAGAATACCTTGAATGGATAAAGAAACATTATGTATATGAAAATAGTCCATTCTTTACAGGGACTGGAAGATCTGAGATTTACAGAAAAGCTCTTCCAGACACTTTAGTATGGAGAGATAAATTAGGTGAGAATGAAATGTTCGTTAACAACTATTTAAGAAATCCATCATACAGAGAATATCCTGTTGTTGGGGTTAGCTGGGAACAAGCAAATAATTACTGTATCTGGAGAACAGATAGAGTAAATGAAAGAATTTTAATTGATCAAGGTTTAATAATGGAAGTAACTCATCCAGACAGAGAAGGAATTGAAGTTCCATTTACTACAGATGGATATCTACAAGGTTCTGAAGATTACTTAGCTTATTTTGTAACAGAAAAACAAAAATCTAAGTTAGACAACCTAAAAGTATTAAAAGATGATGATGAAGGAAGATATACTAATATGGAAGATGGAATACTATTACCAAATTACAGGCTTCCTACTGAAGCGGAATGGGAACATGCTGCCTTAGGTTATGTTGGGAATAATATAGGTGATAATCATAACGAAAGAAAAATTTATCCTTGGAATGGTTCAGGATTAAGAAATAACACTAAGCAAAATCAAGGAAAAATGATGGCAAACTTTAAAAGAGGAAGAGGAGACAATATGGGAGTTGCTGGAAGTCTTAATGATGAAGCTGATATTACAGCTCCTGTTAGATCTTACTGGCCAAATGACTATGGATTGTATAATATGGCAGGAAATGTTTCTGAATGGGTAGCTGATGTCTATAGGCCTATTACTGAACAAAATAGTACTGCAGATCACAGACCATTTAGAGGAAATGTATATACTACTCAGAAAAAAAACCAAGATGCTAGTCCTGGAGAAAATCCTTATATCATTAATGATAGTACAGGTCATATAGAACAAACTGACTACAAATTAGAAGCAGATAACATTTATAGAAGAAATTATAAAAAAGCTGATAATATTAATTATTTAGATGGTGATATTGAATCTCAAATGGGGAGTACTACTAAAGACGTTGATGAAAATAGCGATGAGGATAAATCAACAATAAATATTGACAAAAGAAATAAAGGACAAGATGATGATGGAAATATTCAAAATATCAGAAATACCGGTAACAGTAATGAAATGTATAGCTATGGCGAAACTACATTAATATCTGACAAAGCTAGAGTGTATAAAGGTGGTTCTTGGAAAGATAGAGCTTATTGGCTAAATCCTGGAACAAGAAGATTCCTAGATGAAACTCTAGCGTCTGACTGTATCGGTTTTAGATGTGCCATGGATCGAGTTGGGCCGCCTCAATCCGATTTAAAACAAAATAAAAGAAGAGAGGTGGATTATAGTAAAGCAAAACAATAATCAAATAAATATCTAAAATGTAAAACCCCTTAATTGGGGTTTTCTTTTTTATAGTATGACCATATCTGAATTATATAAAACATATCAGGAATTTCCTGTAATCTGTACTGATAGCAGAAACATTCAAAAAGATAGTATATTCTTTGCTTTAAAGGGAGAAAAATTTAATGGAAATAAGTTTGCTAATCAAGCAATAAAAGATGGATGTAAACACGCTATTATTGATGATAAGGAATATAATGAAACTAATTGTATCTTAGTGAATGATGTGAAGTCTACACTTCAGGAATTAGCAGAGTTTCACAGAAAAAAAATAAATATTCCTGTTATAGGAATAACAGGAACAAATGGAAAAACAACTACTAAAGAACTAATTAATTCTATACTTTCATCTGAATATAATTGCTACAGCACTAAAGGTAACTTAAATAATCAGATAGGTTTACCTTTAAGTATCTTAGAAATAGATAAAGATCATGAAATTGCTATAATAGAGATGGGAGCAAGTGAGATAGGAGAAATAAAGAATTTGTGCAGAATTGCAAAACCTACATCAGGACTCATAACTAATATAGGAAAAGCTCATTTGGAAGGGTTTGGAAGTTTTGAAGGAGTAATGAAAGCCAAAACAGAATTATATCATTATCTGCAAGAAAACAATGTAATGCAATTTGTAAATAGAAATGATGATTTACTTATTCTAAAAAGTAATGAGAAAAAGAGAATAACTTATGGAAAAGAATCTAACTCAGATTTTATAGCTACATTAACTTCTAGTTTCCCTTTTATCTCTGTAAAAATAAAAGATACTGAAATAAATTCTAATCTTATAGGGGAGTTCCAATATGATAATATCGTAGCCGCATCTTGTATTGGAGATTTCTATAATATCTCCTATAAGAATATTAAAAAATCTATAGAGGAATATATCCCAAAAAACAATAGAACTGAATTAATAGAGACAGGAAACAATAATATTATCTTAGATGCATATAATGCGAATCCTTCAAGTATGGAATCAATGATAGAATCGTTTATTAAATTAGATAAACCAAATAAGATTTGTATCCTGGGAGAGATGAGAGAATTAGGTAAATATTCTAAAGATGAACATCAGAAATTGATTAACCAAATAGAAATAAGTGGAATTGAAAGCATATTTGTCGGTGAAGAGTTCTTAAATCTTACAAACAAAAATATTTACTTAGAAACATCAGAACTTATTAATAATATCACTAGATTTAATCTGAAAAAGAGAACTATTCTAATAAAAGGATCAAGAGGAATAAAGTTGGAAAATCTAGTAAAATATCTTTAAAAATCTTCTTCTAATGCATTTCTTACTAACTTCCTGAGTATTATTATAAAACAAATAGTAAAAACCCCTAGAAAGGTGAAGATAACTATCCAAAATAAATTAGATCTATTTATGTTCTCAAGAGGAAGTACTGGTTTGTCAACAATCTGAATCAAAGGTGTCTCATTTAACACACCCATATGTGCTAATTCTATATTTTTTCTTAATTCTAAATAAACAGATTGTAAAATCTCAACCTCTCTCATATATTGAAGTTCTTCCAATCTTCCTGATGCTGTCATAACTCGCATGTTGTTGTCTTTTACTTTTGCAAAATTTCTTTCTGATATTTTTAAATCGTTAAAAATAGAATCAGATCTATTATATAAATTATTTAATGTATTCCTAGATTTTTCAGTCTGATGATCTATATACATTTCTGACATCTCATCAATAACTATTTCTGTAAAATTCTTTGCAAGCTCTGCATTTAAAGATTCAAATGAAAGATTTAATATATTGGCCTCATCATTCTGATACAGAATATCCATATCTCCATCAATAATTCTAAACCATACAATTCTTGTAATACTATCATTATAATAGTGACTAGATAAATTTATAGTTGAACTATCTGTAATCAGATTATTAATACGAATGTAATGATTTATCAATAAATCTGATTTTCCTTCTATTTTACATGTATTATTTAATGTTCTTTCAATTATCTTCCTTGACTTCAATAACTCTATTATATTCTGTTGATTAAATGAAGATGTTGCACTCCCTCCCATATCTATTCCAATCATATTTGCCATTCCACTAAGAGCAGATAAATTTGGTCCTCCAGACTGATCCTCAACTATAAAAGAAATTACTGCATTATACCTGTCTTCCTGTAATTTTGAGAAACCAAACCCTATCAAAGAAAAGATAATTGCAACCGCAAGAATAATAAGTAATCGTTTCTTTAACTCATTCTTATAATCTGAGATGGTAACTATAATACCTTTAAAAGAAGCCTCATCATTATTTTTCATAATACACTATTAAAATCCTCCGCTTATTCTATTAATTAACAAATATAAAGACATAACACCAGTAACTTTTATAAGTGTCTTTTCAATTGCTACATTCCAATCTAAAGGAGTTGCTTCCATTTCTTCAACTTGTTCTTCAGACATTAGTTTTATCGTAGATCCTTTTGTTACTCTTGGGGATAAAGAGAATAATCCATAGTTTATGGATCGTTTAACAGATCCATTTGGATAAACTACTACTGTTCTATTTTTATTGTTTTCTCTTGCATATCCTCCTGCAAAATTATTAATATAATAATTCGCTCTTTTTCTTTCAAAATAAGGAACACTTATACCAGTACCTTCATAATTATATAAATCACCTGTAACATATACTGTACTATTTGATTTTGGAATTACCAGACTATCCCCTTCAAGTAATATGATATTGTGTTTTGAATTTATTTTTAATGCTTTATTCATCTCAAAAGAAACTACATTAATATCTTCAAATTCTCTTTTTTTAGACCGAATTACTAGTGCAGAATTTACTAGATCTTTAGAATACTTTTTATAAAGAGCTGTATCAGATAAAATAACTTCTTTAAACTCTTCTGAAATTATATTTTCTTCCTCTTTAGACATAACTTTTGTTCTTCTATATAATTTTACACCTTCCAGAAATGCATTATCTGTAAGACCTCCACACCTTTCTATAATATCAGAAATTCTATCCCCATCCGAGACTAAGGAGTAGGTTCCTGGGTACATTACTTCCCCATCTACAACAACATGTATTGGTTCTTGGTAATCTGGGTTCTTTCTAACAAAAATCTGGTCATTTGCTTGTAAATCGAAATTATTATACTCTTCTTTAAGAGATAGATCTGTATTAATTTCTGCTACTAGAACTACACTACTTTTTGGTATAATAGAACCTGAATTTACTTCCAAAACACGAGAAATTTCTATTCTACTTCCACTTGCTTCTTGCTTTATTCCTCCAGAAAGTTCAATAACATCCTCAAGTTTTAATCCAGAACCATAAATTAAATCTCCACTCTTTCTTACAGAACCAAAAACTGAAACTATATAATCATCTTGAAAATCATCTGTAGATATAACATTTACAATATCATACTCTTTGAGTGTAATATTATCTTTACTATTAGAATTATCTAATGCACTAGATAAATTTACTGTGATAGTAGTTCTGCTTCTATCAGAATTTAATCTTAGTATATATGCATGCTCTTTATATAAGTATTCATTTAAACAATTAGCTCTTTTCAATAAATCTGATATTTTCTCTCCTTGAAAAAATTCATAATCTCCTTGTACCCCAACAGTACCTTGAACGGTAATAAAATTAGAGGTTTTTCGTTGAATTTTATTTACAATAATCTCATCTGCTGCATTAAGATTTGTAGTATGTAAATCTTTTTTATGAACATCATGAACTAATAATTTCCCATCTTCAAACCTTTTTAAAGTAATAATATTCTGAGATGATTCTGTCGTATATCCTCCTGCAAATGCAATTACATCATCCATATTATCTGATGATTTTACTTCATAAGTATATGGTCTATTTACCTCACCTTTAATCTCTACTAAATTAGTAGCTGCAGACACTAAAATATAATCTCCGTCCTGCAAATAAATATCTGTATGTTCTGAAGGGTTGAACAGAAATTCATACACATCTAATGAATCAACAACTTTTCCGTCTCTTTTTATAAAGATATTTCTAACTGAACCAATTTGTGTTGGTCCTTTAGCAGCCATTAAGGCGTTAAATGCAGTATTTATTGCAGGTATAGCATAAGAACCAGGATTATACACCTCTCCTACTATATTTACTAGAATCACTCTAGAGTAAACTAAAGAAATATCCATTTCGGAATTATTCATTCCTAATTTTTTTCTTATCAAAGATTTTGCTTGTTCAAAAGTTAATCCTTTCACATATATTCTACCAAAACCAGATGGACTTATATATCCTTTTTCATCAACAGTAACCACAGCAGTATAATCAGAATTACCCCATACTGCAATACTGAACTGATCTGAAGGTCCTATTTCATAATTGCTTGGAGGATTTTCTGAAGTTGATTGCTGAAAAAATGACAGATCATTAGTTCGAAAAATATCTTGACCATAGATTTTAGATGGAGGGAACTCAACTTTATTTTCATCCTCCTTCACTCCCATATTATTATAAAAACTCTTTGATTTATTCTTTTGATTCTCTATTAAATTAAAAGGTGTGTCAGATTCAGAATTTATTCCTCTATTATATTTAAAATCCATAGCTTCAGATATTTCCTCTGATGAGAGTCCCATTTGTTGTAATACTTGTTCTGAAGGTATATCAGAAGGACGAATATCATTAGGATCCATATTAGACGGCAGAAATTTTAAATAGGTTTGATTAATTTCTGAAGGTATGTCTTGAGTGAAAGCGGTAAAACTTACAAGACAAACTAAAATCGATAAAATATTTCTTTTCATAATTTTTATTTTAATACTGAACGTGAAATGACAATTCTTTGAATTTCAGAAGTTCCTTCATAAATTTGAGTAATTTTCGCATCTCTCATTAGCCTTTCAACATGATATTCTTTTACAAAACCATAACCACCATGAACTTGTACAGCTTCTGTTGTAGTTTTCATTGCGGTTTCTGAGGCAAAGACCTTTGCCATTGCCGATAGTTTATCATAATTCTTACCATTATCCTTTAACCAAGCTGCTTTTAAACAAAGTAATCTTGCTGCTTCAATTTCAGTTGCCATGTCTGCAAGTTTAAAAGCAATAGCTTGATGTTTATTTATTTCTTTTCCAAAAGCTTTTCTTTCTTTTGAATACTGTAAAGATAATTCATAAGCACCTGAAGCAATTCCAAGCGCCTGAGAAGCTATTCCAATTCTTCCTCCAGAAAGAGTTTTCATTGCAAACTTAAATCCAAATCCATCTTGTCCTATTCTATTTTCTTTAGGAATTTTTACATCTGTAAACATTAAAGAATTTGTATCCGACCCTCTGATTCCTAACTTATTCTCTTTAGGTCCGACAACAAAACCATCCATACCTTTTTCTACAATAAATGCATTGATCCCTTTATGTCCTTTTTCTATATCAGTCTGTGCAATAACCAAATAGACAGAAGCAGAATTTCCATTTGTTATCCAATTCTTGGTGCCATTTAACAAATAATAATCACCCATATCAATGGCAGTTGTTTTTTGGGAAGTTGCATCACTACCAGCTTCTGGTTCAGACAAGCAAAACGCACCAATTATTTCTCCACTTGCTAGTGGTTTCAAATATTTTTCCTTTTGTTCTTCAGTTCCGTATTCTTCTAACCCCCAACAAACTAAAGAATTATTTACCGACATTATAACCGAACTAGAAGCGTCTACTTTTGAGATTTCTTCCATAGCTAACACATAAGATATTGAATCCATTCCAGCTCCTCCATATTTTGGGTCAACCATCATGCCTAGAAACCCTAATTCTCCCAACTTCTTTATTTGTTCTGTTGGAAAAGACTGCTTTTCATCTCTTTCTATTACTCCAGGCAAAAGTTCTGTTTGAGCAAAATCTCTTGCCGCATCTCTAATCATTTCATGCTCTTCGGTGAATGTGAAGTCCATATTCTATTTAACTATATTTAAAAAATTCTTTGCAAAAGTACAGAATTTTAAGCTATTTTTGTAAACTATTTCAGATGAATAAAGAATATCATATAATTGGAGTAATGTCTGGCACATCATTAGACGGACTAGATATTGTGAAATGTACTTTTAAAAAAGAAAAAAAATGGAGTTTTCAACTAGAAAATTCTAAAACAATTAAGTATTCAAAAAAATGGATAAATACTCTAAAAAGTTTACATCTAAAAGATGAAAATGAAATAAAAGATATTGATAAGCTTTATGGGAAATTTATAGGAGAAAAAATAAATGGATTTATTAAAAAACATAATATACATGCCAACTATGTCTCTTCACATGGACATACAATTTTTCATGATCCTGAAAACCAATTTACTTTACAAATAGGTGATGGAGAAGTAATTTCAGAAGTAACCAAAATTACGACAATAAATAATTTTCGTGAACTTGACATTTCCTTAAATGGACAAGGAGCTCCTCTTGTTCCAATTGGAGATTTATTACTTTTCTCTGACTATAAATATTGCCTAAACTTGGGTGGTTTTGCTAACATATCTGAAAAAAGAAAAGATAAGATAATTGCATTTGATATTTGTGCGGTAAATTTTATATTGAATAATTTATCGAACAGAATTAACTTGGAATACGATAAAGATGGAATTGAAACTAGAAAAGGACGTATAAAACAAGATTTGCTAGAGGAGTTAAACTCATTAGATTTCTTTGAAAAAGAAGCTCCAAAATCTTTATCAAGAGAATGGATAGAATCTGAAATTTATCCTATTATTAATAAATACAATTACTCTATTATTGATATACTCAGCACATTTACAGAACATATTGCTATTCAAATAGGTAGGCATTTACAAAATGAATCTGTTTTAGTTACTGGAGGAGGAACATTTAACAAATTCCTAATGGAAAGAATTAAATTGCACTCAGAATCTGAGATAATACTACCAAAGTCTGATATTATCAACTTTAAAGAAGCGATAATCTTTGGATTTCTTGGAGTTTTAAAATTAGAGAATATCGACAACTGTTTAAGTAGTGTAACTGGATCAAAGAAAGATTCTTGTAGTGGAGATATTTATAAAAAATAAGGAGGTTGTAAATTAAAAACTTTTACCCTTTATTTAGTACATTTGCAAAAGATTTAACAATAGGAAATGGAAGATTTATTAAAAAAATTTGAAGAAGAAAGTCCAGAAGTAGTCTTTGAGTGGCAGGATAAAAAGACTGATGCGAAGGGTTGGATTGTGATGAATTCATTAAGAGGAGGAGCTGCAGCTGGAGGAACAAGAATGAGAGTTGGTGTTACAAAAGAAGAAGTTTTAGCGCTTGCTAAAACCATGGAAGTAAAATTTACAGTTTCTGGGCCACCAATAGGAGGAGGGAAATCAGGAATAAACTTTGACCCAAAAGATCCTAGGAAGAAAGAAGTATTAGAAAGATGGTTTGCAGCTGCAAAACCATTTCTAAAATCATATTATGGCACTGGTGGGGATATGAATGTAGATGAAGTTCATGAAGTAATTCCAATTTGTGAAGAGAATGGTATATTATTCCCATTAGAAGGAGTTTTAAGAGGGTATCATAAAAAAGATGAAGAAGGCACCATGAAAATCATTAATCAGTTATCCGAAGGTGTCCCTTTGATTGTAAAAGAAAACAATTTAACTCCCGATACCAATAAAAATTATTCAGTAGGAGATTTAATTACTGGTTATGGAGTTTCTGAATCAATTTTGCATTACTACAATATTTATGGTGGTCATGTAAAAGATAAAAGAGTAATCGTACAAGGTTGGGGGAATGTAGGAGGAGCAGCTGCTTTCTACCTCTCTCAAGCAGGAGCTATTATTGTAGGTATTATTGACAAAGTAGGAGGTGTAATAAAAGAAGATGGGTATACTTTTGAAGAGATAAAACATCTAGTAAATAGCAGAACTTCTAATTTCTTAGAAGCAGAAAACATGATGAGTTTTGAACAGGTAAATAAAAATATTTGGAGTATAGGAGCTGAAATTTTTGTTCCTGCGGCGGCTTCAAGGTTGTTATCTCAAAACCAATTAGATCAAATGATCAACAATGGGCTGGAAGTGATTTCATCAGGAGCTAATGTTCCATTTGCTGATAAAGAAATATTTTTCGGACCGATATCAAAGAGTGCAGATGAAAGAGTAAGTGTTTTACCAGATTTTATTGCAAATTGTGGAATGGCAAGAGCATTCTCTTACCTTATGGAAGATCATATAGAAATGAACGATACCACAATATTTAAGGCTGTATCAAACACAATAAAAAATGCGATACAAAACACATATAATATTAACAATAATAAAACTGCGATCTCAAAGACTGCTTTTGAAATTGCACTAAAACAACTTGTATAATGGGGCAATTAAGATTTTTTTTAAAAACAGAATATTTAGAAAACTCAGCACAAACTTATTTAATCTTTGTTGCTGCAATTATTTTGGGATTAATTTTCAAAGGACTAATTTCTAGATATCTTAGTCACTCTCTTTATAAAGTAATAGGAAAGAAAGAGAAAAGGGTTGGAGTAGAGAAATTTGATAGTCTTTTAACTAGACCAATTGCATTTTTTATTATGTTATCTATTCTATATTTTGGATTTCATGCTGCTGAATTTAATTTTGAAGAATTGAAGTCAACATTAGGAGAGGGATTATATAATGGATTAGAGATGATAGTTTCAAAATTATTCTCGCTTGTATTTATTTATTCTATTTTTCGAATCTTACTTAGAATTGTGGATTATGTTGGGTTGATATTACTCAAACGATCTGAAGAAACAGAAAACAAAATGGATGATCAGTTAGTCCCATTTGCTATGGAAATCATAAAATTTATTGTTTATATTTTTACAATTTTTATCATTTTAGGAAATGTTCTCGGTGTAAATGTCACTGCTCTTGTTACTGGACTTGGTATTGGAGGTCTTGCTCTTGCTATGGCTTCAAAAGAAAGTTTAGAAAACCTATTAGGTTCGTTTACAATTTTCTTAGACAAACCGTTTACTGTTGGAGATAATGTAACGGCTGGGACAATTACAGGAACAGTGGAAAAAGTTGGTTTCAGAAGCACTCAAATCAGAACTTTTGACAAAAGTCTAGTAACAGTTCCAAATAAAAAAATGATTGATGCTGAACTAGACAATTTAGGAATGAGGCCTGTAAGAAGAGTTAAATTTGATATTGGTCTAAACTACGAAACAACAGCAGAACAAATAAAAAATATTGTATCCGACATTCAAACTATGGTGGATGACCATCCAAAAACAAATGATGAAGGGAAAGTAAGATTCCAAGAATTTGGATCAAGTTCTTTAGATATACTTGTCATATACTTTGTAGATAGTCCAACTTGGAATGATTTAATAGATGTGAGAGAAGATATAAATTATAAAATTATGGAGATTGTTAAAAAACATAATTCAGATTTTGCGTTCCCATCTACAACTGTATATTTGCAGAAAAATTAAATCTCTAATAAAAACACATAAATTTTATGATTATTACACTTATGATTGTTGTATTCGTTTTAGGATACATGGCAATTGCATTAGAACATTCAATAAAAGTAGATAAAGCAGCGTCTGCACTTATTATTGGAGGATTATCATGGGCTCTTTTTGCTTTCACAGGAATAAACCATCATGAACTAACTCATGAGATTCAACATCATATTGTAGATATTGCAGAAATATTATTCTTCTTACTTGGAGCGATGACTATTGTAGAATTAATTGATGCTCATGAAGGATTTTCGATTATTACAGATAAAATAACCACAAAAAAGAAAGTTTTTTTAATGTGGATTCTGTGTACAATTACTTTCTTCTTCTCAGCAGCTTTGGACAATCTGACAACCGCTATTGTTATGGCCGCATTACTTCCAAAATTAATAAAAGATAAAGAAGATTTATGGATGTTTGCTGGTATAGTAATCTTATCTGCAAATGCAGGTGGAGCATGGTCTCCTATTGGGGATGTTACCACCATTATGCTTTGGATTGGAGGGCAAGTAACAGCTTCTAATATTATTACTTCAGTTTTCATACCCTCACTAGTATGTGCGTTAGTCCCACTTATTTATCTTTCTTTCCGACTAAAAGGAAGTGTAACAAGACCAGAAGAAACTGAGCTAAAAGAACATCATATTGACCCAACTACTCCATTTGAAAGAAATTTAATTTTCTACTTAGGTGTTGCAGGATTATTATTTGTTCCGATTTTTAAGACTATTACACATTTACCTCCATATGTAGGAATGTTACTCTCTTTAGGTATCTTGTGGTTAGTTACAGAAATTATTCATAGAAGTAAAAACCATGAGCAAAAATCTCAACTATCTGTAATTGCAGTACTAAAAAAGATAGACACGCCTACGATTTTCTTCTTCTTAGGAATTTTATTAGCTGTTGCAGCATTACAATCTGCAGGACAGTTGGATATTGTTGCAAAATATCTACAAAGAACTTTTAATGGTGATATTTATATTATTAATATTATTATTGGACTACTTTCTTCTATTGTAGACAATGTTCCATTAGTAGCTGGAGCAATGGGAATGTATGATATTGGACCAGTAGCTGATGGGGTTCTAGCATTTCCACAAGATCATACTTTCTGGGAGTTCTTAGCATATTGTGCTGGTACTGGTGGATCAGTATTAATTATTGGATCCGCAGCAGGTGTTGCTGTTATGGGAATTTTAAAGATTGATTTTATTTGGTACTTGAAAAATATTTCTTTACTTGCTCTTATGGGCTATATTGCAGGAGCTGCTACGTATATCCTCATGCAATAAAATATTAATTTATCGTTTACTAATTATGATGGGAATCTTATTACAAGCACAAATAACTACTACTACCGAGCAAGATAATTTTATGGATATGTTAAGTAACATGGGTATTGGTGGAAATATAGTAATGGCTGTACTACTACTATTATCTATTCTTGCTATTTACATTCTAGTTGAACGATACTTTGCAATAAGAAAAGAAAGTTTAGAAGATGAAAATTTTCTGATGAGTATCCGTAAATTTGTAGAAGAAAAAAATATTGATCAAGCTAAAAAACTTTGTAAAAATACAGATAGCCCTATTTCCAGGATGATTGAGAAAGGATTGGACAGAATTGACAAACCAATGACAGATATCTCATCTTCCATAGAAAATCAGGGAAAATTGGAGATATACAAAATGGATAATAAGATTGCAAATCTTGCAACAATATCTGGAGCTGCACCAATGATAGGTTTCTTAGGGACTGTTATAGGAATGATTATTGCATTCCAGAAAATGGCTAGAGAAACAACTGTAAGTCCTGCTGATTTAGCTGGTGGAATTTACACTGCTATGATTACCACAGCAGCTGGTTTAGTTGTAGGTATTATTGCCTATATTTCATATAATTATTTAGTAAATAAAGTGGATAAAGTAATTTTTCAACTTGAAGCAAGAACTACCGAATTTTTAGACTTATTACACCACAATGATTAATGGCATTAAAAAGTAAAAATAAAGTAAGTGCAAACTTCAATATGTCGTCTATGACAGATATTGTTTTTTTACTTTTAATATTTTTTATGCTAACCTCAACGCTTGTAACCCAAAATGCATTAGATTTACTTTTACCAAAAAGCTCAAACAGTAACACTAACAATCCACCAACATCTGTGCAAATTGAGGATATAGATGGCAATGAGATACCAAATTTTTATATAGATGCTGATCGTGACAACCCTATAGAAATTAATAATCTAGAAAAAATATTATTAGAAAAATTAAATTCAAAAGAAGAGTCAGTTAAAGGAATCGTGTTAGAAGCTGATAATACAGTAGATATAGGATATGTAGTAAAAGTTATGGAGATAGCTTCTAACAATAATTTTAAGATTGTATTGGCTACCTCCCAAGAAGAATAAGATGGACAAGGAAAAGAAAGACAAAGTAAAAGGAATATGTGGAACTCTATTATTTCATGCTCTACTTTTATTTCTATTATCGTTACCATTTATGAGTTTAAGCTATGAAGATCCTCCAACAAGAAAAGGGGGGGGTAGCATTGCTATGAATCTTATTAAACAAGATCCTCCACCTCCTAAAGAAGTTTCTGATAAAGTCCCTGAGGAAATTGAGATGATAGAGAATAAGAAGATTATTACCTCAGAAGAAGGAAAGTTGGAAGTGACTGATAATATCAATGAAAATAATGAAATACCTCCTGTGGAAGAGACACCGCCTGTAGAAGAGATACCTTCTGTGATAGAATTGACTGAGCAAGAAAAAGCTTTCGACAAAAATAATGATGGAAAAATTGATATAGAAGAGCAGAAAAAACTAAATGAATTTTTAGAGAAGATTGGTGGAATTGGAGGTAAAGATGATGAGAAGTATAATGGAGATGGAGAGGAAGTGGAAGGTAAGGGTACTGGAGAAGGAAAAGGGTTTGGTGATGGACTTGATTTGGTTGGTAGTCATAATAGTATAGATCCTGCTACATTAGATTGTGAACAAGGTAAGGGAACAGGAGGTCTCACAATAAAAATAATAAGATCTCCATATGGAAAGATTGTAGAGATCGATGAAGAAAGTTTTAAAAGTACGCTAACAGGATTATCATTCTCTAGCCCTAAAAAACAAAAAGAACTTCTTAATTGTATTAAGAGAAAATATAATGAAACAATTGATAAAGGTAAAAAGGTAAAAATCTATGAGAAAGATCATCTCCATACGCTTAAGTTAGACTTCATAAATTAATGACCTATGCTGAAACAATAGATTATTTATTTAAAAAACTTCCAATCTACCAAAGAACAGGAGAAATTGCATACAAAGCAGATATCGGAAATATTGTAAAAGCTTCTAAGATTCTGAAAAACCCTCATCTTAATTTCAAATCAGTACATATTGCCGGAACAAACGGAAAAGGTTCCACTGCTCATATGATTTCTTCTGTTCTACAAGAAGCAGGTTATAAAGTTGGACTATATACTTCTCCTCACTTAAAAGATTTTAGAGAACGAATTAAAATTAATGGAAAGATGATTTCCAAAGAAGCTGTTGTAGATTTTGTTTATCAATACAAGATAGATTTTGAGAAAATAGAAATGTCATTTTTTGAGTTTACAGTTGCGATGGCTTTTAATTATTTTTCTGAAGAAG
>TARA_Y100000385_G_scaffold291578_1_pt1 | contig 21363 bp, 13 predicted proteins | sample TARA_Y100000385 | Tara Oceans TARA_Y100000385 (sample SAMEA2620980) | marine metagenome | biome: marine biome (ENVO:00000447); feature: surface water layer (ENVO:00002042); material: "saline water (ENVO:00002010), including plankton (ENVO:xxxxxxxx)" | depth 5 m
TAATAATAATAATAATAATAATAATAAAAATAATAATAATAATAAAAATAAATTAAATTATTATCATAATAATTCAATTTATAATAATTATGATTATAATTTTGATTTTGATTACAATCTCTTATTATATCTTTTATTTATAATTTCATGTATATTTAATTTAAAATATTTAATTAAAAAAAGAAAAAAAATTAAAATTAAAAATATAAAAAAATATGAAAATTCTTCAATTCAAACTGATCCACAAATTGTTTCATTGTTAATAAATCCTGATAATGATATACAAATTATGAATAATTTTAATCAATAATTACACCTTTCATTAAAGCACCAAAGGGACTCCAAAATGGTAAAGTTATAGGTTTTTTATTTAAAGATTTTATTATTTTTGAATTTACAAATTTTTTATCAACAACAATTTTATATACATATTCATTAAACCAATCTAAAGACATATAATAATTTTCATTAAATTCTTTTTCATCTTTACCATGAGAATTTTCAATTAAAAATCCATTAGTCTTGCCTTTATCAAAATTATAGCCTCTTATAACTACAGCATGGGATGGATAACTTTGACGATATTTTAATGAATCACATTTTTCCATTTTATTAGTAAATTCAAAAATATCTTTATAATTAAATGCTTTTTGATCTAAAATACCTTCTTTCGATGAATTATATTTAGACCAATCTAAACCTGTCCATATTGCTTCATTTGCATCTATAGATTTTTTAATACTTTCTAATATATCATTCATGGGTACATTTATATAATTTCTTAATTCAGTATTTATTAAACTATAATCCAATTCTACATTATATAATTTATAATAATCTATATTTGGACATGGATAATTAATTAAACAAATTTTATCTTTAGTATTATAAGGTACATATTTTTTATAAAAATCTAATGGAGTAACATTTTCTATAACTTTTTGTTTTTTTTTATTTTTTTTTACTTGATAATATTGCCAAGTTATTTTTTTGGGTGGTTCACCTAAAAATAAAACTAATATTTTATAACATTCATATAATAATGAATTTATTAATTTAGAACGTTCAACATTCGATTCTAATATTTGTTTTCCTGCTTTTTTTAAAAAATTATTAAAAAATTCTTGTAAATCATGTGAATATTTACTATGAAATTTATCATCCATATTAGTTTTAGGTATTAATCCATATTTTTCTACTAATCCTGAAAATAATTCCCAGTGACCACCATCATTAGTAGCATTTTCAAAAATGTCTATTAATTTAATATCTTCTATAGTATAGTTTTTAATATTATGAATATTATTTTTTTTTCTATCATATATTGCATTTAAAAAATAATTTGCTTTTTCTAATTTATCATAAAAAAATAAATAATTTTGAGAAAATTCAAAATTTTCTAATTTATATTTTTTAATCATATTTATTCTTATAATATTTAAGAACGCAAATATCCAACAACGTCCACTATTTTTTTGATCAGTTGGTAATGTTTTAACATCAATAAATTTTTTAAATATTCTTTTTTTATCTTGAATATAATCAGATTTTAATACTAAATTTTTAAAAGGTATTTTAGTATTTACATTTTTAAAAACTTTATTAGTCTTTTTATTATTAAATTTATTAGAATAATTTTTTACATTTTTAAATGTAATATTAAATTTTTTAGACATTAATAATTATATATTATAAATATTATAATTTTTTATAGAATTATTATAGAATATTATAATATTTGTATTATATTTTTTATTTTATTATATTCTTGTTATATTTTGTGACTATTTTTTTATTCAGGTCTATCTTGGTCTTTTTGCTTTTCTTGTTGCTGTTGATGTTTCTTTTGTTTTTAATTTTTTTGATGTATTTGATTTTTCTGGTGTTGTTGCTCTTGTTTCTCTTTTTTTGCTTTGTCTTGTTTCCGGTGTTGTTGCTCTTGTTGGTGTTGTTTGTCTTTGTTTTGTTGGTGTTATTTTTCTTTTTAATCTTGTTGAATTTTTTGATGTTGTTGATTTTTTTGGTGTTGTTAGTTCTCTTGGTGTTGTTGGTTTTCTTGGTGTTCTTGGACCTTTTATTTTTCTTGTTAAACTTCTTTGATTTTTTGGTTCTGATTTAGCTCTTCTTGATATTGGTTTATTTGATTTACGTGGTAATGATAAAGATTTTGATATACGTAGTAATACTTTGTGTTTTTCATCTAGTTTAAAGTTTGTTTCAATATATTCTCTTAATTTATATACTAGAGTGGATTTTAATACTGGTAAATTTACTTGATAATAAATATTATTATATAAACTTAACCTATAATATTTATTTTCATTATTAATTGAAAAAATATTATTTAATAATATCGGATTTACAATATCATTAGTAATTAATTCATCTATAAATTTATTAATATTTGGATTATTAACATTATCAAAAATATATTCTATTAACCATGGATAACAATATATATATGGATAAACTTTAATATAAATATCTTCACCACTTACACTATTAGTAATATTTTTTCTAGAAGAACCACCTTTTGTTTGTGTATCTGTTACTAATGTTTCAAGTTTATTCATAAATCCATTTTCAAATATTTCATTATTATATTCGTCTATTAATGAAAATCCATCAGTAATGTTACTAGTAACATTATATAATTTGTTTGGTATTTTAGTTTTAAATAAATAAGTTTTAGTTGTTGAACCATAACATTCTGATAATAAATTACTTTCATTATTTGTATCAATTTCTATTCTTTTAAATAATTTTATAGCATTCGATTGATAAATATAAGTTCTAAAAATATAAAATTCTGCCTTACAAATGTTTATTAAATTTTGATTATATTGTTGTTTTTCAGGATCAGGTGCTATTCCTTTTAGTATTAAATCAACACTATTTAAATCATTTATTATTATTTCTAAAATTTCTCTTAATTTTTCATTTGCATTTTCTATTTTTCTTATTATATTTTCTATAAAACTAAAAGTTGCAAGTCTATTTTTTATTGGTTTATCATCACTGGTTTGTGATGATAATTTTATAGATTTTATTTTTTCATCATTAAACAATTTATTTAAAAATTCTTTTAATCCATTTATTACACCTTCATTATTTAATATTATTCTATCTATTTCTTGTAATTTTTGATTTCTATCATATACTATTTGAATTAATTTTTTATCAACTTCATTAATTGGTGGTTGATATGATGTTAAAATATAATTATGTTTTAATAAAAATGGAACAGATAACATAGAACATCTAGTTGCAAGAACTGTATCATTTGTTAATAAACAAGAATTTCCTAAATAATACCCTAAATCATTTCCTCCTTTGGATGCCTCTTGTAAAATTTTTTCTAATATAATTGCTTGCATTGTATCTCCTAATTCTTTTAATAGTAATAACATAATTGATATATTTTTTTCTTTATCATTACTGCTATCAATATTTTCATTTATATATTTATTTTTTTTAGGATTTCCTTGAAAAAATATATCTTCAACTATATCAAAGTCACATATAGGGTTTTTACTATCGATATTGATAAACTTAAATTTATCACGTTTTATTAAACCATTCCTATCTATTTTACATTGTAATAATAAATTATTTAAACCTATTTCTATATACATAATTTCTTTTGTTGATCCCGCTAATAATTTAACATAACAAGTTTCTTGAAATCCATAATGTTTTAAATCTATATGCGCTATGGATTTATCCAAATCGAATAAAGTAGTTTTTGGGGGACTGCGTTTTGCAGGATCCATAAATGATGCTAATGTTTCAACTATTTCTATTTCTGTTAAATCTTTGTTTTTATAATCATTAGGATTCATTGCTGCATCAATAAAAAAATATTTAATATTATTTGGTAATATATTTCTATTTTCTTTTGAAATTTTAGTAGGATCATCTAAACTACTAGATTGAGATGTTTCAGGTATCGAAGGCAAATTAGAATAAGAATATTTTCTTACTTCAGGCAACAGTAAATTTACAATAAATTTTTTTGTTTCATTAAATTTAAAAGTATCTTCTCTATAATTAATTGCTGTACCCTGAGATACTATTTCTTCAATCAATTTTGATAATTTATTTTTATCTCTAATATGTGGATTAGCATCAGCATCTTTAAAAATATCACCAATATTTATAGCTCTATGATTTTGAGGATTATTTCTTAATGGATCTGTCATTATAATATAGTTAGATTATATATATTTAACTTTTAGATAAATATTTTACTTCAATTTTTCTAAATATTTATCAAATAAACATGCTTTTACCTGTTTACATCTTAATTCTTCTATTTTTTTTACATATTTTTCTGGCTCTGGCCATTTTTCTTTAATGTGTTCCAATTCTTGTTTATAACTTAATACTTTTTTATTAGTATTATAATTTTCAATATTAAATTGACGATCTTTAAATTGCTGTATTTTTTCTAATTCTAATGCATATAATTGTAATAATGGTTTCATAATTTGATTACTAATATAATGACTATAATCTAGTGCTAAATTATTTTCTTTTATAAAATTTGGTGTTTCTATTTTTTCACCTTGTAATGCTTTTTTATCTGGATTTTTTATATAAGCATAATTAATTCGATCGCCTGAACCTGGTTTATTACCAGAATCTCGTAAACCAATACGTTCAGCTAATACTTTATGCGCAATTTGTTTTGGATTTTTATAATATCCACGTAATGATTTTGTAACTAATAATTTATCCATAATTACTTGACCATCAATTAAATTTTCTAATGATTTATCTACAAATTCTATAGATTTTTTTATAGATTTTTCATTCATTAAAATTTCCACAACACCACCATAAATATCTTTAACAATTGGTGCATTATCACGTCGTTTTAATACAATACCCATAAATTTCATTTTACCTTTATCAGGATCATCTTCATATAACATACCAACATAACGTTTTTTTGATAATAAAGCCCATGGCCAAAATGTTTTTTCATATTCTAAATCATGTGGATTTTTTAAGAATTTACTAGCTAATTCTCCTGCTTGTTTAGCTAATTCAATAGTATATATTAAGGCTTCTTTGTTTATAATTTTTTTACCAGTTTCTGCATCTTTTAAATTAAATTTGAAAAATATTGAATCCGTGTCACCATATATGCACTCAGAATTTGTTATAACTTTTCTATTATCCTGCAAAACTATTTCTTTATTGTGATAACATTGTTCTATAATGTCACGTCCATAAAATAATAATTTTCGTCCTGTTGCAGTTGTAGCAGAAGCAACATCTGGTTCATAAAATGCACTTGTAGAAGCACCTAATTGACCATATAATGAATTAGCAGTAACTTTAATACTTAATTGTCTTTTATCTAAAATATTTTTCATAAATTCATCATTTGTCAATGGTATTAATTTACGAGTTGCTTTACGGGCTGCTAATAATTCTTCTAAAATAGCAGGCATAATTGCTTTGGAATCTGGAAATTGTGCAAATCTGCATATTTTATATCCAACTACTACTTTTTTTGCAGCAGCCTTTTCTGTTAAACGCAAATATTTAAATGTATCATATTGTACATCTACATATTTATAACCTTCATCAAATAAATTATCATAAATGTAATTACCATTTTCATCTATTGTACCTGTTTCATTTATTAGATTTCCACTTAAATCATATTCTTTTGTCCATACTTTACTATCGGGTGATAAATTTTCACTAATAATTGATGAAGGATAAAGTGAACTATAATCTACACATGCTACAGGATCTTCTAAATATAAACCAGTAGTTGGATTAAAAACATGTGCACCTTCATAACCTTCTGATGCATTATTTTTTTGAATTGTTGGCATTAATGTATTTTTTTCGCCACATTTTTTTGATACATAACTTTGTAATTTAATACCCTGACCTCTTAACATTAAATAACTTAATGGAACATCACATAAATTAGACATTTCTACTTTATCAGTAATAACATCAACTTTTAATAATAACCACAAAACATTATCACAATCTGCAAGACAATATTTACCAACAGTCCAGCGATCATAATCTGTACCATTAGCTAAATCAAAAATTTCTTGGGGGGATACGTCATCTTTTGCTAAACCCCAATTATATTTAGTATTATTTAAATCAATAGGTTCATAAGAATCAATAACAAACCATTTTTCTTGATAATTAATATCAATAATTTCAAATTTTTTGCCTTTTTTATAAGCATTATTACTGAATCCTATTTCTTCTAATTTAATAAAAGTACCAATATTTATTCCCATAAGATTTTTACTATAAATTTTGGTTGTTTGTTTTGTTTCATCATGTTCTATATTTTTTATAGAATCACTAATAAAATAAGAAGAAACAAAATCTAATTTATAAGAACTAAGTTGAAATTCTTTTCTAAAAATAACACACATGTCCATAATAATTCGTCCAGGCATTTTTGGAAAACGTAAATTATATTCACCCGAAGCAAGTACTATTTTACTATTTTCAATATCTTCTTTTCCAGTTCTCCAATCTTTAGCAATACATATTTCGTCTTTATTTTTAGATAATTTTAAAAACTCTTGAACACAATCTAATTCTTGAGATCGTTGATACATAAATTCAAAATCAAAACCGGTAATATTATAACCAGTAATTATATGTGGATTATTTCTTTGAATAATTTTAGTAAATGTTAATAAAACTTCTTTTTCTGTTTTTTTTTCAATTACGCTAACTTCATTTTCTAAAGACCAATTAATATATTTATTAGGAATTTTACATCCACCTTTTACAATAATAATTCTTTTATGTGGATTTTTTGATCCATAATTAATAAAACTTAATCCTATAAAAGTTATTATATCGCCTTCTAATTGTGGAAAATATTTTGTTAATGCAATATTAAGCTCTAACAATTTTGTTGAATATTCACAAGAAGTATCTTTAATAAGATCTAATATATTTGCATCTTTTTTATTATAATTTTTTATTTTTTTTGTTTTTTTTGTTTTATAGAAATTATTTTCATTATTAGCATCTTCATTATTATTGTCATCATCTGAATCATCACTTGATTCATCATTAACTAATTCTGATTTTTTATTTTTATTTTCACCTGGTTTATATTTAATAAAATTTGAAAAATTGTTTTCGATTTGAACCATTGAAGTAGATACTTTTGGAAAAACTTTAGCAATATAATTAATGTTGTTATAATCAAATGCTGATAATATTTCTTTTTTTAATAAATCAGAATTATAATTATTTAAAAATTCTGGTTCATGATTATTAATATTTTCTAATATATTTGTTGCTAATTTTTTATAATCTTTAATAGCTAATGGAAAATCACCATGACTACTACTTGCTTCAATATCAAAACTACATATATTATAATTTACTATAGATTCCATAGTTTTCATTGGAACAATATCATCATAATTAATATTATAATTATATCTGCAATGTGTTGATATTTTACTTTTTTTAATTTTATCTTTTTTTAAACAAATCCATCCACTTGGACTTATTTCTTTAATATGAAATAATTTTAATAATGGTGGAATATCTCCTTCATATAAATAACAATTAGTACAACTATCATCATCTTTAAAAATATAACCTTCTTTAATTAATTTTCTTTCAAAATAACTTCCAATTGTTGTATCTTGATAAAATATTTTTTTAGCTTTATTATATGCAGGAAGATTTTTAAAACTTATTTTTATAAAATTATGTAATTTTTTATTATCAAAATTATAAAGTTTATGTTTTTTAATTAATTTTGAATCTATTATACTTTCTTCATAATAAGTACCCATTTTTGATTTTAAATGACTAATAAATTCGGTTTTTTTTTGATTATTCCAAGTATCATTTACTTTTACATAAAAGAATGGATTAAATCCTTCGATAATAATTGAAGCAGATTGTCCATCTTTATTAATACCAAATGCTTGAATAATAAATTCTTTATTATCTTTATATTTATTAAAAGTTTCTTTATTGTTATTTTCACTTAATCCATCATAAACATTATAATCATAAAGTTTAAAAATTTTACTTTTGGTTTTATCTGGTACATTTTTTGTTTCATTTGACATATATTTTATTAAATAATTATAATAATTTAATACTAAATTTTTTTATTAAAATATTTATCAATTTTTAAAATAAATATTTTAATAAAAATCTTAATAATTAAAATCTTAATAATTAAAACGAAAAAAAGTTTTATAAGATTGTTTACTTATTTGGGGTGGTTTATCTGCTGAATTATATGTTTCACTACTAATATTTCTATTTCTTATTCTAGATCTTGATATATTAGCAAATCTTTGTTTTGAAGTTAAAGTATTATTTTGTAGAGTATTATTTCTTTGAGATTCATATTTTCTATTTACAATTTCTTGATCTGTTAATTGTAATTCATCTGTTGATAAAGTACCATTATCGAAATTTAATTGATTATTAAATCCTCTTCCAATTAATATTGATTCATCATATGGCTTTATAGCTAATAATTTGGGAACATTATTAAATCCAATTAATCCATTAATCATTTTTTTAGAATAATTACTACCATTTCTTTCTGGAATAAATGAAGTATTAGTTGTTGAAGTTAATGCTCCTGGTATATTTTCAATAACAGTATTTAAAAAATCTAGTTGAAAATTTCTACATATATCAAAATTATTATTTGGATATCTAAACTTTTCTGGAGTATTTGTATTATATGGATCGTAATAAATTAATATTTCCTCTACATTATTAAATACGCTACCTTCCGGTATATCAAAATTTGTTAAAAAATCTATTTTAAAAAAATTAATATTATTTATACTAATAACATTATCATTTATTGTATCATTATAGTCTATATTTAATAAATAGTTAACATCAAAATTTATACCATAATTGTATCTAAAATCAAAATTTAAATTATAATTAGTAATACTAGTTATATTACTAGTCTCAGGAGGAGTAATTTTTAAATTATAAATATTGTTATAACAAACATCAGAATCAGAATAATTAAAAATTATATTACTAGATTCATATAAAATATTATTTATATTATTATTTTTAATATTATAGTTATTAAAAGAATTTAAATAAATATTTTTTGAAAAATCATAATTATTATAATAATAATTATTTAAATTTAATGTTGTATTTTTTAAATTATTAGAATTATTATAACCATATAATATATTATCAAAAATATAATTATAACTATAATCATTTTTTTCTATTAAATAATTATTACTTAATTCAGAAGGTATAATATAACTAGTTGGTTCATAATATTTTCGAAATAATATTTTATTAATATTTATATTATTATTATTAATATTATGTTGTAATACTGTTTGTTTAAATAAATTTTTTTGAGTAAAACCACTCATAAAATTACCTAATGATAAAAATATTGTATTACTAGTATCATAATATTTATAAGGACTAATATTATTATTTTTATTATAATAATTAGTATAAAAATTACTACAACTATCTAATATTAAACTATTAAAATGTATACAATCTTTATAAAATAATATTTTTCCTGCTTTATCAGAATAATAATCATATTTTTTAAAAGGTAAAAAGATAATAGATTCATTATTATCAAAAGTTATTTTTGTATAATTATTTGAAGTTTTTGAACTTATATTATTTGCTGAAGGTTTATTATATAATAAAAAATTAAAAGAAGATTCAATTGAACTATCTATGTCATAATTAGAAATAGTACTACTATTATCATATAAATAAAGTAAATTAGAAAAATCACTAATATTATAATTATTAATTAATTTATTATTACTATAATCATTAATTACTTGTATATTACTTATATTAGTAGAATTTAATGAAAAGTCATTTAATTTAAATTTATAATAATCACTATCCAAATTATTATTCTTATAATTTTTATAAAAATTTAAATTTATTTTAAATTTTTTATTATCTATATCTAAATTTTTATATATCATATATACATTATCTAAATTAGAAAAATTATTAGTACTATCAAATAAAGTTAAATCATTAGTGTCATTGTCTATATCTTTATAAGATTTTACAAATAATATTCTTGGTTTACTAAAATCATTATTTTTAAAAATAAATTTTATATTATTTTTTAAATTATATTTATGTATAAAAATATTATTTTGATTAGCAAATTTATTTGTTCTTGCTGATAAAATTATACGATTTTTTTTTTTTTCATTATTTGAATATAATCTATCAATTAAAGATTCTTGAGACTTATTTATTTTTCCTTTTATAAATAATTTTGTATTATTTGAACTATCAGAATTAATAGTAATAAAATGGTTTTTAGAATTAAAATTTATCATTAATTATTTATATAAATATATATAATTAATTAATATTTTTTTATACAAATTTTTAATTATCAGTTACTATATTGTTATCATTAAAATACCATTGTGATGATAAATATTGTGGTGCAGCATTTTTTATGTTAGAATTTTCAGCCATTGTTAAATTAGGTCCATTTGATGTTATTTTATCAATTTCATATGTACCAATTGCATAATTATAATATCTTAAATTTGATAAATTGCCTCTAAAACCACCATCTCTAAAATTAATATATACATCATCATAATTTTGTTTTACTAAATTTGATAATTTATGTCTTTTAGTTAATGTGCCATTTATATAAACATCAACTACATTTTGTGATGTTAGTCTTAAAACAACACATACCCATTTTTTTATAGGAATACCATCAATATAAATATCATCATATATTTTAAATGCATCATCTGATTCATTATTTTGAAATACATTTAATCTGACAAGCATACCAAGTAAAGGATATTTTTCATTAAGATTTTGAGAAATATAATCTTTACCTGTATATAAATAAACTCCTGGACAATTATTTGGTCCATAAACTCCAGGCGGATCTCCGTCTTTTAATGATCCTTTATGGAATACATGAAGAAATTTACCATCATTTTCATATTCTGCTTCATTAACATACATCCAAAAAGAATAACTGAACTCAATTCCATCATATTGATTATTACTTCTTAGTAGTGGTTTTGCACCATCTTTACTTAATGGTTGTGGTATAGATAAAGGAACGGTTGCGTCTTTCATACCATATAATAAATATGGTGTTTCACTAGGTGATAATAAATATATTATAAGTTTGGTTAATATATAAAATAAAAAACTAAATATAATTATTATTAATAATAAAAAACTTGCTTTTGCTATTAATGTATTTGAATTTAAAAAATCTGAACTTAAATTAAAATTTCCAGATTTAGTTTCAGGTTTAATTGATTCTATATTTTCTTTTATATTATTACTTATATTTTCGGTACTTTCTTTAATTTTATCAAAATTTTCTTTAACACTATTCTTTAAATTTTCCATTTAATATACTATAATATTATATAAAAATAATAATTATAAAATTTATTATATAGTAAAAGATCCCTTTTCTTTATTATATTCTAAAAATGATACTTTCATACTATATTTATCATATAATGTATTTGCTAATGATGAATTAATCCCTTCTTTATATATATTATATGCTTCTTGTGGATTTATAGAGTTTGGTTCAAATCTTACACGAGTTATATAACCCTCAAAACCAATTGATTTATTTCCAATATATCCTAAATACATTTTTTTTTTAGAACTTGTTATTGTATTATTGTTTGAACTATATATATTTGGTAAAATAAAAGAATTGCGTAATTTACCATCTAAATAAACATCTAAAATTTTTGTATCAATAGAAATAGTTAAACAATTCCATTTTTGAACAGAAATATTTTTTATTACATATCTAGTATAACAATATGAAGCATCTGTTGCATCAGAAGATGATTGTGGCATTGTTTCTATGTCAATTAATAAATTATTATTATAATCATCTAAAGCTATACTCAAATTTTTATATGATGAAATAGAAGATGATTTACATACTTTTTGACTAATACCAATTTGGTCTGTTGATGAAAAAACTGTTTCTGCTCCTACATTATTCGCCATAAATAAAATATTTTTTTCTTTTGATATACTATTTTCCCAATCATCTATATAAAACCATACACTTAACATAAAATTAGTTGTTCCATTATCTTTAAAATCATTAATTACATTAGCATTTGCATTAAATAATGACCCCGTTTCTTCTAAACTATCACTTGATGCTTGTGTAGATGCATTACACATAATATCATAAACTATATTTGTTGTAAAAAACATTTTTCCTAATATCCAAATAATTAATAAAATTAAAAAAATTATTAATACAACTTTATATGCTTCCATTTATATATAGTATTTTATATTATTTTATAAAATATTATAGTTTATTATTAATATTAATTATTTTTTGTTAAATTATATAAAAATTCTATATTATTAGGTTGTTGAGGTTGAGAAAAATAATAAATATCTTTAATACCACCATGTATTCCATTTTTATCTAATTTATTTTTCTCATCTCCTATACTTATTTTTTCATTACCATGAAAATCTGGAATATGTTTTTTTGATGATACTAATTTACCATCTATAAAAATATCTATAACATTATCATTATAATTAATAATAAAATGTAACCATTTTTGATATTTTAAATTATAATTATTATAAGCATTTGAATCACTAATAAAAATTGTATCAGTTTGATCGCTTTCATTTCTTATTGTTTTAGATTTAATAATTAATTGTCTTGTTTTACCATTATATAAAATAATTGGTTTATTTGAATAATTAAAAAGTGTTGTTTCTTCATTATATGCAATACTTGTATTTTCTGGTTGAGGATTTAAATATAAATAAAAACTAATACTGTAACTATAATCACCTAATTTTGTTTTATGAGGTCCTCCATTAAAAATCGTTTGTAAATTATATTTTTCATCACTAAATGGTATATTAAAATTATGATAAGTAGTATCATTTTTTTTATTATCATTATATTGACCATATAATTCTTGGTATGTACCTATTACTTTATATTCATTTAAATAATATGGTCCGTCTCCTCCTAACAAATTATTTCCATTTAATTGAATAATATATTTATATAACATAGGAATAAAAAATACCATAGTTACTAATAAAATTTCTAATAATAATAATATAAATATTGTAGAATGTGTTAATTTTATATCTTCTTTAAGTTTATCTATAAAGAGTATTAATAAACAAGGAATAAAGAATATAAAATTTTTAATTATACATATTAAAATTGTAAGTTTATTAAAAATATTAAATAAAAAGCCTTTATCCGTTTTATCTTCAAAATTATCTTTACTACAAAAATCTTTATTATTTTGGTTATCTATTTTTAATAATTTTGCCAATATTGCTAATGTTGTTATAAATATAGTTAAACCTAAAATATATTGTAATATAGTAAATGAGTTTTGAAAATTTTGTAATACATAAAATATTAAAATTAATATTATAAATGGTACTAAAAATATTAATATATAACTAAAAAAATATTTTAAACTATTCAATATTGGAACAAATAAAGTATCTTGTATATTAGTCATATTAAATTCATAATTTATTGTTCCTTTTTCGCCTTCTTTAATTTCATATAACTTATTTTTAGTTTTACTATAAAATTCAGGACTAATAGTATAATCTTTTTTATATTGATTTCTATGAATTAACAAATAATAAACTGTTAAACTAATACCTAAAACACTTATTGACAAAATATATGAAAATTTTGTTTCTTGTAAATTAAATAAATTATAAACATAAATAATATAGTAATATAATAATAAAAAAACTACTAATATTATTGATATATTCATTTTAAATTTGTCTCCATTAAATACTGTATCTACCAATTTTATAAAAAACTTATTAATAATAGGAATAATATACTCTAATAATTGTTTAATAATATTTAATAAATTTTGAAAAATTGTAGTTATTTCTTTAAATATTTTTATTATACTTTCAAATATTATCATAATATTACTATAAATATATATATAAAATTTTATAAAATAAAATATTATATATATATATAAAATATTAATGAAGACACAAAAAAATAAGAAAGGTGGAAGCAGAACAAAAATATATCATATGGATGGTAAAAACACTATACCTATTACTAGAAAAGAAATGAAAAAAAAGAAAAAAATAAATAAAATGAATAAAATGAATAAAAATTCAAATAATAGTAAAAAAAATTTTTTAAAAAGATTATATAATAAAGTTTTCCCACGTAAAAAATCATTCAAAATATCTCCAATATTAGTACCCGCAACACAAAATTTTAAAACCAGAAAATCAAATACATCAAGTTCACAAAAAAGAAAAATACAATATTATGTAAATACTTTACCACCAGGTGCAATTGGTTATAATATAAAGGATGGTTATATATATGCACAAAATAAATAATTTATAAATTTTCTAATGCTGTTTTTTTACCATGACATTCTCTACATAATGCTTCTAAATTACTTACATCATTTGATCCTCCATATTCTAATTTAACTCTATGATCTACTTCAAACCAAGCAGGTAATTGTTTAGTGCAATGTTTACAACACCAATTTTGACTTGCTGCTACATATTTTTTCTTTGTTTCACTTACCGATCGTTTTGTTTTTGTATTACTATTTGCTAATAGTGCGTTTCTTTGTGCATTTGGTAAATTATTTATAGTATTTATATTTGAATTATTATATGGATTTTTATTTACTAAATTAGTATTATAATTTGAATTTATTGAGTCTCCTAAAGCTTTTCCAGTAAAATCGATAAATGGTGTTACAAAACTAGTAGTTTGTCTATCAATTGGTAAATATTTTATATAACCATGTGCATTATTAAAGAATTCTTTAGCATTTTGAGGAGAACGCTTTAAATATAAATATACACATAATCCTACAAATCCTATTAATCCCATTTTATAATATTTGCTATATGATTTCAAAAAATGCATAAGTTTTCCTTCAAAATAAATATTTGCTGCAAAAAATATAACAATTGCTCCAATAAATATTTCTAACTTCATAATTAATATATTATTATATTTATTAATTATGATTTTTAGTTAATATAATAATAATATTATTTGTTTATTTTTTAAAATATAAAAAAATTATTAGAGAGATTAAAACAAAAACTGCAGAACCAAACACATATTTATGTTTATTCTCTCTTTCTTCTTTTTTCTTAACTTCTTTTAATTTATAATTATCATAATATTTATTCATTGCATCGTAATAAGTAACTTCTGGCTTTCCTAAATAAATGTTTATTTTATTATGTATAAAATGAATCCATTTTAACATACTCTCTCGCGAATCTAAATAAGGCGTAACAGGATAATAATCTAAAAATTGAGAGAATGTGTTACCTATTTCAGGATTTGGAATAAATAGTGGAAAATTTTGAATAAAATCATAATATTTTTTTTTTGATACATCGTTAGGTGAAAGAGGATAGGTTAAAGCAATAGTATATAAAAAAAACCAATATGTAGGTCCCCAAATTTCTGGATTCAAACTCATTATTATTAAATAATATAAAAACATAATAATAATTACATATAGTTGAAAATTAATGTATAATAATAAAAAAAATATATTTTGTAATAATTGTGGAAAAATAGGTCATTTATTTCATCAATGTAAAATACCAATTACTAGTATTGGCATTATTGCTATGAGAATAGTAAATGAATCAACTGAAGTTTTATTAATACGAAGAAAAGATAGTTTAGCATTTGTTGATTTTATGCGTGGAAAATATAAGTTGGATGATATAGAATATATAGTTAAAATATTAGAAAGAATGACATTAAATGAACACAAAATGTTATTGGAAAATAATTTTAAAACATTATGGAATTATTTATGGGGATCAAATATTACTAATCAATATAAAAATGAAGAAAAAATATCACAAATAAAATTTGATAAATTAAAAAATGGTTATACTATAAAAAATAACTTAATTAATATTAATTCTTTAATAAATAATTGTAAAGAATTTTATAATGAACCAGAATGGGGATTTCCTAAAGGGAGAAGGAACTATCAAGAAAAAGATATTATGTGTGGATTACGTGAATTTGAAGAAGAAACAGGTTATTTAAAAAATAATATAGTAATATTTAATAATATATTACCATTTGAGGAAATTTTTACAAGTTCAAATTATAAATCTTATAAACATAAATATTATATTGGTTTATTTAAAAATTTTAATAACCCAGAGCAAATGTTTCAAGTAAATGAAATTAGTAAAATACTATGGGTTAATATTAATGATGCAGAAAAATATATACGAGATTACAATATTGAAAAAAAAAATATTATAATTCAATTAAATAATTTATTAAAAACTTATAAAGTATATATTTAATATATATGAGTAATCAAAAAATAAAAGATGAAGATTTAGATTTAAGTGATTTAGACGAAGCTTCTTCTAATGACGAAGCTTCTTCTAATGACGAAGCTTCTTCTAATGATGAAGCTTCTTCTAATGATGAAGCTTCTTCTAATGATAAAGCTTCTTCCGATGATGAAGTTTCTTCCGATGATGAAGTTTCTTCTGATGATGAAGTTTCTTCTGATGATGAAGTTTCTTCTAATGTTGAATTAGAATTTGCCGAAGAAAATGAAGATAATGATGAAGATATAAATGAAAATAAAGATAAAGATGAGGATATAAATGAAAATAAAGATGAAGATCAAGATAAATTAGATGATTTTAATGATCTTATTAAAAGTAAAAATAAAAAAATCATGAATAGTGTTTTATATAATTTATTTCAAGATAATATAAATAATAATGATTTTGAAAAAAGTATTTTAGAAAATCAAAAAAATAAATTAAAAACAAAAAAAGATATGCAATATTATTTAAATGCATTAGAATTATTAAATAATAAATCATTTTTAAATAATGATGATGAGTTATTAAAAAATTCTGATTATATTTATCCACATTTAGATGATAATTTATTAAACTTAAAAATAGCACAAAAAACAGAATTTAATGAAAATAAATATAATATTGTTTTAGAAGATGATTTAGATATTGAAGCTAAATCATATGAATTATGCAATAAAGAGTTTGAATTATTAGAACATCAAAATTTTGTAAAAAATTTTATATCATTTTATACACCATATAATAGTTTATTATTATATCATGGTTTAGGAACAGGTAAAACATGTTCAGCAATTAGTATATCAGAGAATGTAAGAGATTATTATAAATTTAATAACATAAATAAAAAAATTATTATAGTTGCATCACCAAAAGTAAGAGAAAATTTTAGATTACAATTATTTGATGAAACCAAATTAAAAATAGTAAATAATAAATGGGTTATTAATAATTGTGCGGGTAATAATTTATTAAAAGATATAAATATGTTAAATGGAAGTGTTTCTAAAGAAAAAGTAAAAAATTTAGTTAATAATATTATTGATAATTATTATGATTTTATTGGTTATATTGAATTAGCAAATATAATAACAAAAATAAGTAGTATAGATAATTTAATAAATAATGAAACATATAATGAAAAACAAAAAAATATATTAATTAAAAATAAATTACAAAAATATTTTGGAGAAAGGTTATTGGTAATAGATGAAATTCATAATATTAGAGATTCAGATGAAAATAGTAATAAATTAGTAGCTTCACAATTATATAAACTAGTAAAATATGTTGATAATATGAAATTAATTTTAATGTCTGCTACTCCTATATTTAATGATTATAAAGAAATAATTTTTCTAACAAATTTATTAAATTTAAATGATAAAAGATCTACAATAGAAGTAGAAGATGTTTTTAATAAAGATGGAACTTTTATAATTAATTCACAAGGTATTGAAATTGGAAAACAATTATTGATTAGAAAATTAAATGGATATATTAGTTATGTTAAAGGTGATAACCCATTTATTTTTCCATATAGAATTTTACCGAATGATTTTGATACATTTAAAAGTATAAAAAATTTAGATGAATATCCTATTTATGATATAAATGACAATAGAATAGAATTAAAAATAGAAATTTTTGATATTTATTTAAATAAAATAACATTGTATCAAGAAAAAGTATATAAATATATAATAAATAATATAGATGATAAAGATTTAGAATCATATAAATATACTGCATTTTTAAAACCATTGGAATGTTTAAATATTGTTTATCCAAATGAAGAACTAGATAATTGTGATGAAGATATTATAGATGATTTAAAAATAAACACTGAAATATTGGTATCTAAAACGGGTTTAAATAATTTAATGACTTTTAATGATTCAAACAAATTATTACCAAAACATAATTATAATTTTAAAAAGAAAAATCAGGAAAATATTTTTTTGAAAGAAAATATAGAAAAATATAGTATAAAAATATATAATATTTTAAAATCTATTGAAAATTCTAAAGGTCCTATTATTATTTATTCTCAATTTATTGAAAGTGGATTAATTCCTCTTGCATTAGCATTAGAGGCAAATGGATTTTCACGTTTTGGAGATACAAAAAATTTATTTTGTCCAGAAATATTTGATAATATAAATAAACTAGATTTAAATAATAATAATAGAATAAATAGTTCTCAAAAAACAAGTAATACTAAATTAGCAAATTATACTATTATTTGTGGTGATAAAAAAATTACACCAAATAGTGAAAATGATATAAAAGCTTGTACTGATATAAATAATATTAATGGTGAAATAATTAAAGTTATATTATTATCATCGGCGGGAAGTGAAGGTATTGATTTTAAATTTATTAGACAAATACATATATTAGAACCATGGTATAATATAAATAGAATTGAGCAAATTATAGGTAGAGGTGTTAGAACATGTAGTCATAAAGATATACCATTTAAAGAAAGAAATGTCAAAATTTATATGCATTCTACGTTATTAAATAATAAATATAGTGAATCTATTGATTTATATATATATAGAAAATGTGAATTTAAAATTAAACAAATTAGAAAAATAACACGATTAATGAAAGAAATTAGTGTTGATTGTTTTTTAAATAATTCGCTTAAGAATTTCTCTGAAGAAAATATTAAACAAATATTAAAAGATGGAGTAAATATTGAATTATCAAATTATGAAAAAATAAGTTATAATCCTGGAGATAAACCAGATAGTGCTATATGTGATTATATGGATGATTGTAATTATAAATGTATTAATAATGATTTATATGAAGAGGAAAATATTAATACTAAAACATATAATATAGATTATTATGATTTAAACATTAATGAAATTTATTCTTTAATAGAAGAACTTTTTAAAGAAAAATATTTTTATAACAAATTAGATTTGCTTTTGTATTTATCAAAAGATTCAAAATATAGTAATAATGCAATAAATATTGCATTACATAATATGACTAATAATTCAAATATAATAATAAAAGATAAATATAATAATAAGGGGTATTTAATAAATGTAGATGATTTATATATATTTCAACCATTAATTATTAATAATAAAAATAGTTCATTATTTACAAAAGATCATCCTATAAAAAATAATAATTCATATATTAGTTATAAAGTTCCTGAAAAAATAGAAGATACTTTATTAAATAAAAAAATTTACTTAGATAAAAGTAAAATTAAAATAGTTAAAGAATTTGAAGAAGATATTAATGATGATGTTATGTTAACAGGTAGAAATAATAATAATATTATTTTTAATTATATTGTTAGTGAATTGCAAAATATTATAAATCCAACATTAAAATATATTGAAACTTTTAATAGCAATACAGAAAAAATTAAAAATTTAAGTGAATTAATATTATATTTTAAAAAAAAAAATATTAATATTTTAAATTTTAATGATATAAAAATAGATTCATTTAATATACCAAAAAAAGAAGTAATTTATTTAATAGTACAAATTTTACTTGATACTTTAAATTTTGATTCAACTAAGAAATTAATAGAATATATTTATAATTTAAAGGATGAATTTATTTTTAAAGATTCTATAGAACTTATAGTTATTGAAATAATTAAGTCATATTATAATGAAAAACTTATTGAAAGTGATGATAAAAAATTAAAAGGATTTATTTTTGATAATAATATTATATCTGACATTTATAAAAAACATATATTTGATAATTATAATTATTGTTTATTTGTGTTTGATAATAATAATTTATTGAAAATTGCTAATCCTATGGATTATAATGATTTAAGTTCTATAATTGAAAATAAATATAATATTACTAATAAAAAATATGATATGATTGTAGGATTTATAAAAGTTTTAAATCAAAAAACTTCAAATGAATTTAGAAATGAATATGATTTTAAAATTAAAACATTCAATACTACAAAAGAAACATTTAATAGTGGAAAAAATTGTAAATCATTTAATTCCGCACAATTAATACAATATTATGAATTAATAATTAAAGAGAAACCACCAAAATTATCTTCAAGTTTATATTGTATATTAACAGAATTAATATTACGTTATTTTAATTATATAAATAAAAATGATAGTACTTGGTTTACCGATTTAAATGAAAGAATTATAAATAATAATTATTATAAATAAATTATAAAATTGATTTTTGTTTAATATAAAAATATATAATTATATAAATATATATTAAATATGTCTGGTAATAATAAAAATATATTTACAAAACACATATTAAATGAAAAAATAAAATTAAAATATTCAAATGTAGACAATAATATAGAAAATAATATTTTAAATGTTTTACAAAATAAAATAGAAAATAAATGTATAATTCATGGATTTGTTAAAAAGGATTCTATAAAAATATTAGATACTTCATCAGGAGAATTATTTTCTGATTATATAATTTTTAAAGTACAATTTGAATGTTTAATAGCATGTCCATATGAATCTATGATTTTAAATTGTAAAATAGAGTCATCTACTAAAGTAGGATTTAAATGTAGTATAGTAGATGAAGATAATATTTCACCATATTTAATTTTTATTGCAAGAGATCATAATTATAATAATTCTAGATTTTCTGAAATTAACATTAATGATAATATTGAAGTGCGTGTAATAGGTTATCGGTTTGAGTTAAATGATACATTTATTTCAATTATTGCTGAATTATTAGAAGAAAACTCTAAATCTACTCAAAGTTTAAAATTAAATAAAAAAAAGTGATTAATAAGTATTGTATATATTGTAATGATATTAAACATTAATAAAAATATTTAAAAATTTTTTATAAATATTGTTATTAATGGAAACTATTGAAACTATTGAAACTATTGAAACTATTGAAACTATT